>Ga0194127_10001657_pt1 | contig 32364 bp, 22 predicted proteins | sample TA2KigC100mmetaG_FD_148624 | JGI IMG/M metagenome (GOLD analysis project Ga0194127, IMG submission 148624) | Freshwater microbial communities from Lake Tanganyika, Tanzania - TA2015036 Kigoma Deep Cast 100m | ecosystem: Environmental > Aquatic > Freshwater > Lake | place: Tanzania: Lake...
TCAAGAGGTGGATCGTGGTCGCCGAGGGGGCCGGATTCGGGCGCGCGGGAAACACCGTGAGCTGGGGCAGCGACTCCCCGCTCGCCACGCCGGTCGCGGTGACCACGAACGATACGGCGCCCATGAATATGCGATAGTCATTACCGGAAGAGGCGCTTCACCCGCCCCCACGTCATCCCTTCCGTGGCGGTCGCATCGATTCGGATGACGCCGTTGATCCCAGCCACGAAGTCGCCCGCGTCATACGCATAGTCGATCCAGTATGAGTTCCCCAAGTCCACTTCAAGATCGGCGAATGTCTCCCCTCCGATCAGGTCGTACGTCACCCTCGAAAAGAGAAAGGGAGCCGGAGTCGCACAGCCGATGACGTACCCCGTCCCCATCATGCCCGTGCATGCGCCGCCGGATACCGTCTCCGTGTAGTACTGCATGCACGGGTACGCGACGGGCCCCAGAGTCCATTCCACGAACTGCAGCCACCCGTCTTCGTTGCACAGGGTGGCGTAGACAAGAAGGAGACCCTGCCACTCTTCTCCCTGCGTATGTCCCATCACCCAGAGATCCACAAACAAGCTCTCCCCGACAGTCGCAGCCACGGTGTCGGGCCCATTCCCCGGGACCCCGTCAAGGTCCACCTCGAGCCAGTACGGCTGGGCACGCGTCGCTCCCCCCGCAATCACGACAAGCAGCCACCCCAGCAACCCTCGCCAGGCCATCCACGCACCTCCCATGATTCACCTCCTGCGCAACTCATCTGAAACCCCATTTCTCAACGCCCTCAATGAAGCACCACGATCTTCCTGACATCGGCCTTCCCTCCGCCCGCGGCACGCACGAAGTACACTCCAGAGCCAACCGGTATGCCTCCGGCGTCTCGGCCGTCCCACACAAGGAAGGGCTGCCCTGCCTGGAGAGTCTCGCGGGTGAGCGCCCTCACGACTCTTCCAGAGACGTCAACGACTTCCACGCTAACAGGCAGGGGGTGACTAAGCTGTAGGGTGATTCCAACGGTTGGATTCGCTGGGTTTGGGGTGACTCGCAGTATCCTCGGGCCGAGACCGGACCCGACAGGCGTCTCCCCATCTTCAATTGCCGTGGCGGTGGCGGAGTCAACCTCGTAGAAGATTCCGTAGTACCAGTTGTTCTCGCTCAGCGTGTCTCTGGGCATCCAGAAGCATGTGTCGACCAAGGCACCCTGTCGAAATATCCCCGTAAACTCCCACAGCGTAGTTTTCAACCTAAACCCATAAGGCCAGACACTGTCGACCTCGCAACAATAGTCTTGATACAGCGCTTCAACTGCATTCATGCGGGCCGGGTTCGCCCACCCGCTGGTATAGCAGCTCGACCCGGGCGCGCCTTCCCCAATCCCTGCCACGACAGGCATTGATTCACTTCCCAAGTGCGGATCTTCAATCGTCAAGTAGACCGTGTACGGCTTCCCCACATAACGGCCCTCAGGCATGAGTGTTTCCGCCCCATCATCGTCCCAGACGATCACCGTTTCCGCCAGTGCGCTTCCGTCGACGAAGTCTCGGCCCGTCGCACACTTTCTCTCCCAGTACCAGGGGGGTTGCGTGAAAGCTACTGACCGATCGGCCCTCGCAAAGCCATAACCGCAGTTCTCATTCGGGACATCCGAATAGTCTGTGCAGCGTTCCGCGCCAGCCTTGATCAGCGCCTCAACTTCCTCGTGAACGAGCGACCTCGCGGGATAGTGGAGTCGCACCGCCGACATGAGGAGAGCCGCGACACCGGAGACCTGCGGTGCAGCCCACGACGTCCCATAGCCGCCCGTTGGCCACATTTCTCTGATCCGCGCATAGCTTCCATTCGGCCCCAGCGCGAACATTGTGGAATCCTCCGCATCCGTGGTCACCGCCGCCAGACAGTCAAGGTTATTCCCGATAGAGGTGATCTCGTGCGATGCCCCGGTAACCCTGCCAGAACCTACAACAAGCATCCGATTGGTTTGGGCATCCGCTGGGATTTGAATGAGCCTTGGACCTGAGCTCCCTTGATTCCCCGCCGCCGCAACGAGTGTCATGCCACTCTTGTAAGCCCTGACAAGTGCCTTCGATACCGTGACTACATCCATCGTGTCAGGCATCCAGGGCCCCCCAATGGGAGTAACACCAGAGCTCATGCTCACAATGTCCACCCCGTCGCGGATTGCCATATGCAGCATGCGGACGTATGCCACGGGCATCCACTTCAATGTATCACCCGGAGCCACAACGCTGTCCTCGCAACCCAGGTGGTCATAGAAAGTCACGGTGACTCCGCACCCTGTATCAGCACATGCCCCACCCGCACCACCTGCTATACCTGCAATGCCCTCGTAGATGTCGCTAGTGGGCTTGCGGTTGTGAGTGAGTGCGGCAGCGATTCCGAGAACAACCTGTCCGTGGCCGGCCGTTGTAGCGGTATCCTTATTGCATACGTTTCTGTAGATGTATCTACTCCCAACAGGATCTCCCTGTTCATCGCGGACAGTCAAATCCGGGTGAAGAGACGAATCCACTCCGACGTCGAAGATCCCAAGATGGACCCGGGGGCTTCCTGTCGTTATGGGCCAGACAGCCCCCATGTTCAGCCCGTACCCCGAAGACTCGAGTAGGTGAGGTTGGCGGGGTTGGGTTTCGAGGTTGAGAACGAAGATCGAATCGCCCGGCAGGGTAGTCGGCGGTTCCGGGAAGTCGAACCGCTCGATCGGATAGCACGGTTCCGCGTAGTCGTAAGCGTAGGCGACGGCACTCAGCGCGTGCAGGAGATTCCTCGCCGAGGACGACCGCGATCCTCGAATAACGTAGGTTCTTGTGAGTTCCGTGAGATCAAACCTGCGTCCGCTCTTTGCATAGAGGACCGGGTTCTCCGGCCGCACGCTGGGATCGACGCGCTCAATCTCCACAACGCCGGCACGGGACAATACGTGCGCAATGCTGTCATCGGCGATGCTGGCCTCCTCAAGCATACACTTGTCTCGATTCGAAGGAATGGCAAAGTACCCCTCCCGAAACTGTACAATCGCCAGGCCATTCAAGGCATTGCTCTTCTCTCTCGGATAAAACGTAATCCCGTCCGAGAGGTATGCCGGCACTTGGGGCTCATCACCTCCCTGACTCTCGGGCGGAGCAGCTCCGCCGTCTGCTCCTTCGTCACCGCCGGAGGATCCGTCCTCGGCTTCGTCCCCGCCTCCCCGCACGCACACCGTCGTTCCCTCGAAGCCTCCAAACGTCCCCTCCTCGAACTCCGTGTTCTGCCAGCCGCACATCGTGGAGTCCCAGGCGAAGGTTGCGCAGGCGCCTTCCTCGACCGCCACGAAGCGGAGCCGAGCCACTTCGGAAGGGAGATGCAGCGGCGCGCTGAAGGAGAAGTCGTACGGCTGGAGAAGGAGGAATCCTTGCTCATCCTTGAGGACCGAGAACCTCGTCCACTCTTCCGGCAGAACGAAGATCGCGCTCGCCGAATCCTCCACCCACGCCAGGACCCCGCTCGTGTCCCCGATGGTGATGCCGAAGCCGAACAGAGAATCCGTGCTGTCGGCGATCCACACGCGAGCGAGAACCGTGTCGCCGGACGCGACGTCGAGCGTGTCCGGTCCGTTCGTCGCGTTCGAATCGAAGTCGACTACGATATCCCATTCCGCGACCGCGGACGAAGCAAGGAGCAGGATGCATGCCACGAACACGAGGATACGGGGAGCCATTGCGTTCTCCTTTCCGCCAGGTTTGTGGCTCTCCTACCGGACAAGCACCGTCTTGAGCGTCCTTTCGTTCCCCTCGTTCCGCACCCGGACGAAGTACACGCCCGAGCCCGCGGGATTCCCTCGCTGATCCCTCCCATCCCACGAGAGCGTCTGCGCGCCCCCTTCCATGAGACCGCGAGAAAGAACCCGCACGCGTCGGCCGCTCACGTCGAACACGTCGGCCTCCACCCGGCCCGGTCTCGGGATCAAGAGGTGGATCGTGGTCGCCGAGGGGGCCGGATTCGGGCGCGCGGGAAACACCGTGAGCTGGGGCAGCGACTCCCCGCTCGCCACGCCGGTCGCGGTGACCACGAACGATACGGCGCCCATGAAGAGACCTCTCTCCTCGCCGTCCTCCGCGTGCGCGCGCCACCAGTACGTGCCGTCGGGCAGGGAGGGCGAGACCGTCCAGGATGTCTCTCCAGATCCTTCGACGACCCCGGTCGCTGAACGCACGAGAGTCGTCAGGAGCGAATCGGAATAGACGCGAAAATGGTACGTCAGCGTGTCCCCGTCCGGGTCGGAGGCGTTCGAGACCGTGAGAACCGGCTCGTCCCCGACGAGCGACCCCGTAGGAGGGGAGACGAGCCCAGGCCGCCCGGGCGGATAGTTCCCAGTCCCCCGGTCGATGAGCATAAGGTCATCGATGCCGGCCTCGATCATGTCGTCGCTGCTCGAGCCGTCCGAAGCCTGAAGCCGAAGGCGCATTTCGCTCGTGAGGGGCAGAACCTCGTCCAGCCGGACTTCCAGGTTCAACCAGACGGCGTTGTGGCCCACATCCCCAATGAAGAGCAGGCATTCCGGGAACGTGCTGCCGTCGTCGTTCGAAAGGTCGATCCGGAAGAAGTCGCCCGCGTCGTCCTCCGGCTTCTGCTGCCCGAAGAAGTAGTTCAACCGGAGCGTCACGGCGGAGAACGCGGAAAGGTCCCACGTGGGGGAGCGGAGCGTGGTGGACCCTTCGTTGACGTTATGAGCGAGGCCAATGGCCTCGTCCGTGACCCAGGCGGATGTGCCTGGGTACGGCGAGGCGTCGCCCCCGGGCTGGAAGGACCCTCGGGCCGGAATGCCGATCTCCCAGGCTCCGCTCGTGGCATCGCCGCTCACCTCCCAGTGGCCGCTCCCTTCTTCGAAATCGTCAGAAAGGGAATCGATGACCGCCGGGTCGCCCACGGTGAGCGTGATGGTCTCCTCGTGGGGATAGCCGGCGTCCCATTCGGACCGGACCGTGAAGATCGCTCGGTGACCGGCGGGCGTCTCCGGATCGACCGCGAGGACGAAGGGGCCGGTCGCGTTGTCCGCGGAAGCTTGCGCGGGGATCGCCCCGTAGGTCGATAAGGCGGATTCTAGATGGACGTACGGATCGTCCGTGCGGAGCGTTGCGGAGACGCTCGTCGCGGAAGCACTCAGTGCCCAGTTCGCCAGAGTCACGATGAGGGTGTCCGTTTCCCCCGCGTCGAGTTGGCCATCCTCATCCCCTCCCCGAACCTCCACAGCCGCCGCCGTCACGTACGGACCGGCCACGAGGCTGAGAACGATGCTTGAAGAGAGCTGCTCGCTGAGGAGATACGGGATCTCCGCGGCGTCCGGCCACTTGCTCGTGCCCCCCACTTCCGTCGCGAAGGCGAAAACTCCCGCCGTGTCCGAGTGCGCCCAGTCGATGCTGGATCCGCTCACATTCGTGAGCAGCTTGCTACCAGCCTGCCAACTCCGGTAGTTGTTCCATTGCGTCCGTTCCCCCGCCACCGTCGTGAATGTCCCGCTGTCCTCTGGGGCGACGGCGGAGTACGACCAGGGATAGAGCAACGTCCGGATGTCGCTGTGATAGGAGTCGCTGGCAACGATCCTCTTGTCGAGAATGAAGCCACGCATTGCCCGCGTCTCCGGCTCGGAGAAGGGAGCCGGACCTTGGTATGCGAGATTACAGGGATCGTTCGACCCACCTCCCCATTGGAAACCGTAGTTCCGATTGAGATCGACACCGAAGCTCGGCAACGAATCCACGCAGGTCGTATCGTTGTCTCTCCGGTTCCTGCGCCATAGAGGATCCTGAGCTTCCGCCACGTATACGTATCCATCAGGGTTCACGATCGGCACGAACCAGATCTCGCGCTCGTCGATGAGGAACTTGGCCTCCAGATCCGTGTCGTGGTTTTCCAGGAGGTGCCGCAGGTAGTCGAGGACGACGTTCACCGTCATCGCTTCGTTCGCGTGGTGCAGGGCGTCATAGAGGACGGACGGCTTCCCCTCCGTGCCGACTTTCATCGCCCAGATCGCGCGCCCTTCCCAGGACGCGCCGATCGAGTCCTTCGGCGCCGTGATCTCCGGGTACTCACCGTGCATCTCGTCGAGGTATGCGACGATCTCGTCATAGGTACGGTATCCGGCTGGGAGCCCGTTCTCTTCCGCATCGAAGTACTCGTCCCCATAGTCGTCGTCGAGCACCGTCAGGTCGTAGCCCTCTTCCACGAGAATCGCCGCGTTTCTTTCCGAGATGACCATCCGGACCGAGGATTCCTCCTCGTAGGAGAGAACGTCGACCCAGAATCTCCCCTCCAGCGCGAGCAGCTCTTGCTCGGTCAACCCGGAAACCTCAACAAGCTGGTAGGTGGGCCGATCCTCCGAGGGTGGAGAGTCCTCTTCTCCTCCTCCATCCCCCGCTCCTCCGAGGCATACCGTGGCCCCTTCGAAGCCGGCGAACACTCCTTCCTCGAACTCCCAGTCTTGCCAACCCGACATCTCCGGATCCCATCCGATGGTCCCGCAAGACTCTCCTGCGGCGACGGTGAACTTGAGCTCCGCCACCTGGCCCGGAAGGACGAGCGGGACGCTATGGGTGAAGTCCTGCGCCTGAATCAGGAGCCGGCCGAGAGGATCCCGCTGGACATTGAACGTCGACCATTCCACGGGCATCGTGTAGACCTCGCTCGGGCTTTCCTCGACCCACACAAGGGCGCCGGTCGTGTCTCCGAGAGTGATCCCGAAGCCTACGAGGGAGTCGCCGTCGCCGGTGATCCACACGTGCACAAGCACGGTGTCGGTCGGCTCGATCAGGAGGGTGTCCGGCCCGTTGGCGACGTTGGAGTCCAGGTCTGCGATGAGGGCAACGTCTGCGGAGGCCGGCAACGGAAGAAACGAAGCCAACACGGCGAAGATCGCGGCAGGAAGGATGGTGCGGCCGGCCATCAAGCACCCCCTTGCATAGACCGAAACGACTCGAGAAGCGGGGGCGCCGATGCCTGTTCGTCTCGACCCTTTCGATCAACTTGCGAGCACACCTCCGGAACGACCGGCGCAACTCACAAGCAATTGACATGCTACCACTTGACCACTTGTGTGTCAACGGAAAGCAGGAGGTTTCGACCCGTCCCGGGCAAGAGATCAAGGCGGAGAACGGCCGCGCGGGAGACCGCCTCGCAACAAAGAATAGGGAACAGGCTCGCCGCCCGCGGCCGTCTTGACGGCCGACGCTAACTTCATTAGAATAAGTGCAGTTCGGCGAGACAGGGCTCGTACGCCCCCCTCAGAGACCCATCATTGGCCGCGCGGGGAGATCGCTCATGGCGGATGTGTGGATGCTAAACCCCCCATTCGTGGGCGATTTCGTGCGCAGCGCGCGGTGGGATGCGCGCTCGAGGGGGCGCGTGCAGAGGCATCCGGACTATCTCGCGGTCGCGACGGCGGTTCTCTTGCGGGCGGGGATCGACGCGAAGCTGATCGACGCGTGCGCGGAGAACCGGAGCCGAGAGGATCTCCGCGGGCTTCTCGCGCGCGAGCGTCCCTCGTACGTCGTCCTCCACGCGGCGACCCCTTCGATCGACAACGACCTCGCCCATGCGGCGCTCGCCAAGGAGACCGCGGGCGCGAAGACGGTCTTCGTCGGACAGCACGCGACCGCAGAACCGGCGGACACCTTCCGCCGCGCGGGCGGAGCCCTCGACTTCATCGCGTACGGCGAGTACGACCACACCCTCCGCGACCTCGTCTCCGGCTCCCGGCCGGAGAAGACGCTCGGGCTCTTCCACGAGGATTCCGAAGGGAAGCTCGTTCGAACACCTCCTCGGCCGTTCCTCGACGTGAACGAGCTCCCCTTCCCCGCGTGGCAGTTCATCGATCCGAACCTGTACTACGACGGCGGGAAGCTCCACCCGTTCCTCACGCTCATCTCGGGGCGCGGCTGCTTCGCGCGCTGCACCTTCTGCCGCGATCCGCAACTCATGTACGGCCACGAGAACCGCTACCGAGCGCCCGAGCTCGTCGTCGACGAGATGGAGCACGATCTCGCGCTCTTCCCGAAACTCCGCGAGATCATGATCGAGACCGACACGTTCACGGCGAACCGGGATCACGTCGAAGGAGTGTGCCGCGAGATCCTGAAGCGCCGCCTCGAGACGCGCATCCTGTGGTCGTGCAACGTGCGGACCGACGTGAAGCGCGACCTCCTTCAGCTCATGCGGCGGGCCGGCTGCCGGATGCTCATGATCGGCTTCGAGTTCGGAACGCAAGCCGCCCTCGACGCGGTGAAGAAGGGGACGAAGATCGAGCGGACCACGGAGTTCGCGCGCGACGCGGCGGATCTCGGCTTCACTCTTCACGGATGCTTCATGATCGGGGCGCCGGGGGAAACCCGCGAGTCGGCACGCGCCACGATCGACTACGCGAAGAGCCTTCCGCTCGACACGATCCAGATCTCCGGGATCGCCGCGTACCCCGGGACCGAGATGTACGAATGGGCGAAGCACGAGGGGCATCTCATCCCGAAGGATTGGAGCGAATACCTCGACGAGAACCACGAGCAGGTGACCGTTCTGGGCTACCCGAAGCTCCCGAAGGAGACCATCGACGAGCTGATCGATCAAGGCCTCAAGGAGTTCTACCTCCGCCCGCGGCAGATCTGGAAGATGGCGACGGCGATCCGCGGGGCGGGGGACGTGAAGCGGAAGCTTTACGGATTCAGGAGCTTCCTCGACGCGATGGCCGTGAGCCGCCGGAAACGGCGGGCGGGGAAGGAGCGGGGCGCCTCGAAGAAAGGCGCACGGGCCTCCGGCGACGGAGGGAAGCCGTGAGCTTTCTCGCGTACGCCCGCTACGCGGGCCGCATCTTCAAGAAGCGGGGCGCCGACCCGCACTACATCGTGCTCTTCGTCACCGACGTCTGCAACGCGCACTGCGGGCACTGCCTTCTCGGCGCGGTCCGTCCGGCGACCCAGGAACTCAGCGTCGACGAGTACGAGAAGATCTCCCGCAGCATGGGGAAGATCCTCTTCCTCCTCCCCACGGGAGGGGAGCCCTTTCTCCGGGACGATCTCTCCGAGATCGTGCGGATCTTTTGTAGGAACAACCGGGTCGCCAACGTGGGGATCCCGACGAACGGATCGCTCACCGTGAAGGTCGTCGAGCAGGTGCGCCGCATGCTCGCCGAGAACCCGGGCGTCGATCTTGCGATCGACGTGTCGATCGACGCGCTCGGAGAGGAGCACGATCGGCTGCGCGCCCTTCCCGGACTTTTCGAGAAGTGCCTTTGGACTCTCCGCGAGCTCCAGACGATCGAGAAGGAACACCGGAACTTCAACGTCAACGTCTGCACCACCATGTCCGCCTTCAACCAGAAACATGCGCTCGAGACCACCTCGGTCTTGCGACGCGAGCACGGGGTCCGAAACATCAACAATCTCGTCGCGCGGAAGGGGGCCCGCTCGGAGAGCGCGCTCGGAGTAGACGCCCGTCTCTACGAGGCGTGGGCGAAACGCCTTCGCGAGGAGACGGAGACCGATCTCCTCAACGGATATCACGACTATCCCGGAGCGGACGTGATCAACGCGATGAAGAACATCCGCCAGGACATGATCACGCGCATCGTGCGGGGGGAGAAGGGGTATCAGGTCCCCTGCTACGCGGCGAACCTCGCGGGCGTCATCTATGCCGGCGGAGACGTCTATCCGTGCGAGATCCTCGAGGAGCCGCTCGGGAACCTCCGGGAAGTCAACTACGACTTCCGCAAGATCTGGTTCTCGAAGAAGACGGAAGAGGTGCGGCTGAGGATCCGCGAGACGAAGTGCTACTGCACCTACGAGTGCTTTCTCACCAACAACATCCTCTTCACACCGCGGATGCTCCCGAAGGTGGCGATCGAGTACGGGCGGCTGAAGGCGCGGCGCGCGCTCTCGAAGATGGGTTTCGGAAGCTGATCGGCCCGGAGGGGACGTCTCCTATTCCGTTTCGTCCGGCGGCGGCGTCTCGGGGGCAGGACTCGTTCGGGGAACCGCGGAGGGCTTCCCCCCGTCGCATCGGATCGCGAAGATCACGACCGGACGTTCCTTTCCTCCCTTGCTCGTGAGGACGACCCTCTCCTTCTCTTGCTTCAGCTCCATCGCCTCGTCCGTGTAGATGGGGAGGAAGCCGCGCGGAAGGCTGACGGCGATCTCGTGCGCCGTGCGGTAGAGGAAGTTAAGCTTCGCGCTGTCCTCGAAGTACATGTTCGCGTCCTTCATCTTCGCGACGAGCCGGAAATCGTAGCGCCCGCCCGGCGCGATCGGCTGCGGGTAGGCGACGCGGATCTTGGGCTTCCCGGCCATCCCTTCGTTGATGCGCTCCCAGCGGAGCGGAGTGCCTCCCTTTTCGGGAGCCGCCTCGAGGACCTCGATCGCGGCGTCGTACGGAAGGACCTCCATCGACTGGCTGCCCGCCTGCAGATCGGTGAAGCGGTACGTGACCGTGAGATCGTTCGCGCGCGGATCCCCGAGATCGACGAAGAGGATCGCCCGGGAAGCGAGAGGGGTCGCGAGAAGAAGCAGCAAGACGAGCGCGATTGTTCGTGTCTTCATCGGCCTCCTCCACCCGACTCGCGCGCTGCATCGCTCGACAGCTTCCGGAGCCGAACCGCCGTTCCATACGCGACGATTTCCGCCGCGTGCTGCATCACCTCCGAGGTCGCGAAGCGCACCGTGACGATCCCGTCGGCGCCGAGTCTTCTCGCTTCCGCCGCCATCCGATCGAGCGCCTGCTCCCGAGCCTCGGCGAGCATCTTCGTGTATTCATCGATCTCCCCCCCGACGAGGTTCCTGAGTCCGGCCACGAGGTCTCGCCCGAGATGCCTCGCTCTGACGGTGTTCCCCCTCACGAGGCCGAGGCACTCGACCGCCTCATGACCCGGAACGGCATCCGCCGTGCAGATGATCATCGCTGAACCCTCCGGTACGGATCGCGCACCCACGCGTACAGGCGCTGTCTCGCGACCGACACGAAGAGTACCACGATCCCGAGAAGCGCACACCCGATCCCGATTCGGACGACCGCCGGAAGGGACGCGTCGCGCCAAATCGAGAGGAACGCATGATACGCTCCGAACACGAGGACGACGATCGCGCCGATGGAAAGAAGGATCCAGCCCGCGCCGCGCTCCATCCGGTTGTACACGCGCCCCCAGTAGAGTTCCCAATCCCGATCCTCGCGATCGGACAATCTCATCCCGGCCGTCACCTCCTTTACACGACGAAGGGCATCAAGCTCCGCGCGGCACGCCGGGCAGGCCTCGAGGTGCTCCTCGAAGCGCCGCCTCGCCTCGGCCTCCATCTCCCCGTCGAGATACGCCATCGAGGCGTTCGGAAACTCCTCACACCGCACGGGGCCCCTCCCCTCCGATGAGCCTCTCTTTCAACTTCTGCCGGGCGTGAAAAAGACGGGACATGACCGTTCCGATCGGCACGCCGAGGATCTCCGCGATCTCGCGGTAACGGTACCCTTCGAGGTCCTTCAACACGATCACCTCCCGGCTCTTCAGGTCCAACGCGGCGAGCCCTCTCCACACGCGCTCCGCCGCCTCGCTCCGCTCCGCGAGAAGATCGGGGCGGAAGCGCTCCCCGGCGTCCGGCTCTCGTCCCTCCTCGGCCATCTCGTCGAGCGAATCGAACCCGCGCGATCTCCGCCTGGCGAGCGCCGTAAGACAGAGGTTCCGCAGAATGCGGAAGAACCAAGGGGCGAAGTCGCTCGCCGGATCGAAGCCGCGAATCGCGCGGAACGCGCGGACGAAGGCTTCCTGCGAGATGTCGTACGCCTCCTCGCAGTCTCCGAGCATGCCGAGCGCCGTGAAGTACGCCCGCTTCATGTAGGCGTTCACGATCGGGCCGAACGCTTCTCGATCGCCCTCTCGGCATCGCGCGATCCACTGCCGCTCTTCCTGTCTGTTCATCGGGCGATCGCGATCTCCGATCGAAGCGCCTCACGAGAGCATACCCCGCCGGCGCCTCTCCTATTCACTCGCGCGCTCCCCGGTCCCGCCCTCCAACGGCGGCCGCAAGCGCAAGAACCGAGGACCTTTACACTGCCCGACCATTCTCGTATGTTTATGGATCGGGAGCAAGCCGAACATGGGAAAGACCCCGACCGTTCGAAGCTGGCGGATCTTCTACGATCGTCTGCTCAAGAACGACGAGTATCGGAGCAGCATCGATCCATCGCGATACGGCCCGTACCACACGTACCGGGAGCAGTTCGTCCGCGTCGACCGGCTCCTCAAACGGTATCCGCGAAACATCACCGCGATCCCGATCGGGACAAGCGTCGGCGGCGAGCCGATCTGGGTCTTCCGCGTGTCGAACACGGAAGAGGCGGCGGAACCGCGCGCGTGTTTCCTCGTGTTGTCTCTTCTCCACGCAATCGAGTTCGTCGGCGCCGAGGCGAACCTCGCGCTCTTCCAGCGTTTCGTCGCCAACATGAACAAGAACCCGGCGCTCGCGAACCGCGAGGTTCACTTCCTCCCGATCCTGAATCCCGACGGCTACCTCGAGGTGGAGAGAGAGCTCACGAAGGGGAGAGCGCGCTTTCACCGCGGCAACCGGCGCGGGGTCGATCTCAACAGAAACTTCGGGGCGTTCTTCTCGAGGCGGTACCTATGGCACCGAGTCCTCCGGAAGATCTACGATCCCGGACCGCGCCCCTTCAGCGAGCCGGAAACGGCGGCCCTCCGTTCCCACCTTCTCGAGCACCGCTTCGATTTCGCGCTCTCCCTCCATTCCTTCGGCGGACGATTCCTCTTTCCGTACGGTGGGAAGCGCGAGAAGTCGCGGATCGACTCGTGGTACCGCGAGACCGCGCGGGCGCTCATCGACCAGCAGCCGCATTACGGATACAAGGCGGGCCAGCTCGCACGCGCGTTTCCGCTCTTCCTCGTCCGAGGGAGCGAGGCGGATTACCTTCACGAAACGTTCGGCACGCGAACGCTCGTCGTCGAGATCGGGCGGAACGGCCCTCGTGTTCTCCACCCGCGCAATCTCCTTGCTCCGTTTCCTCTCTTCAATCCGAAGGATCTCCAGCGCGAGCTCGACAACCTGATGGATCCTTTCTTCTTCTTCCTTTCAATGAACCGCGAGAAGCGCGGATCGGACGGAAGGCAGTGAAGCGGAGAACAGCCGGCGCATGCGGAGCCCTCGCCGCCGCATGCCTTGTCGCGGCCTCGATCGCGGGCTGCGGGCCGCGCCCGCAGCCGGTATTCCTCTTCGCCGATTCGACGGCGGTTCGGCTCGAGGCGGGAAGGAAGGATTCGGCGCCCGATCCGGGTCTGGATCCGGCGTGCGAGGATCTCCATGCGCACGCGAGAGAGACCGGCTCGCTCGCGCTACTTCTCGAGGCGGCCGAGTCGCACGGCTGCGAGGTCGCCCGATCGGATCTCGGGTTCCGTCTTCTTCTCCGCGGAAGCCGCGCGCGCGGAAGCGCCCCTCTCAACGATGTAAACGATCAAGTCATGAATCGATTCGAGCGCGCGGCGCACCGCGCCCGGCTCGCGTTCCTCGCGCTCGGCGAGGATTCGCTCCGCGCGGCGGTCGGCCTGCTCGAAAGAGACTACGCGGGACGCTTCGAGACGCTCCTCATCCGGAGCGCGGCGGACCTTCGCGCGGGGAGGCTTCGGGAGGCACGGGAGGGTTTCGAGGAGGGGGCGATCCTCCGGCCCGCGGATCCTCTCCCCCTCGTCCTTCTTGGAGAATCCGCCTTTCGCGACGGCTTCTTCGGCGCGGCGAGCGACGCCTTCCGCCGAGCTCTCGCGCTCGACCCGCGGGATCCTCTCGCGCCGATCGGGCTCGCCTCGATCCTCTACTCGGAGGGTCTCCTTCTCGAGGCCGAGGGTCTCCTCGCGCGCGCTCCCGTCCCGAACCCGCACGGCGTCGAGGGGACAAGGCCCTACTTCCTGCACCGGGCGGCGGAGGCGAACCTTCGTTTCGCCGACGGGAAGTTTCGCATCGCGAGAGAAGTGCTCGCGCGCGCGCGGAACGAGGCGTACCGACTCGGGGACGAGGAGAGTTTGATCGATCTCACCGTCCGTCGCTTCCACGTCTTCCTCGAGGAGGAGGCGACCGATTCCGCCGCCGCCGAGCTCTCCGAGCTCCGTTTCCGGGAAGCGGTCCGCAGAGTCCGTCCGGAAGGACCGGCGGCCGTCCCTTACTACGAAGGGCTTCTCGGCGCCTTTCGAGACGACTACGGCGCGGTTACCGCCAAACGACTGGAGCTCGTGACGATTCCCGGCGCGGACGCGTTTCTCGCGGACCTGATCGAGGGGATCTTCGAGGCGAGAAGAGGATTGGGGGGCGAGGCGGCGATCCCCCTTCGCCGGGCTCTTCGTCGAGGCGAGAGCGCGCTCGCTCGTCACTATCTCGGCCGCGCGTCCATCGCGCGAGCGAGGTGGGGAGACGCGATCGCGAACCTCGAATGGGTCGTCAACCGCGGCGAGTCTCTTCTCGATTCCCCGCTCCTTCTCCCGCTCTCCTATTACTATCTCGGCAGGGCCTTCGAAGAGCGCGGGGACCGCTTGGACGCGGAGCTCGCCTATCGCGAGTTCCTTCACTCCTGGAGGGACGCGGATGCCCATCGCGCGGAAGTCTCGCACGCGCGCGCGTATCTCCGGATCAAGAGCCCGGTTGGAGAGCGCGAGAACCGGTAGGCGGATTCTCTTCCAGACGAAAACATTTTTCTTGCCGTTCCGATCGCTTTGTGCTAAAGTTTCGCGAGGCTTTCCCCCAGCGGCCTCGGCATCGTCCGGAGCGGCTGGAAAACCCAGGGTAGCCGAGAGAGAAGCGAGGCCTTCCGGGAACTAGCGGAACCCCGGAGGGCCGTTCTGTGTCGGGGGAGAGCGGGGCGCGGTCTACTCGCCCGCGGCGAGCCTTCCTCCGTCCACCGGAAGGGCGGCGCCGGTGATGAACGTTCCCTCCACGAGGAGGAAGCGAACGGCGGAGGCGATGTCGTCGGGAGACCCCGCGCGTTTCAAGAGCGTCTTCGAGATCGCTTCTTCCATCGTCTCGACCCCTCGAGCCTCCGGCGGGAGAATCGGACCCGGAAGAATCGCGTTCACGCGAATCCGCGGCGCGAGCGCGGCGGCGAGCCCCCGTGTGAGGCCGATGAGCCCCGCCTTGGAGGCCCCGTACGCGAGATAGCCCGGCCAGAGACGGACGCCGCCAGTGTCGGCGATGTTGACGATCACTCCTTCGTTCATGCGGGAAGCAACCGCTTGCGTGAGGAAGAAGACCGCCTTGAGGTTGACGTCGTGGAAGAGATCCCACTCCTCCTCGGCCGTCTCAAAGAACGGAGTCCTTCCGAACGTGGAGGCGTTGTTCACGAGAAAGTCGATGCGGCCCATCCGGTCCAGAACCGTCTCCGCGAGGCGCCGGATCTCCTCCACCGAACGGAGGTCCGCGCGGAACGCACAAGCGCCTTCCCCGGCCTCGCGCGCCGTCGCCTCGGCCTCCCTCGCGGATTGGTCGTAGTGAACCGCCACGCGCGCCCCCTCGCGGGCGAGGCGGAGCGCGATCGCCCTTCCGATGCGCCGCCCCGCGCCGGTGACGAGCGCCACGCGGCCGGCGAGCGGCCTCCCTCTCGCTTCGTTTTCGCTCACGGCATCGGCCTCACATCTCGTGCGGCATTCGGTCCATCGGAGAGCGAAAGAAATGGTCGCCGTCGTAGTTCAAGAAGTTGCTCACGCGGCTCGTGTAGAGACACGCGAAGTCCTTCACTTGATGCCCGAAACGACTCGTCTCCTTCCCCTCTCGGAAGATCGGCCCCCAGACACGGTTGTAGCTCCGCTCGCACTCCTTCCACGTCGCGTCGCTCTGGCGATCCAGCTCCTCGATCTTTCGGCCGCGCGCTCGGATCTCCTCGTCGAGAAGAAGGATCTTCCGTTCACGGCGCGCGCGGGTGCGCGGAACCCGCTCGCTTCGATTGAGAAGCTCGAGCCGCGCCTTCTCCCTCTCAAGGGAAGATCTCTCCATGTCGATCCGGTCCCGCTCCTCCGAAAGCGCCGAGTAGAGCCTCAGCTTCGGCCCGATCTGCAGCGTGACCTTGAGCTCGAGTTCGAGCTCGAGCACCACCATCGCCGTCCGCCATCCGGCCGATTTCTTCGCCCGGAGAATATCCCCGTACGTGTGATCGCCGAAGTAGAGGATCTCGTCGCCCCGGAAGCCGAGCTTCGCCTCGAGGAAGCGCACGTTCCCCCCCTTCCCCGCGCACGGATGAAGGGCCTTCCGATGCGGCCGCGGCGCGACCGCCTTCTTTCCGTCGAAGAAGTCCGGCTTCTTCGCGTCGGTGATCACGACATCGAAGAATCGGCGCCACTCCGCGGCGTCCTCCCCCTTTCGCTCCCGGAGAAGATGGCGCATCAAGACGTCCGTGTAGTAGTACTCCGAGTTCGTGAGCAGGAAGAGCTTCTTTCCCCACGAGCGAAAGCGCTCGAGGGTCTGAAGAAGCTTGACATCGCTTTGAATGAATCGCGAAGGATTCTCGCGAATGACGCTCTTGATGCTTCCGTCCGCGTGCGCCTGATCGATCGTCTCGCGGACGTCCCGGTAGATCTTTCGGAAGTCCGGCTGCTCCCCGCTCTCCTCGAGCCGATCGATGATCGAAAGAAAGAGATAGACCTCGGGCAGATGGAAAAGTGTGTCGACCGAGGAGTAGTTCTTCGAGGAGAGGCTGACGTGGCGGCGCCGGTAGAGCGCCAGCTTCTCTCGCGAGAGCTCCTTCCTCCCGTGGAACGCGCGCGTGACGAAGTTGTGGTAGTTCGTCTTCAGGATGTTCCCGCGGAGATGGTCGATCACGAGCCCGCGGATCACGAACTCCGGGTCGTACCGGATCGCAGCGATCGCCGGAGGGTAGCCGCGCTTCCGCACGAGCCTCTGCTGGGTGACGCGAAACGCCAGCTCCTCGACCGGCAGCGGATCGTAGTGCGCGAGCGTGTGGTCGAGGTCGAAGCCGATCGCCCCGATCGAGGGGAGACGCAGATTGCGGTTCACGAAGACGCGCTGGCGCCTCGGAATCCGCCTCTCCTCGGCGGAGGAGACCGCCGGGAAGAGGCGCTCGAACGGGCCCTTGTCGTTGGCCATCGAAAGTCCCCCCGCGTCGCCGCCGGCCACGAGCGTAGACCAGCGCCCGCGAGACTGCAAGAGCCGGCGGCTCGCGTATTCCATTCCTCTCGCCGTTCGGAACCGTCTTCGCTACCATCCTCGGGAAGAGGCGATGCGGTTTCTCCCGCGGCCTCTGCTCCGCGGGAGGGAGGAAGCGATGGTTTCTCTCGCCGCGCGGGCGGCCGGATGGACTGCGTTTTGGTTCGGGACGTTCGGTCTCGCGAACGGGATCGAGCAGGTTCTCCTCTATCCGTACTGGTACCCTTCGGCGCCGGACCGCTTCGCGTACTTGATCGTTCTCTTCGCGGTCTATGCCGCCGCGGGTCTCGCGGCGGGAGTCGGAACGGCTTGCGTCGCCCTCCTCCTCGCGCGCCGCGATCGGGCGGCGCCGGGGGCCGCGTCCCTCGCGGGCCTCGCGGCGGCCTTCGTCTTCTGGGCCGGATTCTGGATCCACCGGGACTTCGTCGCCCGATCCTTCTCGGCGAGGGGGCTCGCCGTCACGCTCGCGCTCGCGTGCGCGGGGGCCGTCTGCATCCGCATCGCCCTTCGCCTCGAACCCGCTCGAGCGAGAACCGGACGCGCGCTCGCCGCGGTTCCCGCGGTCTTTCTTCTCATCGGGCTGGCCGTCGCCGCGCGAGGATCTTCCGGAACGCGCGCGCCGGAAGGGGGCCCGAACATCCTGCTCCTCGTGATCGACACGCTCCGAGCCGACCGGCTCTCCTGCTACGGGAACCCTCGCCCGGCAAGCGGCGCGATCGACCGGCTCGCGCGGGATGGAGTCCTCTTCGCGGAGACCATCGCTCCCGCTCCCCTCACTCAGCCTTCGGTCGCGACGATCCTCACGGGCCTCTATCCGGCGGCCGCCGGCGTGGTGAACCACCCGAACCGCCTGGAAGAAGGGCGCTCGACGCTCGCGGAGATCCTCTGCGAGGCCGGATATCGGACCGCCTTCGCGAACCCGCACCCGCTCCTCACGCCCGCGTGGGGATTCGACCGAGGGTGGGACGAATACCGCTACCTGCACAAGCCCTCGCGATTCGAAGCCTCGCTTCTCGCCGATCTCCTCCGAAGGCTCCGTCTCAGAGATCTCCGCGCGGGATACCAAGCCGACACAGTGACCGATTTCGCCATCGACGTTTTAAGTCGCAATCGATCGGAACCGTTCTTCCTCTACGCGCACTACCTCGACCCGCACTTTCCCTATGTCCCGCCCCGCCCGTTCGATCGGCTCTTCGCGGACGCGGGGAAGCCGCGGCTCCTCGATGAGCGCCTCCCCGACGGGCGCCGGCGCATCTTTTCGATCGACGCCTCCCCCGGGGAGATGGAGGAGACGGTCGCCCTCTACGACGCGGAAATCGCCTTCACGAGCCGCGAGGTCGGCCGCCTTCTCTCCGCGCTCGACCGGCTCGGCCTTTCCGACCGGACGCTCGTCGCGCTCACCGCCGACCACGGCGAGAGCCTCGGCGAACAGGGCCTCTTCTTCGCCCACACCCACTATCTCTACGATCCGACCCAGCACGTTCCGTTGATCCTCCGCTTTCCGAATCGGTTCCCTCGCGGGAAGATCATCGAGGCGCAAGCCGGGCTCGCGGACCTCGCTCCCACCCTTCTCGACGCGGCGGGGATCCGCGCGCCGGAGGAAATGGAAGGGCAAAGCCTCCTGCCCCTTCTTCGCGGAGAAGAGACGGAAGGGCGGTTCGCGTTCGCGGAAAACGGAGAACGATCGCTCGAAGCGGCGAGGAGGAGAACCCGCGATGGCTCGTCGAGGGGGACGCGGGGAAGTGGCGCATGATCCGCGCGGACGGATGGAAGCTCATTCGAATCCCGACGCCGTCGGGTCCCGTCTACGAACTCTATGATCTCGAGAGCGATCCGGGCGAGACGACGAACCTCGCGGAACAGAGGGCGGACATCCTAGCGAGGCTTCTCGCGTCGCTCGAGGATTGGCGTCTCGCGTCCGAAACGGGCTCGTTCACGAAGACGGAGATCGACGAGGAAACCCTCGAGGGGCTCCGCTCGCTCGGGTATGTCCACTAGCCTGGAACCCGACAGGAACACGTAGGAGGTCTTCTCGGCCGGGCCCCGCGAGGAGCGCCCTTCGGACGGATGGACACGAGCCTTACGAGTACTCGATCGGCTTCTCCTCGCCGGTCAGCACGCGAAGCGCCCCCTCGGCGAGCGCCTGAAGCTCGTCCTCTCCGGGATAGACTCTGACCGGCGCGATCCATCCGACGCGTTTCGCAAGCGCGTCGACGACCTCGGAGGCGTGCGCCATGCCGCCGGTGACGAGGATCGCATCGACCCTTCCCTCGAGCACGGTCGCCGCGGCTCCGATCTCCTTCGCGATCTGATAGATCATCGCGTCGACGACGAGCCTCGCTTTCGCGTTCCCCGAGGCGATCCGATCGAGCGCCTCGCGAAGGTCGTTCGTCCCGAGATACGAGGCGATCCCCCCCCGCCGAAAGATCTTCGCCGCGATCTCCTTCTCGCCGTGCCTGCCGGAGAAGCAGAGCTTCACGAGCTTCATCACCGGAACGGAACCGGAGCGCTCGGTCGAGAAGGCGCCCTCCTCCATCGAGTTCGTCACATCGACCATCCGGCCGCCTTCGTGCGCGGAGACCGAGATCCCGCTCCCGAGATGAGCCACAACGAGCCGAAGATCCGAGTAGCGGGCGTTCGTCTCGCGCGCGTGGCGCTTCGCGACCGCCTTCGTGTTCAGCGCGTGCGAGAGGCATTCGCGATCGAGGCCTTCGAGCCCGGAGAGCCGGGCGACCGGCGGCCACTCGTCGACGCTCACCGGATCGACAATGAACGCGCACGAGCCGGGGGCTTCATCGGCGAGGGCGCGGGCCATCGGGGCGCCGAGATTCGACGCGTGATCTCCCCGCTTCGCCTCGCGAAGATCGGCGAGCATCTTCTCATTGATCGCAAAGGTTCCGCTCGGGAGGGGTTTCAGGAGCCCTCCCCGCCCGACGAACGCGTCGAGGCGCTTCGCGTCGACCCCGCGCGCGCGAAGGCAAGCCCTCGCCTTTTCGAGGCGAAGATCGAGCTGTTCGACGAGCGGGCGGCCCGCGTAGGAAGCGAGCTCCTCCTCCCCGTGGCGCGCGTTCTCCTGGAAGAGAGCGCGCGCGTCCTCGAAAAGACCGATCTTGGTCGATGTCGATCCCGGGTTCAGGGCCAGGATGCGCGCGGGACTTCTTTTATCCATGAATGATCACCCCCAGAGCGACCGCGTTCAGCTTGTCCTCGGCGCTCTCGACGCGCGACGGGATGAGAACGGGGACGCGCGCCCCCATGATCACGTGCCCGCACGCGGAACCGCCGAGATACTTGACCCCCTTCCCGAGCAGGTTCCCCGCCTCGATGTTCGGAACGACGAGGATATCCGCCCGGCCCGCGACCGGGGAGCGGATCCCCTTCGCCTCCGCCGCCGAGACGAGAAGAGCGTTGTCGAGAGCGAGAGGTCCGTACACCTCGCACGACCCGAACTCCCCGCGCTCGCCCATCTCGGTGAGCGACTTCGCGTCGACCGTCGAGGGGAGCTTCTCCGAGACCGCCTCGGTCGCGCTCATGATCGCGACGCGCGGCTTCTCGAACCCCAGCGCGCGGAAGACCTGCACCGCGTTCTCGACGATCTCCTTCTTCTGCTCGAGCGTCGGGAGAACGTTCAGCCCTCCGTCCGTCACGCCGACGAGCCGCCTACTTCCGCTCGTCCGATCCTCATAGAGGAGGACATCGCTGAGGACTCTTCCCGTGCGGAGACCCTTCTCCTTGTCGAGAACCGCGCGGAGAAGCTGATCCGTGCGGAGGTGGCCCTTGAGGAGGACCGATACCTCTCCCTTTCTCGCGAGCGCGACGGCCGCGGCCGCCGCCTCGTCCGGCCCCGCGGCGCCGAGGATTCTCGCCTTCGCCGCGAGATCCCTCTCGCCGGCCGACTCCAGCTTCTCCCGAATCTTCCCCTCTTCGCCGACGAGAATCGGCTCGGCGATCCCGAGCGCGACCGCCCTAGAGATGGCGGAAAGCGCGACGTCGTCCGCGGCGTCGACGACCGCCACCGGCTTCGGTCCCATGTTCTTCGCGCGCTCGATCAGCTCCGCAAAGCTCGACATCGGGCGCTTCGTACTGGCGTTCGCGTTCATGCACGAAGACTCCTTCTCATACACTCAAACCATGAACGTTTCACGTCCGGGGTTGTTGGACCGCGCCCGGCCGGGGATCGAACGGACTGCGTCCGCTCGCGGCCCGACCGGGCTTTCTGTGTCCATCGATTCCTGAGGCATGGGCCCTTATCGGATGAGGACCATCTTCCGCGTCTCTCCGGCGCGCTCCGTCTCCAGCCGGGCGAAGTAGACTCCGGAGGGGACGGGACGCCCCGCTGCATCCGCGCCTTTCCAAACGACCGAATGGACCCCGCGCGCGAGCTCCGCGTCGAGAAGCCGCGCCACCCGGCGGCCCGCCGGGTTCAGAACGTCGAGCACGACGCGCGCCGGATCGGCCAAACGGAAGGAGATCGCGGTCTCCGGGTTGAACGGGTTCGGCCGGTTCCCGAGAAGAACCGCCGGCGCGGCCGGAAGCGGAGCGGACGCCACGGCCGTCGCGTCGCCGATGAGAAGATCGAACCCCATGAACCCGAGGTAAGCGGTCACCCACGCCTGGTCCATCGTGTCCGTATCGGCCGGCTGCGCCTGGATGCCGCCGTCGTCGTCCGTGTCGAACGCGCGGAGATAGTTCGTCATGTTCAGGTGGCGCGTTCCCCAGATCGGATCGCCGGTCGAGACCTCGAGGCGCTTCATCCCCAAAGCATACCACCCGTTCCACGCGTTCTCCCAGGAACCCGGATCGGCGACCGTGTCCATCTCGGCCGCGTGCGACGCGACCCAGAGCGATTCCTCCTCCGGATGATCCCGGAAGTAGGATTCGAGAAGACCCCACATCACCGCTCCACCCGACATCGCCCACTCCTCGTTCGAGAGGACCAGCGGATCGCCGTTCACCCAGTTCTTCACGCGGTTGCCGCGGCGCTCGGCGGTATCGACCCAGGTCGCGTTCCCGCGCCACACCCCGTATTCGTACAGGTTCCCCGCCGCCCAAGCCAGCACCGGCGGGTTGACGAGGTTGTGGAAACCTGTCGTTCCGGTGCGCGCCAGGTTGTGCGTGTGGAGATACCCGGCGCACGAGTCCGCGTAGTCCATGTACGACGAGTCGCCGAAGACCTCGACATATTTCATCTGTGCGCAGAGCGCCCACCCGCAGTTGTAAACGCGGTAGTAGCCGGTGACGAGGTCGTCCCCGCCCTCCTCGTCGTACGCGGGATGGCCGAGGACATACGTCCAGGAAGCTGCGAGATGATCGAGGAGTGAAGAATCTCCGGTCAGCTCGAAGAACCGCGAGAAGATCCAGATCGATTCCGAAGTGTTGTCCGTCTGGATGATGTCGAGAAGGTGTTCCCCTTCGCGGATCCCGCCGTATTCCGGGTCGAGCGTGTCCGCCACCTGCATCGAAGCGATGAAGCTCGCCGCGAGCCCGAAATCGGCGAGGTCGTCGCCGCTGAAGAAGAGGCGCGCGTCGTCCGGGAGAGGTCTCTCCCCCGCCTCGAAGGCGGCGCGGGCGCGCGCGGCGTCTTCAGGCGTCCACGGAACGGTGGCGAGCGCAGGGAGGGCGAAGAGGAGAACGGTTGCCGAGAGGAAAAGTGCGCGCCGCATGTCGGACCTCGCTTTCCGAGAAAGGCCTGCCGGTGTTCGATCATCCCGTGATGGTTTCATTCTACCAGAAACAGGGCTCTCTTTCATTAGTTCCGGAGGCGCCCCGGGAGCCCTCGGCGGCCCCGCGAGGCTCGACCGCCCCGCCGCGGAAACGGCGTTGACCCGAACCCGAGACGCCGTGGTATTCTCGGAGGCCGATTCGCGGCGGCGCGGCGGGGAACGCGCGCGAAGGATCCGCTCGCGGCCGGCGGGATGGGTCGATCCGTTCACGAGGAAGCTCGGGAGCGTCCGAAGGGGCGTTGCGGAGGGGTTCTTGTTCTCCCTTTCTTCGAGAGCGGCTCTCGGCTCCGCGTTTCTGGTCCTCCTTCTCTCCCCCGTCCTCTCGGATTCCTCTCTCGAGGACTCGGTTCCCCTCCTTCCGCGGCTCGCGGAACCGGAAGACGGCGCATCGGTCCGCGCCGAGGACGCGATGCTCCGCTGGGAAGGCGTTCCGGGCGCCGAGATCTACCACGTGTTCGTCTCCCCGCGCCCCTTCGCGCCTCCGTCCGACCTCTCCTCGATCGAAGAAGACTGGGTGCACGTCACGGCGGAGCGGAACTGGGTTCACGCGGCGCGGCTCGGGCTTCCGAAAGTCGAAAGCGAGCGATGGTTCTGGACAGCGGCGATTGAGCGGGGAGGCGTCTTCCTCGCCCCGGCGCCCCGCTCGTTCCGGCTCTTCGAACCGGATGCGTCCCTGGATGCGACCGCGCCGATCCAAAGGATCGGAACGCGGAAGAAGGAACAAGGCGCGCGCCGCGGCGCCGTTGTGTTTTCGAACGGGGAGAGAGCGACTGGAACCGCGCCGAAGGCGCTTGCCTCGACGGCCGAGAGACATTGGATCGTCCGCTTCGAAGGACCGATCCGCGAGGAATGGAAGAAAGCCATCGAACGAGAAGGAAGGCGCGCGGCGGGATATCTTCCGGACGATGCGCTCATCGTCCGCGCCTCGCCCGAAGGCGCCGAGAAGATCCTCGCCTCCCCCGGCGTCGATTGGGTCGCGCCCTATGAGGGGCGGTTCAAGATCGAAGCCTCCCTCGCGTCGCGCGCGGCCGGAGAGGAGAGGGTCGTCGCGCTCCTCTTCCCGGGCGAGAGCGCCGAGTGGACGGCCGATTCTCTCGCGCGCGCCGGCTTCGATATACTTGATCGATCAACGAATGCGATCGTTCTCCGCGCGGGCGGCGAAGGAGTCCGGCGTCTCGCCGACTTTGCGGAGATCCGCTGGATCGAGCCCTTTCGGGAACCCGTCTTCTTTAACCAGGACTGTCAATGGGTCGTGCAGACGAACACGGCCGGGAATCGAAGCATCTGGGCGCGCGGCCTTCGGGGCGAGGGGGGTCTCCTCTCCCTTTGCGACAGCGGCCTTCGCGCGCCGCATCGGATGTTCCACGACGCTCTCCGCACGATCGCCGAGTACGGGGACTTCCCGGACCACCGCAAGATCGTCGCCTATCGCAAGGCGTGCGACTCTCCCCTCATCTTCTTCGGAGACGACCCGGGCGCCTTCTATCACGGCACCCACACCGCCTGCACCCTTGCCGGAAACGACAGCACGTTCGGCGCGAGCGGGCTGGACGGAATCGCCCCCGAAGCGCGTCTCTTCTTCGTGGACGCGGGCGGGAACTCGAACATCGTGCACACGCCCGCCGACCTCGCCGACCTCTTCCTTCTCGTCTACGAGGGGAACGAGGCGGGGGCGCCGCGGATCATGTCGAACTCCTGGGGAGCCCTCGGCGGAGGGGCGTATGACTTTCGGTGCGAGCAGCTCGATCGCTTCGTGTGGGAGCACAAGGACTTCCTCCTCGTCTTCTCCAACGGAAACGGCGCAATCACAAACTCGGTCGCGTCTCCGGCGGCGAGCAAGAACTGCGTGGGGGCGGGCGGGACCGAAAACGGTTCACAGGCGAACCAAATCTACTCGAGCACGAGCCGGGGGCCGACCGACGACGGGCGCATCAAGCCGACCCTTTGCGCTCCCGCGCGGCTCGCTTCCGCCTCGGGCGAGACCGACGCCGCGTATCAAACGCTCGAGGGGACGAGCATGGCCGCGCCGTCGATCGCCGCGAGCGCGGCGCTCGTGCGCCAGTACTTCATGGAGGGGTGGTATCCCTCCGGCGTGAAGGGCGCATCGGCGTCTCATCCGCCCTCCGCGGCGCTTCTTCGCGCGATGCTCGTCTCGGGGAGCGTGTCGGATTTCGCGGGCCACGCGATTCCGTCGTTCGACATCGGCTGGGGAAGAATCCGTCTCGAGGATGCGCTCGCCTTCTCCGGCGATTCGAAGCGTCTCGCGATCACGGACGAATCCCCCGGCCTTCTCACCGGCGAGATCGATGTCTACCGCGTGACGGTCGCCTCGTCCGCCGAGCCTTTGAAGGCGGTTCTCGTCTGGACCGATTATCCTTCCTCGCCCGCCGCCTCGCGGAACCTCGTGAACGATCTCGACCTCACGGTGAGAAAGGGCGGCCTCGTCTATCTCGGCAATGTCTTCTCCGGCGGGCTTTCGGTCGCGGGGGGCGCGCGCGATTCCTTGAATGTCGAAGAATGTGTTCTTCTCGCCGGGCCGGCGGCGGGGGAATGGACGATCGAGGTGGCCGCCGCGGCCGTTCCCTTCGGACCCCAGCCGTACGCGCTCGTCGTCACCGGCGCGCTCGACGCGAACGTCGGATCGATCTCCCTCGATCGGAACTCGTACGGCGCGATCGACACGATCTTCGTGCGAGTCGAGGACGGAGACGCGCCGAGCGCTCTTGTCCTCCTCTCTTCCGACACGGAGGTCGAGCCGGAGAGCCTCGCGCTCGCGGGAAGCGGGGGCCTCTTCGTCGGAGCGTTCCCCACGGCAACCGGAGGGCCGGTTCACGGAGACGGCCTTCTTTCGGTGAGCCACGGCGATTCCATCCGCGCGGAGTACCAAGGCCGAACCGCGGGCGCCGCCGCGTGGCTTCGCGGACCGGTCTTGCGGCCGCCCGCGGCGAGCGCTCCGGACGATGCGTCCGCCGTCATTCGATGGGAGAGCGACATCCCTTCCGATTCTCGGGTCGCCTTCGGAATCGACGGGTTTCCTCTCGCCGACACGATCGTCTCACGCGATCTCGTCCTCGTTCACGAAGTCGCGATCGACGGGCTCCTTCCCGACACGACGTACCGGTTTTCCGTTTCCTCCGCCGACTTCCGTGGAAACCGGACCGCTGACGACGGCGGTTCGGCGCTCTATCGCTTCACGACCGGCGGGCGGGCGGACATCCTCCTCGTCGTTGGCGACGCGACATTCGAAGATTCGGACCGATATCGTTTTGCCCTCAATCGTTTCGGCTGGCTCGGGCGCATCGCCGAGGGGACGATTCCCCCCCTCGGGGACCGCACGCGCGGCCTTCGCAGCCATCCGGTCGTCTGGTGGCAGGCGGGATGGGAGGAGTACCCTCCGTTTTCCGACGCGGCGCGGGAGACGATCGACCGCTATCTCGCGGGAGGCGGACGCCTCGCCGCGGTCTCGCACGACGCCGTCTGGGCGCTATCCGATCCGGCTTCCCCCTTCCGGTCCGAAGAAACCGCGAGCTGGCTCGGGCGCTGCCTCAAAGCTTCCTTCCTGAGAGAACCCTCGTTCTGGAGCATCGTCTTCGGCGCGGCGAACGATCCGATCAGCGGATCCTACTCGATCGGGGGAATCTCCTACACGCCGATCCGAGGCGGCGGCGCGGGAGACGTCGTCGCGCGCGCCGCGGTCCCCGCGACGATCGATTCGGTTTGGAGCGAGAACGCGAGCCAGGGGATGATCGGGCTCCGATGGATCGATGCGTCCCCGTCCGGGCATCCGGACAGCGCGGTCTGGGGCGGGACGAAATCGCGCGGCGCGACCTACTGCTTCGAATGGTCCCGCCTGAACACGTCGAACGACGACGACTTCACCCGCGCTTCCGTCTTCGACAAGACGGTGCGATGGCTGATCGGGCGGGACCATCCGGACGTCGTCCTCACGACGTTCGCGAGCGGCGGGACGATCAACTCCTCTCCCGTCACGATCCGATGGAACGAGACGATCCACGGGGGAGTGGGCGTTGGACAAAGGCGAATCGAGTGGAGCGGCGATGGAGGCGCGTCGTGGAACACGATCGCTGCGAACGCCGGCCCCTCGCCGTGTTCGTGGAATCTCACCGGTGTGCCGAACGGTACGACGCTCCGGATTCGCGTCCTCCTGGCGGACGGCGGCAGTCCTCCGCTCCACGGAATGGACGCATCGGACGCCGACATCGTGCTCGCGATCCCGGGGAACGACACACGCGGGCCGCGGATCGTCGCCGGGAGCGCGCGCGTCGCGCCCGATCCGGTCCCGTGGGGGAGCGCGGCCGAGATTCGCGCGGCGGTCTCCGATTCCCTCAGGGGAGGATCCGCGGTCGTCGCGGCGGCTTGGTCTCTCGCGCCGGACGGGTCGGGCGAATGGACGGCGATGAGCGGGACCTGGGGGAGCGCCGCCGCCGAGGTCTTCGACACGATCGACGCCTCACTCCTCGCGCCCCCCGTCGACACGATCTGGATCCGCGGGAAGGACTCCGGCGGCATGTGGGGGGAGGCGAGCCCGCTTCACGTGGTGCTTCGAGGAGATTTCACCGGGATCGAGGACGCGGCGCCTCCCCTCTCCTTCCGCCTCCACCCAAGCGCGCCCAATCCCTTTAACCCTCAAGCGACAATTCGCTTCGATCTTCCCGCGGCGGGCGCGGCGCATCTTTCCGTCTACGACGTGAGCGGCCGGCTCGTGCGGGTTCTCGCCGACGGTCCCTTCGCCGCGGGGAGCCACGAGACCGCGTGGGACGGGCGGGACGACCGGGGCCGCGCGGTCGGAAGCGGCGTCTACCTCCTCTCCCTCGAATCCGCCGGCCGGCGCGCGACGGCGAGGACGGTCCTTCTACGTTAGCAGAATGCTCTCCCACCGATTGTTGCCATGAGCGAATGGGTCTTTACCGTATCGGCGGGTCGGAAGAAGGAACGTGATCGTGCGGAGCTCTCGCGCTCCACGGAATGTCTATCGGAGACCGTGGAGCTTCATCTTTCGGTAGAGAGTCGCGCGGCTGACCTCGAGGTATCTCGCCGACCGTTGGACATCGTCGCGGAACTCACGGAGGACGGAGGAGAGCAATTCCTTCTCCTTCCTTCGCGAGCGTTCTCGCAAGGATCTCTCTCGAGAAACACTCGCTCCTTCTCGAATCGATCGCCGGAGCAGGGTGGCCGGAATCACTCTTCCCCGAACCAGATGCGCGAGACGCGCCACTTCCATCTTGAGCTCTCGAACGTTCCCCGGCCAGTCGTAGCGAACCATCGCCAAGAGACACCCGTGGGAAAACCGAATCCGGCGTCCCCGTGCGCCCGTTTCTTCGGAGAGGAAATGCTCGGCGAGGCGCACGATGTCGCAAGGGCGATCGCGAAGCGGGAGAACATGCAGCTCGACGCCGCGCAACCGGAACAAAAGATCGGGGAGAAAAGCACCTTGTTCGACCAATGCACAGAGGTCTTTCGTGGCGGCCGCGATGGTTCGCGTGAAGACGATTCGCTCCTTGGTATCTCCCAACCTGCGAACTTCCCCCGTGTCCAGAAAGCGGAGAAGTTTGGCCTGCAAGCCGGGAGATGCTTTGTCGATCTCGTCGAGGAAGAGCGTCCCCCCATCGGCCTTCTCCAAGAGACCGAGCTTGTCGTGTGCGGCACCGGTGAACGCGCCTCGCAGGTGCCCGAAAAGCTCGCTCTCGAGAAGAGCCTCCGAGAGCGCCGCGCAATCGATCATCGCGCACGGTTTGCCGGGGCGGCCTGTTCGGTGGATCGCCCGCGCGAGAAGCTCCTTCCCCGTTCCAGTCTCGCCTGAAATGAGCACGGGGAGAGCGCTCGATGCGATCTCGCGGGCGATCGCGATCTGATCGAGGAGATCGCGGCTTTCGGTGACGATGCAGGAGAAGGGATCTTCCTCGGCGAGCCGAGGCGCCGCGGGTCTCTCGAAGAACGGCTCTTCCAGCTTCCGGCGAACCCGCTCCTCGTCCTCCTTCATCCCGGCGCGTGCGTAGAGCGCGCCGGCTTCCAGGAACTCCTTTTCCGGAAGAGAGGATCCCTCGGCCCGCTCCTCCAAGGTGCGCGCGAGCTCGATCCGATCTCGGATGAGCCGAAATGTGCCGACGGCGCGGTCGTAGAGATCGCGAGCCTCTCGCTCGCGCCCCTCTCTACGGGCGAGCCGACCGAGCGTCCGGTAGCAGGTCCCCTCCTCTCGCCGGTCCATGCACGATCGCGAGACGGAGAGCCCCTCCGTCGCGAGGGTCCTCGCCTCCTCGAGCCGCCCCTCCTCGATGCGAACATCGGCGAGCCGGCGAGCCAATTCCGGGAAGAGATCCCCCTTGGGCGCGATCTTCTTCGCGATCGCGAGACCACGCCCGAAGCAGCGAGCCGCCCGCGTCCGATCCCCCGACCGGAAGGCGAGCTCTCCCTCTTCCTCCCAACAGAGGGCCTTCGTTCGAAGGAACCTCCCCGAGTCGCACAGGGCGTGCGCTTGTTCGATCTCCGTCTTTGCCTCTCGGAGCTTGCCGAGAAGGCGGAAGGCGCGCGCCATCGCGACGCGTGTATCCGCTTCGCCGGGGCGATTGGCGACAAGACGAAAGATGTGAAGAGCGGTTTCCGAGTGGCGAAGCGCCCGAACGACGCGACCCGCACGAAGGTCAATATGAAGGAACTGCTGGTGCGCCGTCGCACCAAGGATGGGAAAACCAAGCTTGCGAATAGCCCTTAGGGCGAGGCGAAGGCTCCCTGCCGCTGAACCCAGTTCTCCAACGTTCTTCTGCACAACACTCGCGCCGAGTCGAGCACGCACCGCCCGGTAGGGGGCCCCGACCGTTTCCAGAAGCCTTGCTGAGGCTGCGAAGCAAGCAAGACCATCGTAGGGTCGGCCCGAAAGAGAGAGCGCCCAACCTCTCACATAATTGATTTCTCCGAGCGACTCGGGGTCTTTGGCCAGGCTCGTCGCGTCTTCACATGAACGGAGCGCAGCGTCGAGACGCCCCATGCGCATCTCCGCCTCCGCCATCACGGCTCGGAACCTCGACCGATGTTCGGGAGCAAGGCCTTCGGTCGTCAGAAGTTCTTGCGACATTCGGTAGGCTTCGTCAAAAAGTCCGGCGGAGACGGAAGATCGGCAGAAACGGTAAGCGGATTGGATCTTCATCGGAGAAGTCGGGGCTTCCCGAAAGGCTTTCTGAAGCTGTTGGTCATACGAGCAGGATTCAAGGTAGGCACCACAGTAGAAGAGAAGCGTCGCGATATTGTCCATGACGGTCGGGTTGGATGACGAGCGCTTCTTCAGGTCGTCGATCCCAACGAGAAGGTCTCGCTACAATTGCTTCATGATTGTCCCCTACCAGAGAACTGTGGTCAGGAGTGCAACTTGAACCAGCAGTTGCCGAAACGACATCGTTGGTTCTCGATCCGTTTCCAGGCCGGGCACGTGCGCGATCCCCTGCTGGATCCCTACCGGCGTATCCGGATCCCCTTCGACGACATCCGGCGCGAAGCCCAGCGTGTTGTTGACCTCGATGAGAGCGTAGCCTCCCGACGGGAGGACGAGCAGCGAGAGAACGACCATCGCTGCAAGAAGCCTTCTCATTCCTTTCCTCCTTGCGCGCAGGAAGAGCCGCGTGAGAGGCGAGCTCCCACTCGTGCGCTCCGACCCGTCCGTGCGGGTCGCAAATAGAATTTCCGTCTGGTGGTCCCGATCCCCGTGGCTTGCAACAAAGAATGCCATACGATTCGGCCATCCGTCAAGTGTTTTCGCTCAGGGAGAATTCTGCGAAGCCTCGAGCCGTGCGGACCTCAAGACGTCGGATCCGTCGGATCAGGGCCCAGCCGACGACTGCGAGCCTCCTCTTTCTCTTTCCTCGCGGGAAGGATTCTCACGAATGAGACCCCGGTCTCACTTGTGAGACCGGTCGAACTCGTTGAACAGGAAGAGATTCGGAAGACGCTCCCCTCGAAGGACCTCCTTCGTCTCAGCGGCGAGCAGGCGCGCCCCCCGCCGCCCCTTCGTGCGGTGATCGCCGATCTTCTTGTGAACAAGAGAGTTGGCAAGAAGACGAGACGTTTCTTTGTCTCGGCATCTCGCTTGCTCTCTGGGTGCATTCGGCGGCTCGAAGAGACAGGACCGCCGAATCCGGGCGGGAACGACCGCCGGAAGATCTCCGGCGGAGAAGAGAGGAGGGGGTCATGAAGCCGATCGCAGGAATCGCCGGGATGTTGTGGGTCGCTCTTTTCGTACTCGGTTTCGGGTGCGTCATGCAGGAAGGCGCCGACGGACCGGAACGGGGGGGCGTTCTCACCGCGCCGCGCATGGGGATCTCCGATTCGGAGGAGGACCGCGAACCGTGGGCGGTCTTCGTCGAGGCGCTGAAGGCGGACCCCGCGGCGCCGGACCTCTCCCTGGTCGATGCGGATTGGGAGGACGTCGACCCGGGTCTTCAGCAGTATCTCCTTGGCAGATGGGCGGAGATCGTCGGGGAGGAGAGCGCCTCTTCGGAGCTGCCGACATCCTGGACGTGCATCAAGCTGGCGTTCAACGACGACCCGGGTGACGACTGCCCCGTGAGGACGAAGCCGGAGCAGGGGTGAGATCCACTTCGACAAGCGCGCGGTGGAACCGGGGCCGGGACCTCCGGCCCCGCCTGTCCGGAAACGACCGGAAGGGGTAGAGTGAAACGAAGAAGGGTCTTCGAGGGTTCGGGGAGGGAACGTGCCGCGGCGCGCTCCTTCCCCGAACGGTCGGGGGCGGGGCTGGATTGGGGAAGCGGGCGTTCCGACCTCGCGGGAGGATCTCATGAGCAATCGTTCGTTCGTCTTCTTGAAAGGGAGGTTTCGAAATATAACACGTGCACGATCGCTTTGGGTTGTTCTCCTTCTCGCTCTTCCCGTTGCGTCGCCGTCCGCGCCGCGCTATGCGCATGTCCCGATGGATCCCGCCTGGTGCCGTGAGGTGGGGACGGGGGAGCTTGTCGCCACGGTGGACACGGTGCTTCTTTGGTACAACGGGGAGAAGGTGTACGGGCCCCTATCCTTCTATATCGCGGACAACGACTCGGTGCTCTACATGGACGGGACGGTGCGGCGGGCGCGGGGGGACACACTGATCCGGATGCCGCTTGTGGAGTACGAGCCGCCGTGGACGGAGGCGGAGAGGGACTCGTTCCGGGCGCGAATGCGGAGGAGCCCGTTCTGGCAACAGATCGAAGAAGAGCGAGCTCTCCACGATCGGGCGAAAGCAGCGGCTGATTCGATCTTGCAGAGCGGAGGCTCGTGCACCGAGGCGACCCAAGCGGCGCTTCGGGTGTATCGGGCGTCGGACCTGATTCTCTCGATCCCGATGATCGGTGACAGCGGGCTCGTGGTCGTCATGAAGAGCACTCCGAACGCTCGTTCTCATCAGCCCTACTGCCACTCGAATCGGGGGATGTTCACCAAGCACACACCGCGCGAGGTGTTGCTTGCGCGCGCGC
>Ga0194127_10001659_pt1 | contig 32355 bp, 23 predicted proteins | sample TA2KigC100mmetaG_FD_148624 | JGI IMG/M metagenome (GOLD analysis project Ga0194127, IMG submission 148624) | Freshwater microbial communities from Lake Tanganyika, Tanzania - TA2015036 Kigoma Deep Cast 100m | ecosystem: Environmental > Aquatic > Freshwater > Lake | place: Tanzania: Lake...
GGGGAGATCACCGCGGCCCTCTTCGCCCCGCGGGGGCGCAAGCGGGGTGCTACATCCGCGACCTCGCGAGGTCCATCGCCGCGCGGGCACGGGCGTTCGCGGGGTCGGCGGCGAGGGCGCGATCGAGCCAGGGCAGGGCATCGGCGGGGCGGCCGTGGCGCACCAGGAGCCACCCGACGCGCGCCGACTCCTCCGGGCCGAGGCCGCCCGGAGACATCAGGCTCAAGGCCTGCCATGCCTCCATCGCGGTGCGGAGGTCGCCGTACACCGCCGCGAAGGTGGCCAGCCGGCGCCACGCGGCCGCGTCGCCCTCCGGGAACGCCAGCGCCGCGCGGCGCATCAGGTCCACCGGGGTGTGGAGCGGGTCGAACAGCTCGGGGAACCCGGCCTGGGCGCGCGCGGCCTCGGACGCGGCCTGTCGCACGCGATCCGCGCCGGCGAGGGCGATGGCGTGCAGCATCCGCGCGCGGGGCCAGCCCGGGAGCGCGCGCACCACCTCGGCGAGCGGGGCTGCCGCGTCGGCGGGGCGGCCTGCGTCGATCAGGGCGCGGCCGAGCAGGAACCGGACCTCCAGGGAAGGGTTGACCGCGTCCGCGGCCGCGAGCGGGGCCGGGTCGCGGCGCGCGATCGACAGGCCGACCAGGGCCTCGGGCTCGCCCGGAGCGAGGTCCGCCGCGGCGGCGAACGCGTCCGCAGCCTCCGCGTCGCGGCGGAGCGCGAGCAGGGCCGTGCCGCGGTGCAACATGGCGGCCTGGACGACGGGACGCTCGCCGGGCCAGACCGCCTCGTCCCGCACGCGCGCGTACGCCTCGATCGCAGCTTCGCTCCGGCCCGCGAAGTCCAGCAGCATCGCGGCCCGCAGCCAATCCCGGGAAGCGCCGGTCCTGCCGGCGAGCGCGACCGCGTCCGGGGCGCGGCGCTCCCCGATTGCGGCCAGGGGGAACGGGACCTCCGCGAGCGCGTACAGGTCCGCGAACCATGGAGCCGCGGCCACGCACTCCTCGATCCTCGCCGCAGCCTGATCGTACCGGTCCTCGCCCCGGAGCCGGGCCGCCTCCGCGTAGATGCGGTGCGTGGCGCGCGCTTCCGCGTCCGCGGCCGCGAGCGCGTGGCCGGGCGGGAGCGGGAGCACGAGCAGGAGGGCCAGCGCGGCGGCGAGCACCGGACCGAGCCATGCTCCCCGGCCGCCCCACCGCCGGGGCACGGCGTCGATCGCGAGCCCGGCCGCCCCGATGCACATCCACGGCATCAGGGCGGTCCGGTATCGCGCGGACACGTAGAACGCGACGCACGTGCCGGCGAGGGCGACGGCGGCGAGGCCCGCGGGCCACAGGCGCCGGCGCGCGACGAGAAGTCCCGCGACGCCGATCGCGACCAGTGGCCATGCGCCGGGGAGCGGCCAGCCTGCCATGCGCTCGCGCAGGGACAGGGACGACTCGATGTCGTGCGGGTCGTGGGGCTGGCCGATGGCCAGGACCTTCTCGCCGAGCAGGGCGAGCCACCGCCCCGGGTGCTCGCGGACGAACGAGAAGGCCAGGTCGAGCCAGTAGCGGTCCGGGTCCGCCGGGTCCGCTCCCGACGCGAGCGCCACCTGCCGGAAGACCTCGTGCGCGTGGTCGGGGACCGCCGGGTCGGGGTCCTGGGCCTCGATGTCCTTGACGATGAAATCGGAACGCCAGACGCCGGTTGCGGAGGGGTTGTTGCCCGTGAAGGCGACGGGGCCGGGCGACATCACGGCACCTTCCGACCACGCCCGGGCCCTCGCCGCCCACGCGGAGTGCACCACCGCGAGGCCGCATGCGAGCGCCGCCACGCGCCACGCCGTGCGCCGCAGCCGGCCGGGGCCGGGCGGGGCCAGTGCCACGACCCCGAGCGCCGGCGCGATGAGAACCGCGCTCGGTCGCGTGGCCGCGGCGAGGGCCGCGAGCCCGCCGACCGCGGCCCAGCAGGCGGCCCCGCCGCGCTCCCGGCCGCGCACCGCCAGCCAGACGGCGAGGGCGACGACCGCCTGCAGCAGCGTCTCCGGCTCGATCACCAGGTCGAACCGCACGAGGTCGCCCTGGATCGCGGCGAGGAGGCCGGCGACCAGCCCGGCCGCGCGGCCCGCGAGCCTCGCGCCGATCGCGGCCACGAGCACGCACGTCAGCGCCCCGAGCGCGAGCTGGGCGAGCCGGAGCGCGTCGAGGTCCGGCACCAGCCCGAGCCGCAGCGGGAGCGCGTGCAGCTCCAGGTAGAACGGGCTGAAATCGAGCACCTGCGGCCCGGTGAGGCGACCTTCGGCGAGCAGCGCGCCGCCCTGGAGGTACTTCGCGAAGGCGAGCGAGCGGCCGTGGACCAGGAACGCCGCGAGCCGGACCGCGAGCGCCGCGGCGAAGACCGCGACGGCCCAGGTCCGCGGGAGAGCGTCCCGCGGAGTGTCACTGCCCGTCGTTGAAGCGGCCCGCGGCATCCGTGCGAGAGGTGGGAGTCGAACCCACAGTGGCCTATTAGAGCCGTCAGAATCTAAATCTGACGCGTCTACCCATTCCGCCACTCTCGCGCCCAACGCAGGGCCACGTTAGCCCATGCGTGCCTGGCGTTCAAGGCGCCGCGGAAGACTCCCAAATCGTCGGGCCTCCTTGCCGTTGGGCGGCTCCCCCTGCGCGGCTTTGCCGCGCGGGGGCGCCCCCAGGGCCGGCTTGTTTCGTGGATCTGGCGCGCTGCGCGCCGTCCGATAGCGTTGCTATCGGCCGGTGCTCGCGTCCGCCGCCTTCGTTGCGGCCGCCCTGGGCCCCCTTTGCGGCCCGGGGGCCGCAAAGGGGATCCGCGAAACCGCTCGGCCATCCGCTCGCCCCCGGCTGCGTCGGACCGACGATTTGGGGAAGACTCGCGTCTTGCGGCGACGCGCGGCGATGGGTTACAACCGGTGCGGCTGCGTCGCGAGGAGTCACGCCATGTCGGTGCCGGTGGTCCACGGCCCGGTCGCGTTCGACGTCGAGCGCTACCTCCACGAGCAGTCCGAGGCGATCCTCGAGCGCGTCCGGCGCTTCGACAACAAGCTCTACCTGGAGTTCGGCGGCAAGCTGATCTTCGACTACCACGCGGCCCGCGTGCTGCCCGGGTTCGACCCGAACGTGAAGATGCGCCTGCTTCACCGGCTGCGCGACAAGACGGAGATCGTCGTCTGCATCCACGCCGGGGACATCGAGCGCCGCAAGGTCCGGGCCGACTTCGGCATCACCTACGACTCGGACGCGATGAAGCTGATCGACGACCTGCGCGAGCACGGGCTGCCGGTGCGCGGCGTCGTCGTGACCCGCTACGCCGACCAGCCGGCGGCTCGCGTCTTCCGCAACCAGCTCGAGAGGCGCGACGTGCCCGTCTACGTCCACCGCGCGATCGCCGGGTACGCGGTGGACGTGGACCGCACGGTCAGCGACGAGGGCTGCGGCTCGAACCCCTACGTCGAGACCACGCGACCGCTCGTGGTGGTCACCGCGCCCGGCCCGAACAGCGGCAAGCTCGCCACCTGCCTGTCCCAGGTCTACCACGAGCACCGCCGCGGCGTGCGCGCCGGCTACGCGAAGTTCGAGACCTTCCCGATCTGGAACCTGCCCCTGCGCCACCCCGTCAACGTCGCCTACGAAGCCGCGACGGCCGAGCTGAAGGACGTCAACATGATCGACCCCTTCCACCTCGAGGCCTACGGGGTGGGCTCGGTCAACTACAACCGCGACGTCGAGGCGTTCCCCCTGCTCCGGCGGATCCTCGAGCGCATCAGCGGCCAGAAGGACCTCTACCGCTCTCCGACCGACATGGGCGTGAACCGCGCCGGGTTCGCGATCACGGACGACGCGGCGGCCCGTCGCGCGGCGTCGCTCGAGCTGGTCCGCCGGTACTACCGGTACGCGTGCGAGCACCAGCTCGGCCAGGTGGACGCCGAGGCGGTCCGGCGCATCGAGGCCCTGATGGAGGAGATCGGCGTTCGCACCGACGACCGCACCGTCGTCCGGCCCGCGAGGGCGGCGGCGGACGCGGCGCGGGACCGCCCGGGCAAGGGGAACCGCGGCGTGTTCGTGGGCGCGGCGATCGAGCTGCCCGACGGGTCGGTCGTGTCGGCGTGCAACTCCCCGAACATGCACGCGGCCGCGGCGCTCATGCTGAACGCGCTCAAGCGGCTCGCGAGCCTGCCGCCCGGCCTCGACCTGCTCTCGCCCGCGGTCTTCGACGCGATCGCCGAGCTGAAGCGGACCGCCTACGGCCGCACCAGCCCGAGCCTGGACCTCGAGGAGACGCTGACCGCCCTCGGGATCTCCTCGACGCACAACCCGGCCGCCCGCCTCGCGGTCGAGAAGCTGCCGGCGCTCCGCGGCTGCGAGGTCCACCTGACCCACATGGTGTCCGCGGGGGACCAGAAGGTGATCCGGCGCCTGGGCCTGAACCTCACGATGGCGCCCTCGTTCGAGTCGGAGCGGCTGTTCACGTCGTGAGCGGGCCGTGCCTCACAGGGTCAGCGTGAATATCGATCGCCGGCTACGCGGGGCGTCTCGGGCACCGGCCTTCGTTGCGGGGACCCCCGGATTCCTGTCACTTATCGCGCGGATAAGCTCAGTCATCCGTGCACCCCCGCGTCTCGGCCGGCATCCCGATCCGCCTCCGCTCGCCTTGGCGCCTCATTCTCGCTGACCCTGTCAGCGCGGATCGCTCTCGTCCCGCGGCGCTTGACGCGGTCCGGAAGGTGCGCCAAAGTCAGCCGGTCCGTCTCTGGCACGAAGGAGGAGTCATGAGGACGATGGACGACGTCGAGCGGTACCTGGGGCTCTCGGGGCACCCGTTCGAGAAGGTCGGCGACGGGACCTGGGTGACGAGGATCCACCCGGCCGACGCGGCGCTGGTGGTGCAGTGGGAGGCGCCGGTCGTGGTCTTCCGGCTGAAGGTGATGCCGGTCCCTGCCGCGGGGCGCGATGCCTTCTTCGCGCACCTGCTCGAGCTGAACGCGACCGGACTCGCGCACGGGGCGTTCGGGCTCGAGAACGGCAGCGTGGTGCTGGTCGACGCGCTCGAGGCGGAGAACCTCGACGCGAACGAGTTCACCGCGACGATCGACTCGTTTGAGCTGGCGCTGGACCAGCACATGGCGACGCTGGCGAAGTTCGCCCGCTGAACAGGAGGAGGCGAGATGGGGATCTTCGACAGGATCCGGACGCTGCTGGCGTCCAACATCAACGCGGCGATCACGAAGGCCGAGGACCCGGAGAAGATGCTCGAGCAGCTCGTGCTCGACATGCAGAAGCAGTTCACCGAGGCGCGGCAGCAGGTCGCGGTGGCCATGGCGGACGAGCAGAGGCTGAAGAAGCAGCACGAGAACGAGTCGCGCATCGCCGCCGAGTGGGAGGCGAAGGCGAGGAAGGCCCTCGGTGGGGGGGACGAGGCCCTCGCGCGCGAAATCCTGGTCCGCAAGGCCGAGCACGACCGGATGGCCGGCGAGTACAAGGTCCAGTGGGACCAGCAGGCCGCCGCGGTCGAGCAGCTCCGGTCCGCGCTCCAGCAGCTCAACACGAAGATCGAGGAGGCCAAGCGCAAGAAGAACCTGCTCGTCGCGCGGGCGAAGCGCGCGGAGGCCCAGAGGAAGATCCACGACACCATGTCCGGCCTGTCCGACTCGTCCGCGTTCGAGGGCTTCTCGCGGATGGAGGGCAAGGTCGACCAGCTCGAGGCCGAGGCGACCGTGGCGACGCAGTTCGCGGGCGAGCTGGCCCAGGGCGACGACCTGAACAAGCGCGTGGCCCAGCTCGAGTCGAAGACGGGGGGCGGAGAGGTCGATGCCCAGCTCGCCGCGCTGAAGGCGAGCATGGCGGTCCCCGAGATCGAGGCGCCGAAGAAGTAGCTCCGGATGGCGGGCTCGGGCAGGAAGGCCCCCCCGGCGTCCCCGCCTGGGCCTCAGAAACCGACTACGAGCGAAGTACGGAGCGCGCTCGCCACGGCCGGGTCGCCGGTCGTGCCGGGCTGCCTCAGCGCGGACAGCGGGAAGAGGACCGCCATGTCGGCCCGGAGCGCGACCTGGCGGGCGAACGTGTAGTCGATGCGGAGCGACGGCTCCACGCCGAGCATCCGGGCGTTGCCGGGCGTGCCCTCGGGGACCGCGGCGATCGCGGTCAGCACGGCGCCGCCGACGCCGAGCACGTGCGGGCCGGTCCGGAGGACCTCGCGCCGGTACGTGGGCTTGACGTAGATCGCGTTCGTGACCGCGCCGATCACCTCGCGGAACAGGATCGAGTCCACCCGGTAGTCGCGGTTGAACGTGAAGTGCCGGACGTCGTACCGGGACACGACCGGGTCGAGCGACGCGCGCGAGTCGTCCGGGATCGCGAGCGTGTGCGCGTCGATGACGCCGAAGCGGCCGTCCGTGTCGCCGCCGGACGCGAACCCGGCGAGCAGCCCGAACTCGTTCTCGCGCCACCCGACCTCCGCCTCGAGCGCGGTGCCCACCTGGATGAAGCGCTTCGACGTGTCGTTCTTCGACGTGTCGATGAAGCTCTGCGTGTGATCGACGAACCCGTAGACGAAGTCGAACTCGGCCTCGACGCGGAGGCGGAGGTCCGGCCGCGGGTGCCACTGCACGCGTCCCCAGAGCGCGGGCGTCCAGACGAACACGCCGCGCGGGGTCAGCGTGTAGCAGTCGTACGGAAGCCCGAACGGCTTCAGCGGTCCCTGGCCGCAGTAGCCGGGGAGCGGGCCGCCGACGCGGTCCGACGACAGCCGCTGCTCCAGGAGCGAGTGGTACATCGCCCAGTCGAACGCGGGCTTGCGCTCCACGAACAGGCGGTGCGCGCGCGCGTCCTTCTCGTCCTTCTCGAAGGGGGTCGAGTCGAAGACGAACGACCACCGCATGGCGTCGTCGAGGTGCTCCGCGTCGAAGATCGGCACGAGGCGGTCGGCGGACTCGGTCGTGACGCCCTCGCCCGGGAACTCCATGCCGATGCGGAACCAGGCGGTCGCGAGCTTCACCTTCACGAACACCGCGTCCGTGAAGTCGCCGAAGTCCGAGTCGGTCCCGCGGCCGTCGTTCCGCAGGATTCCGAGCCCGAAGTGCTCGGGCATGCGGCCGCCGAGCACGTGGATCCGCTCGAACAGGCGGATGTCCGCCCACGCGGCCTTGACCCGTGCCGAATCCCTCACCGAATTCCCGCCGTCGGACAGCGGCGCCTGCGTGCGCGCGAACGACACGGGCGCCGATGGTCCGGCCAGCGCGGGGGTCTCGCCCAGGACCATGTTGTCCAGGAAGTCGATCCGCGTGTTTATGGTCAGGTACTCGCCGACGCGCAGGGTGGGCCGCCAGGACAGGCGGAGGTTCGCGGTCTCGACGTTGCCGGTGGACCGGCCGAGCGCCTGGTTGGTCGCGGTGCGCTCGAGCCCGACCGGCACGCCGGACGCCCCGGCCGCGCCGAGGTCCAGCCGGTAGAAGTCGTTGAAGCGGAGCCGGAAGTAGCCGTGGTTCTCGACCGTCACCAGGGGGGTGATGCGGATCGTGAAGTCGGACCACGTCGTCTCCGGGGCCTGTGCCGGGACCGGCTCGGGGGCCTGCGCGTGCGCCGCGGCCGCGGCCAGGGACACGAGAACGACGGCGCAGGCGCGGAGCACCGAACCCCCGGAAAACGGACGCCGGATGCTACGGTGAAAGGGGGCGGGTGTCAACGAACTCCGCGGCATTCCCGTGCCCGTGCCCGAGCCCTCCCCTGTTCCCCTTCCCCCAAATCGTCGGGCCTCCTTGCCGTTGGGCGGCGGCGTGGCCGGCTTGTTTCGTGGATCTGGCGCGCTGCGCGCCGTCCGATAGCGCTGCTATCGGCCGGTGCTCGCGTCCGCCGCCTTCGGCGGCCGCCACCTCCGCGAAACCGCTCGGCCATCCGCTCGCCCCCGGCTGCGTCGGACCGACGATTTGGGCCTTCCCCCGTCGCCTTGCCCCCTTCCCGCGCGAAACGCTACCATGCCCTCATGAAGTGCCGCTCCGCTGCACTCCTTGCCGTCGCCGCCTTGCTCCCGGTCGCCGGGGCGCGCGCGGCCCCGCCTGCCCACTGGAAGCGCGTCGTCATCAACGAGGTGATGGTCGCGCCGTCCAAGGTCGATCCGGCATTCGGCCAGTGGATCGAGCTGTACAATCCGGGCCAGGACCCGGTGAACCTCCAGAACGTCGTGATCGAGACCGACTCGGGACAGCACGTCCTGAGCAAGTCGAACGAGCTGCTGATCCCACCCGGGGGCTACCTGGTCCTCGGCCGGTCCGCCGACGCGACGCTCAACGGCGGAGTCGGCGTGGCATACGCGTACGCGGGCGAGCTGCTGCTCGACACCGAGTCCGACACTCTCCGCCTCCGGCCCCAGGGCAGCGAGTTCATGGACGTGATCACCTACGGGCCGTCCGCGGACCTGGTCGTCAAGGTCGGCGCCTCGCTGTCGCTCGAGCCGTTCGCCGCGGTCGAGGCCGCGACCGTGTGGTGCCACGGCCGGACGCTTTACGGGTATGCGGGCGACAAGGGCACGCCCGGGGCCGCCAACACCTACTGCGACGGTGACGGGGACGGCGTCGCGGAGGACGAGGGCGACTGCGACGACGGCGACCCCGCGGTACACCCGGGCGCGACCGAGGTCTGCAACGGCGCGGACGACGACTGCGACGGCGCGATCGACGAGCAGCCCGCGGGCGCGCCCTCCTGCCTCTCCCTCGGGGTCTGCGCCGGCGTCGAGCCCGCGTGCGGCGGCGCCGCCGGGTTCTCGTGCCCGTATCCGAAGGTCTTCGAGCCCGTCGAGCAGTCCTGCGACGGGCTCGACAACGATTGCGACGGCGACACGGACGAGGACCTGCCCCCGCCGCCCGAGCCCTGCCTCGGCAAGGGCGTGTGCCAGGGAACCGTCCCGGAGTGCTCGGGCGCGGGGGGGTGGGTCTGCCCGTACCCGCCGGCGTGGCACCCCGAAGAGACCTGCGACGGGCTGGACGACGACTGCGACGGCGAGACCGACGAGGCCTTCCAGGTCGGCGCCGCGTGCGAGAAGGGGGTCGGCACGTGCAGGCGGACCGGCGTGCGCGCCTGCGCGGCGGACGGGAAGACCGCGCCGTGCTCGGCCGTGGCGGGCGAGCCGGAGGCCGAGCGCTGCGACTCGCTCGACAACGACTGCGACGGCTTGACCGACGAGGACTTCGTGTCCGGGACGCGCGCGCCGGGCGGGAACTGCACCACCGGCGCCGGCGCCTGCGCCGCGAACGGGAAGTGGCGCTGCTCCGAGGACGGGACCGCGCTCGTCTGCGCCGCGAGCCCGGGCCTGCCGGGCGTCGAGACGTGCGACGACAAGATCGACAACGACTGCGACGGCTGGACCGACGAGGCGGACTGCGAGGGCGGCGAGGCGCCGGAGAAGACCTCGTGCGCGTCCGCGCCTGCGCACGGGCCGGGCGCCGGCGCGGCGGGCGTCGCGCTGCTGCTCTCGGTCGCGGCGATGGCGGTCGTCAGGCCGAGAACGCGGGCCGCCACGTCCGGCCGAGCGTCGCGGACACCAGCGCGCTGAGCGCTTCGAGCGCCGCGCCGCGCTCGGGCGGGACCGCCACCGCCTCTCCCGCACAGTACGCGAGCACGGACGCATCCAGGCGGGCGAGCGCGCCGGGCCCGGCGCAACCCGGGCAGAGCAGCGCGCCGTCGTCCACGACCAGGGCCCCGGTCCCCGCGAACGGGGTGCGGCAACGCGGGCAGGCCGCGAGCGCGGGGGCGTGGCCGATGTCGGACAGCACCGCGAGGCAGAAGCGGAGCACCGGGCCGTGGGCCGCGCCCGCGGGGGCCGCCTCGACGGCCGCGAGCGCGTCGACCGCGTGGTCGAATGTGAGAGGGGACGCGGGCGCGTCGCGCAGGAGGTCGCGCGCAAGCTGGATCGCGGCCTGCCCGGCCTCGAGGCGCTCGAGCGAGTCGAACAGGCCGGGGAACGCCCGGACGGCCTCGGCGGATCGGAGCGACCCGAGCCCGGACGAGCGGGCCCGCACATCGACCGAGAGGACGACGAGCAGGTCGAGCGCGCCCCCGAACCGTCGCGAGCCGCGGGCGGAACGTGCAATCGCGGACACCAGGCCGGACTCGCGGGTCAGGAGCGTCATGACGAGGTCGCGTTCGCCGAAGGGCACGCGGTCGAGGACGAGGGCGAGGGTGGCCGCGCCGGGAGCGGTCATTGCGGGCGGGCCGGGAGCTGCTCGGTCCAGTCGGCGCCTCGGTTCTGGCGTACGCGCGACACGTCGTTCGGGCCGCCGCCCGTGCCCACCGTGAGCAGCGCGACGAGGATGCCGACCACGAACACCAGCGCGATCACGAGGTAGGCCCAGTTCACCGGGGACGCCCGGCGGGAGCCGACGAGGATATCGGCCGAATGGGTCCTGGCACCCTCGCGGCGTGCGTCGCCGCCGGTCGTGCGGAGGCGAGCGGCCAGCATCTCCATGGCGGGGGACTCGTCGAGCCCGAGCGCACGGCAGCAGGTGCTGACGAACCCGCGGGCATAGACCGGGCCGGGCAGTTCGTCGAGCCGCTCGCCCTCGATCGCCTCGATGAAGCGGATCGGGATGCGGGTCGTCTTCGCCACCTGCTCGGTGGACAGTCCCGCCCGCTCCCGGCCGCTCGCGAGGTATCTGCCGAGGTCCCCCATCCGGCGAATGGTGCTCCGGAAACCCGGCAGGACAATAGCGTCGGGGTGGTTGGCTGTCAACGACGATCCGCGAACCCGAAACGCGCGTCGTTTGACAGCGCCGCGGTCAGTCCCCTATTCTCGCTTCCGGTCCGGTTTCGACAGGTTGAGGATGCGTCTGCTCTCCCGTTCGATGAAGGTGGCCGCGGGGCCGCTCGCGGCGCTCGCGGTCGCGGGCCTGTCGGGCCTTGCGGCGTGCAAGAAGGACCCGCCGCCCGAGGGGCCCGCGGCCGAGCCCGCCGAGGAGCCCGCGGCCGAGGCCCTCGGCCCCGGCGCCGGCCCCGCCGCCGGCCCGGCGGCCAGGTCCGCCGCGGCCGGTCCGGCCGACAGGGCCGACGCGATCCGCCGGGCGCCCCTGTCCCCGTCCGCCCTGGGAGGTCCGATGGCGGCGCCCGGTGCCGCGCCCGGCGTCGCGCCTGCGCCCGGGGATCATCCCCGTCCCGCGGACGCGCTCGCCGGCGGGCCCGAGGACGGCGCGGCCCCCGCCGCGGTCCCGGCGCCCGCGCCCGGCCCGGCGCCCGCGCCCGGCCCGGCGCCTTCCCCCGCGATCGCGGCCGCGGTGCCCCCGTCCGCGCCGATCGTGCCCCACGCGCCCGCCGGGCGCGCGCCCCTGCCGGACCTGAGGCTGCTGCTCACCGCGAACGACGTCGCGTCGCTCGCCGGCGGCAAGGTGACCTTCCGGCGTGCCGCGCTGGCGGGCATGGCCTCGTCCGACGAGCAGGACTCGCTCTACTACGAGCCCGAGAAGGGCCCGAGCTACGGCTTCGGGATCCAGGTCTTCCGCGGCGCGACCCCCGACCAGGCGCGCGAGCGCTATTCGTCCATGCTCGCCTCGTACCCGTCAGCGGTGGAGGTCGCGCCGGTCTCGGGCAAGACCTTCTTCGCATGGTGGGACGAGGTGCTGTTCGTCACGTTCGTGCAGCCGGCGAAGAACCTCGTCGTGGTCCTCTCCTGCGGCCGGAAGCACTGCGATTCGGACCGCCTGTACGACCTCGCGAAGAAGGTCGCGACGCGGTCGGGCTAGGAGGCTGTCGGGAAATGGAGTTCGTCGCGAGGAATCGCATGCGCCCGGCGGGCAAGGAGCGGGGTCCCCGAAACGGCGGAGGCGTAGTCCTGGCCTACGTTGACGCCGTTTCGGGGCGCAGCGACGCAGCACGTCGAGATGCAGGCGATTTCGCAGCAGGACGGAATTGCCCGACAGGCTCCTAGATTGCTCCCGATGGAATCCGACGCTCCCACGTTCGACCCGGTCCCGCGCATCGCGGCCGACCTGCGCCTGCCCGCGCGCGGCGTCGCGGCCGTGCTCGATCTCGCCTCGGGCGGCGCGACCGTGCCGTTCGTCGCGCGCTATCGCAAGGAGGCGACCGGCGGCCTCGACGAGGTGGCGATCCGGGCGATCCTGGAGCGCCACGCGTCCGTGTCGGAACTGGAGAAGCGGCGCGTGGCCATCCTGGAGGCGCTCGCGGCGGCGGGGAAGCTCGACGACGCGCTGAAGGCGCGGGTCGTCGCCGCGGTGACGCGCGCCGAGCTGGAGGACCTGTACCTGCCGTTCCGGCCGAAGCGCCGGACCCGCGCGACCGTCGCGCGCGAGCGCGGGCTCGAGCCGCTCGCCGCCAGGATCCTCGCGCAGCCTCCGGCCGGCGACCCGGTCGCGGAGGCGTGCGCGTTCGCGGATGCGGAGCGCGGCGTGCCGGACGCGGAGGCGGCGCTCGCGGGGGCGTGCGACATCGTGGCGGAGACGGTCTCGGAGAACGCGCCGGCCCGCGCGATCGCGCGGGAGGCGTTCCGGGCCGGGACGCTCGCGGCGGACGTGGTGAAGTCGAAGGCGACCGGGCCGACCCGCTTCGAGCAGTACTACCGGTTCCGCGAGCCGCTCGCGTCCGTGCCGTCGCACCGCTGTCTCGCGGTCCGGCGCGGCGAGGCCGAGGGCGTGCTCCGGGTCCGCGTCGAGATCGAGGAGGAGCGGCTGGCCGCCCGGATCCTCCAGGTGTTCCGGCACTCTCCCGGGTCGCCGTTCGCCCCCCTGCTCGCGGACGCGGTCGCGGATTCGCTGAAGCGCCTGCTCGGCCCGTCGGTCGAGAACGAGGTCGCGGGCGAGGCGCGCGAGCGCGCGGAGCGGCAGGCCGCGGAGGTGTTCGCGGGGAACCTGCGCGAGCTGCTGCTGGCGCCCCCGCTCGGCGCGAAGGCCGTGATCGGCGTGGACCCGGGGCTTCGGACCGGCTGCAAGTGCGCGGCGGTCGCGCCGACCGGCGGGCTTGCGGGGCACGTCACGGTATTCCCGCACACCGAGGGTGCGGCGTCGCGGGCCGCCTCGGAGCTGGCGGCGTTCGCAACCCGGCACCGTCCGGCCGCGATCGCGGTCGGGAACGGTACGGCCGGCCGCGAGACCGAGGCGTTCGTCCGGTCCGCGCTCGCGGCCGCCGGGATGTCCGGCGTCCACGTCGTGATGGTCAGCGAGGCCGGCGCGAGCGTCTACTCCGCGTCGGACGCGGCGCGCGAGGAGTTCCCGGACCTCGACCTGACCGTGCGCGGGGCGATCTCGATCGCGCGCAGGCTCCAGGACCCGCTCGCCGAGCTGGTCAAGGTCGAGCCGCGGTCCATCGGGGTCGGCCAGTACCAGCACGACGTGGACGAGGACCTGCTCCGCGAGCGTCTCGACTCGGTCGTCGAGGACTGCGTGAACCGCGTCGGCGTCGACCTGAACACGGCCTCGGCCCCGCTGCTCGCCCACGTCTCGGGCATCGGTCCGACGCTCGCCCGCGCGATCCGGACGCACCGGGAGCAGTCCGGACCGTTCCGCCGCCGCGGGGACCTGAAGCGCGTCCGCGGGCTCGGCCCGAAGGCGTTCGAGCAGGCCGCGGGCTTCCTGCGGATCCGCGACGGCGACGAGCCGCTCGACGCGTCCGCCGTCCACCCGGAGCGGTACGACCTGGTGCGCCGCATCGCGTCCGACCTCGGCGCGCAGGTCCGGGACCTGGTCGGGGACGCCTCGGCCGCGGCCCGGATCGACGTGCGCCGGTACGCGGGTGGGGACGTCGGCGAGCCGACCCTGCGCGACATCGTGGCGGAGCTGGCCCGCCCGGGCCGGGACCCACGCGACACGTTCGAACCCCCCCGCTTCCGCGAGGACGTCCGCGCGATCGAGGACCTGGCCGCCGGCATGGAGCTGGAGGGCGTCGTCACGAACGTCGCGGCGTTCGGCGCGTTTGTGGACCTCGGCGTCCACCAGGACGGGCTGGTGCATGTGTCGGAGCTTTCGGACCGCTTCGTCCGCGACCCCCGCGAGGTCGTGTCGGTCGGGAAGCGCGTCCGGGTCCGCGTGCTCGGCGTGGACCTCGCAAGGCGCCGGATTTCCCTGTCGATGAAGTCGCCCCGTTCACCCTGAGCGGCTCGCCGGCGCTATGATTCGGGGGGAGGCGCGTCTTGGACCTTCTCGGTCACCTTTCCGGCAGGTCGATCGCCATCGTGCTCGGCGACGGGGGCGTGGGGAAGACCACGGTCGCGGCCGCGCTCGCGGCCATGAGCGCCGCGTCGGGCCGCCGCGTGCTCGCGGTGACGGTCGACCCGTCGAACCGGCTCAAGGACTCGCTCGGGCTGTCCGGGACCCCCGGGGTCGAGGAGGAGGTTCCGCTCCGCGACTTCGCGCCGGCGCCCGGCGGGTCGCTCCGCGCCATGGTGCTCGACGCCGCGACCGAGCTGGACCGGGTCGTTCGCGAGGCCTCCCCGTCGGACGAGGTGCGGCGGCGCATCACGGAGAACGTGTTCTACCGGAAGGCCGCGTCGCGCATGACCGGCACGCACGAGTACATGGCCTTCACCCGCCTGTCGGACGCGCTCGCGTCGGGCCGCCACGACCTCGTCGTGCTCGACACGCCGCCGGAGCGGCACGCGCTCGACTTCCTGGACGCGCCGGCGCGGCTCGACTCGCTGCTCGGGAACGACGCGTTCAGGCTGTTCGTGTCGGCGTCCGCGGGGCTCTCGCGAGCCGGGCTCGAGGCGATCCGCCTGCGGCGCCTGGTCCTCCGCGGGATCGGGCGGTTCGCGGGCGAGGAGACGTTCCTGCAGGTGCTCGACTTCGTGCTCGCGTTCTCGCCGCTCTACGAGCACTTCCGCGTGCGGGCCGCGCGGGTGAAGGACCTGTTCGCCTCCCCGGCGTGCGCGACCGTCCTGGTCTGCCGGCCGAACCCCGCGCGGTGCCCGGAGGCGGGGGGCGCGGGGCCAGCCGACGCGCTCCGGGCGCGCGGGATCGAGCCGGTGGCGGTCGTGGCGAACCGGGTGCTCGTCTGGCCGCCGCCCGAGGCGGGGGGCGCCGGCACAGGGGGCGGCGGGGCGGGACCGGCGGACGCGGCCTCGGTCAAGGACGCGCTCTCGTCCGAGCCGGCGCTCGGGCTGTACGACCGGGACATGGTCTCGGCGCTTGCCGGTCGCATCCTGGGGCTCGCGGGCCGCTACCGCGAGCGGGCCGAGGAGGACGCGGCGCGCGTCACGGCTCTCCGCGAGGCGGTCGCGCCGGCGCCGGTCCACGTGGTGCCCGGCCTGAGGGAGGAGGTGCGCGACCTCGCGAGCCTCGCCCGCTTCGCGCGCGTCATGAGGGGGGCGGCGTGAGCGGGGGGGGATGGGACGGCCGTCGCGACCTGACGGGCCGTCACATCGCGGGCGGCGTGTCGGTCGTCTTCTCGGGCACCGGGTCGTCGGCGCGCTCCTCGGCCGGAGGCGGCTTGATCGCGGCCTCCTCCATCGTGATCGGCGTGGCCTTGACCACGTTGAAGTAGGCGGACTCCTCGTTCAGCCGGACCACGTCCCAGGACTTGATGCCGACGTACTCGGCCTGCCCCTTCTTGCGCAGGCGCTCGGTCTCCTTGTCGAGGGCGGACTTCAGGCCCGACGACCGCCCGCCCTGGGTCAGTGCGAAGAACGGCTGGCCCTTGTTCAGCGTCTCGAGGTACGGCCCGAGCTGGTTCGCCTTCATCAGCGGCTTGATCTCGCTCGCGGTGTAGTAGGTCTCGCCGCGCCACGTGATCAGCCACGCGACCACGTCCTCCTTGCAGACGCGCTTGTTCGTGGAGCCGAAGTAGTCCGGGATGAAGCCCAGGCCGATCTTCGTCAGGATGGGCGTGAACGCGTCCTCGACCTCGGGCGGGTTCTCGACCGGCGTGCAGCGCTTGTAGTAGTCCTCGAACAGGTATTTCTGGCTCCAGCTCGGCGAGAGCATGGGCATGTACCAGTTGAGGCACCACAGCGCGAGCCCGACCGACGCGACCCACAGGCCGCCCGCCCCGAACCGGCGCACGCGCGGCGGGAACACCATCAGCGCGAACGCCACCCCCCCCACGACCAGGTAGCCGGTCATGAAGTTCTCGTACTGGAGGGGCTCCATCGGGAGCAGCTCGCGGATGACCGGGTTCGTGTACTCGTAGAACGTCGATTCGGCCCACGTCTTCTTGGAGCCCGCCGCTACCGGCGCGTCCGGGTCGGTCGGCAGGTACTCGGGGAGCTGGCGGTCGTACTTGTACGTGAACATGTTGCGGAACGCCTGGACGTCCGAGCGGATCCAGACGCCCACGCCCAGGAAGATGCCGATGGCCGCGAGCGCGGCGACGCGCGCGAACCACGTGCGGTCGCGCAGGAACTCGTCGAGGTGGATCGCGATCAGCAGCACCGTCGGCGGCACGGCCGGGAAGATGTAGTGGTGGAACTTGGTCGCGGAAAGCGTGAACAGGCAGTACGAGAAGAACGCCCAGACGTAGAGGAACAGCTTCAGCCGCGACTCGGGCGACGCGTCGCGAAGCCGAATCCGGGCGATGCCCCCCCCGAGCAGCGGGAGCAGCGCGATCCAGGGGAAGGTCCCGATCGACAGCCACTTGATGAAGTGCTCGAACGTGCCGGAGTCGATCTGGTGCACGCCCGCGCCGATGCGATTGAAGTGGTCGTGGACCAGGAAGCGCGTGTAGAAGGCGTTCCCGTGCTTCGCGAACATCCCGAGGTACCACGGGAGCATGGTCAGGCACAGGATCATCGTCCCGCGCAGGATCTCGAGGCGCCGCAGCGCGCGCCACTCGCCGGTGAGCAGCAGGTAGATCAGCAGGAGCGCGCCGGGCAGCATGAAGCCGAGCAGTCCCTTGCCGAGCGTCGCGTAGCCGAGGAACGTGTAGGCGACCCAGAGGCTGAACCGGCGGCACCAGAAGTCCTTGCGCTCGTCCGTGAACAGCGTGCCGGCCTTGTGCTCGCGCCACATCGGCACCGCGATGAGCGCGAGCAGCACGCCCGTCGCGACGAAGTAGATGAGCGCGTGGAAGATGCCGGTCTTCTGGAAGAGCAGCCATGCCCGGAGCACGGGGTTCACGTTGTCATAGCTCGCCTCGGGCGACAGGTCGAGCGCGATGATGACGAACTGCGGGATCGCGGTCAGCAGGAACAGGCCGATGGCGGCCAGCCCCCAGCCCAGGAAGGCGCGGTTCGAGGGGGAGAAGCGCGGTCCGAAGTAGGCGTTCGCGAAGAACAGCAGGCCTACCGACAGCGTCCCGACGAACGGCATGTCCGTGATCGCCTGCCGCGACAGGAAGAACCACAACGGCGACGTCAGCAGGAGCCCTGCCGCGAAGAGCCCGACGCGGCGCGAGAAGACGCGCGCGAGCGTCACGTACGTGAAGAAGACCCCGAGGATGCCCAGGATGGCCCACGGCAGGCGGATCGCCCAGTCCCCGAGCCCGATCAGCTTCATCATGACGATCTCGCCGTACATGATGAGGATGGGCTTGGAGAAGAACCATTCGCCGGTCTTGGGCTCGGTCCCGATCTGCTCGGTGTACCCCCACCAGGGCGACAGGAGGTCGCCCTTCTCGTTCATGTAGCGCGCGACCTCGCCGTAGTGCGTCTCCCAGCAGTCCCACAGGCCGAACGCGCCGGCGTTCGGGATCAGCACGGCAACGGCCGCGAGCAGGACGAGCGCGCGCACCAGGCCCTCGCGGGGCTCCGGCCTGCGCTCGGGGATCGAAGGGAACTCCGAGAGGAGCGGAGGCGTCGCAACCGCCGGGACCCGCTCGTCTTCGTTCGTCGCCATCAGCGCCTCTCCGGGCAGCGAAACGCGGGAAATCTACGAGGATCCCGCCGCTGCGTCAAGCGCGCGTCAGGGCGAGCGCGCCGCGCTGTGGCGCGGCGCGCTCGGCGGCCGCAAGGCGGCCGCGCAAGGGGGGTGGCCCGCGCCCCGCAACGCGGGGCGACGGGCAGGGGGGCGAGCCGCGCCCCCCTCCGATCGATGCCCCTGGGGCCTGTCGGGCGGGCCGGGCGACAGCGCGGAATGCCCAGGGCAGCGCGCGTCAGGGCAGGGCCCGCAGGTTTCGATGCCTTGACACCCCCCTGCCGATGCGTCATGTTTCCGGCGTTCGGAAGACGAGGGGCACCGGTGGCAACGGAGCGCGGCAGGTCCTTCTGGCAGAGGCTCTTCACGCGGCGCGAGGAGAAGGTCGAGGCGCTTCGCGCGGAGGTGGACCGGTTCGCGCGGTTCGAGTCGGTCCGGGACGCGGCCGACCCGGCCGCCGCGCGCGAGGTGCGGAAGAGCACCGGCGCGTTCATCCAGGGCGCGATCAAGGAGAAGCGCTTCGAGACCGCGGCCTTCACGCTCGCGGCCAAGGGCAAGCCCGAGGACGCCGAGCAGCTCGGCGACCAGGCGATGAAGCAGGGCAAGTACGGCCAGGCGATCCAGATCTTCTCGCGCACCGGGAACCCGGCCAAGCTCGCGCTCGCGAACGAGATGGCCGCGCGCGACTGCCTGAAGCGCGGCGGGTCGAGGAAGACCGCGTCCGCGCGCATCTACGCGGCCATCCAGGCTTACGGCCGCCTGCTCGCATCCCAGCGCACCGAGCGCGTCCCGATCATGAAGAAGCTGTCCGTCCTGTGCGACGACCTCCTCGGCCTGCTGGAGGGCACGGACGACCACCTCGCGGCCGCGGACACGGCGCTCTACCAGGCGCAGCTCTGCATGCACCTCGCCGCCTTCTCGACGGCGCAGGACGTCTTCGTGGCCGACCCCGAGGTCTTCCACGGCGCGAAGAAGAAGGCGCTCGACCGCGCGGCCCGCGCCCGCGAGGGCTACCGTCGCCACGTCGAGGCGAACGCCCTGAACCCCGACACCCCGGAAGGCAAGCGGATCGTCGAGAAGATCAAGTCCGTCCGGATCGTGATCGAGCGGTGCTCCGCGCTCCCGGAGTAGCCGCCTGCGCCGCCTCGCTTCACGCCGGAATACTCGTGGCCGCGGGCCGTTCGAGCCAGGCCCGGGTTGCCATGTCGCCGCGGTTTTGACGACAATCCGCCCCGATGCGGCGGTATCCCGACAACCGGCCCGAGCTGCTCGCGCCCGGCGGGAGCGTCGAGGCGATCGAGGCGGCTCTGGCGAACGGCGCCGACGCGATCTACGTCGGCCTCGGCCCCCTGAACGCGCGGGCGAGGGCCCGGAACCTGACCGAGGCCCAGTTCCCCGGCGTCGCGGACTTCGCCCACGCGTGCGGCGCCCGGGTGCACGTCGCGCTCAACGTGCCGTTGCGGCCGGACACGGTCGCGGACGCCGCGCGCACGCTCGCTTCGGCGCGATTCGGCGGCGCGGACGCGGTCATCCTGCGCGACCCCGCGCTGATGCGCGCCTCCGCCGACCTCTTCCCGGACCTGCCCGTGCACGCGAGCACCCAGGCGGGCGTCGCGGGGCCGACCGCGGCGCGGCGCATGCGCGACCTCGGGTGCGCGCGGGTCATCCTGGCGCGCGAGATGTCCCGCGACGAGATCGCCGCGCTCGTGGCCGAGGTCCCGGACGTGGAGGCGGAGGTCTTCGTCTTCGGCGCGCTCTGCTTCGCGGTCTCGGGCATGTGCCTGCTCGGGCACGCGGTGTCCGGCCGGTCGGGCAACCACGGGGCGTGCTCGCAGGCCTGTCGCCTGCCCTTCACGGACGCCTCGGGCCGCGACGCCGGCCACCCGTTCTCGATGAAGGACCTGGACCTCGTGCCGCACGTGCCGGAGCTTGCGCGCATCGGCGTCGCCTCGCTGAAGATCGAGGGGCGGCTGAAGCCCCCGGCCTGGGTCGGGTGCGTGACGCGCTGGATCCGCCGCGCGCTCGACCGCGACCCGCCGGGCCTGGCCCCCGCCGAGCTGGCCGAGTTCCACCGCGACGTGTCGGTCCTGTTCTGCCGCCCGCGCACCGCGGCCTTCTTCGAGGGGCGCCGGGACGCCTCCGACCTGATCGACCCCGACTTCCCCGGCCACCGCGGGCTCGACGCGGGCCGGTTCGACGCCGCCCGGACCGCGACCGGGACGCGCCTCCGCTTCCGCGCGCCCGTGGCGCTGAACGTCCGGGACGGGCTCCTGCTGACGGTCGCGGCCGCGGCCGGGGCGCGCGACTTCGCGCCGGTCTCGATCCCGGAGCTTCGGGACAGGCGGGGCCGCACCGTGTTCCGCCTGCCCGCGGGCGCGGACGTGGAGGTCGAGGTGCCGGAGGCGCGGCGCGTCCTGGCCGTGGCGGTCCACTCGTCGGACGCGGTCCGCGTCGAGTACGAGCGCGCTGGCCGGCTCCCGCCCGCGACCGCCCGGGGCGAGTCCCCGCGCCCGCGCTTCGAGCGGATCGAGCTTCACCCCGGCAGGCTCGTGGCGACCCTGCGGCTGGGGCGGTTCACGCACGAGGTCGCGACCGGGGTGCCTGCGGAGCCGTCCCGGAACGAGGGGTTCTCCCCGGCCATGGCGGCGCGCCTGTTCGGCGACGCGGAGGCCCGGATCGAGCCCGGCCTGTTCGTGAACCCGACGGACCTGAAGCGCGTCCGGCGCGACTTCCTGGCCGCGTTCGACGCGGCGTACGAGGCGGCGATCTCCGAGGCCGCTTCGCAGGTTGCGGATCGCCTCCGGGCGGACGAGGCGTCCTTCCTGGGGTCGGACGACGACCTGCTCTCGCGCGGCCCGGCCGCGGTCAGCCGGGTCACGGGCTTCCCGCACAGCGAGGTCCGGACCGCGGCGGGACACCGGTTCGAGGTCGCGTCCTCGGCGGGCGGGACGCGCGTGCAGTACGTCGGAGGCGGCAACCGGTGGTCCGGGGGGGACCGGGAATGAAGGCCGCCCGCGAGGTGAGCTGCGCGAGCGCGCTCAACCGCTGCGGCATCCCGGGCATGGACTGGTGCGTGAACCCCTACGTGGGCTGCACCCACGCGTGCGTGTATTGCTACGCCTCGTTCATGAAGCGCTTCACGGGCCACGACGAGCCGTGGGGCACGTTCGTCGAGGCCAAGGCGAACCTGCCGGCGGTCCTCGCCCGGCAGGCCGCCCGCGCGTCCGGCACGGTGATGCTGGCGAGCGTGACCGACGCGTGGCAGCCGGCCGAGTCGGTGCACGGCCTGACGCGCGCCGCGCTCAAGGCGATCGCCGGAACCGGGCTCGCGCCCCGCGTGCTCACGAAGTCCGACCTCGTGGTCCGGGACCTCGATCTGCTGCGCTCGTTCGGGGGCCTCCTCGGCGACTCCACGGCCTCGGTCGGGTTCACGGTGACCACGCTCGACGACCGCCTCGCGCGGGTGCTGGAACCCGGCGCGGCGCCGCCGTCCCGCAGGCTCGCGGCCCTGTCGCGGCTCGCGGCGGCGGGGATCCGGACCTGGGTCTTCGTCGCGCCGATCCTGCCAGGGCTGACCGACGACCCCGACGCGATCGCGGCGATCGCCTCGGCGGCGCGGTCGCGCGGGGCGGCCGAGGTCGAGTTCGACCCCATGAACTTCTACCCCGGCGCGGTCGCGGCGGTCCGCAGGGTCGCGGAGGCCGCCGGTCCGGGTCCCGCGGCCGCCTTCCGCGCCGCCGCCCTCGTGCCCTCCGAGTGGCGGGAGCGCATCCGTGCGCTCGCGTCCGAGGCGATTGGCGACGGGGGGGCGTGATCCCGTACCATCCGCCCGTCGGTCCGGGAGGGGAATCATGAAGGCGGTCGCCGTCGGCTTCGCGGCGCTCTTCGCGATCGGGTGCTCGGAGGGGAGCGGCGGCGCCGGGGGCACCGACCTCGCGTCCGACGTCGCGGCGACGATCGACGTCCCGGCCGAGGCCGCGCCGGACGCGCCCGCCGATGTCGCGCCGGAGGTCGCGCCCGACGCGGCGCCCGAGATCCTGGCGGACCTGCCCCCGCCCGACCCGCCCGGCGACCCGGCCCCGGACGCGCCGGCCTGTCCCCGGCCGAAGCCATGGTGCGCCCACGGGTGCGGATCGGACTGGATCGAGGAGCCCGCCTGCGATGCCGGCAGGTGGACGTGCCCGGACGGGACCGTGCTCATGTCCGACTGCCCGCCCGGCACCTGCTGGGGCATGCCCCTGCCCGGCGAGGTCTGCGACGGCGGGTGGAAGTGCAGGCCCGACCCGGAGGACTTCTCGCCCTGCCCGCCGCTGATGTGCGCGGTGTGCGACGGGTTCGAGGGGCCGCAGACGGCGGACGGCTGCACCTGCGAGTGCAAGGGCTCGCAGGTCGAGTGCCACGCGGCCCCGGCCGACGAGATCCGGCTGGCGCCGGCGACCCTGTCGTTCTACGGCCTCCCGATCGGCTCCGTCCGCTTCGCCGTGTCCGGCCGGGACCCGGAGAAGCACGCCTGCGCGACCATCGTCTGGGACTTCTCGAACACGGACCACGCGCTCCGCGCGCACTGCCACGACTTCTCGGACCACTTCCCGTACGTGATCGTGAAGACCGGAACGGACGCGGATTGCGGCTGGGATTACGGGACCGACCTCGCGGTCACGAAGGCGGACGGCTGCGTCGACTTCGCCGCGTTCGGGCCCGCGAGCCTGGACCTCGTCGACGTCGATCTGGAGGTCGCCGGCGCCGGCTTCGCCGGCCGCATCGTGGCCGACAATCGCGCCACGTACTCGCCCACGCCGGTCAACCTCGGGATCCGGTACTCCACCGACGTGCCCGAGGACGTGTTCGTCCAGTCCTCGGACTCGTTCGGCCTGCCCGCGTGGGTGAAGGTGAGGCCGAAGGGCGGGGAGCCGCTGCACCTGTTCCCGCTCTGCTCGTCGCCGGTCTGCGGCGAGGAGCCCGGCGGCGTCTGCGACGAGGCCTTCCACAAGGTCGAGAACATCACCGGGACGTCGTACCGGGGCTCGGTCTGGCTGACCTGGGACGGCCGCGCGTGGGCGATGGACCCGGACGCCGGCTGCTGGGTCTCCGCGCCCGCCCTGCCCGGGGACCACGTGGCCGAGTTCTGCTTCGGCTGGAAGGTCTCCGACGGCCCGGCGGGCCAGGACGTGGTGGACCCCTTCTGCCACGAGGTCCCGTTCACGCTCCCGACCGAGGAGGTCGTCTACCACGCCGACTTCGGGGGCTGACCGGCGCACCGCACGCCCTCGGGCCGCAGCGCCGCGAGGCGTGCGTGCGGCGCGCCGCTCCGAATGCGCTACGATCCCAACCCGTGGAAGGCATCTTCCCCATCATCCCCGGCCTTCGCGTGGTCCGCCGGATCGCGGTCGGCGGCATGGCCGAGCTGTTCCTGTGCGAGAGCCTCGACTCGCCGCCGCGCCTGCTGGTCGCGAAGCGCCTCCTGCCCGGGCTCGACGCCGCCGCGGCCGCCCTGTTCGCGCGCGAGCGCGAGGTGCTCGCCCGCGTATCGAGCCCGCACGTGGTCCGATTGCTCGGCGGCGGCCCGGACTGCCTGCTCCTGGAGTACGTGGACGGCCCGGACCTCGCGACTCTCCTCGTCCACCGGGCGCGCCGCGGGCAGCCGCTCCCGCTCGGTGCCGGCCTCGCCGCGGTCGAGGGCGTGGCGCTCGGGCTCGCCGCGATCCACGAGGCGCGGGGAGCGGACGGTGCGCCGCTCCGCGCGGTCCACCGCGACGTCAACCCATCGAACGTGCTCGTGTCCCGGGCCGGCGAGGTCAAGGTCGCGGACCTCGGCGTGGTGCGCGTCGGCGCCGCGGACGCCCCGAGCCTCGCGGGACTCAAGGGCACGCTCGCGTACATGGCGCCGGAGCAGCTCTCCGGCGGCCCCGTGGACGACCGGACCGACCTGTTCGCGGCCGGGCTCGTGGCCTACGAGGTGCTCACCGGGGTCCCGGCCCGCCCCGCCGGCATGGTCGGCGTGGCCGAGCTGATCCGCGCCCGCGCCGTGCTGCCCGCGCCGCCGTCCGCGGTCCGCCCCGACCTGCCGGCTGCGCTCGACGCGGCGGTGCTCGCCGCGCTCGAGCCCGACCCGGCCCGTCGCCCCGGTGGCTGCCGCGATTGGCTCGCCCTCGTGGTCGGGTCGGCGGGCGCCGCACCCGACCCGGCGGCGCTCGCGGCCGCGGCCGCGGGCGCGACGACCGGCCCGGTGCGAGCCGGCCGGACGCTCGCGCCGGCATCGCAGCCGGTCGTCGCGAGGCCGCGGCGCCGCGGCCGAGCCGGGTGGTGGTCGGCGGCGGCGGTCGCGGCGATCGCGGTCGCGGCGATCGCGGTTGCGGCAGGCGTCCGGTGGGTGTCCCCGGATCCCCCTGCAGCCTCGGTCGACCCCGTCCCCGTCCCCGTCCCCGTCCCCGAACCCGTCCCCGAGCCCGAGCCCGTACCCGCGTTCGATCCCCCCTCCCATCCCGATCCTCGTCCCCATTCCGCCCCCGCCCCGGCCGCTCGGCGGGCCGCCGAGGGACCTGCCGCGCCGGGGACGACGCGGCTGCCGAAACCCGGACCGACCGCGGTCCGATTGCGCGTCGGGCCGGCGGGAGGCACCCCCGTCCACGTCTCGGGGACGGGTTGGCGCTTCCTCGCTCCAGGCCGGTCCGAGCCCCTGGGCGACGGCGCGCACGTGGTCTCGCTCCGCGGCGGCCCGGACGGCCTCCCGGCGAGCGTGCGCGTCGTGCGATCCGGCGATCGGCTCACCGCCTCGATCGGCGCCCCGGAAGGGCGGTACTATTCGGCGAAGTGCGGCGGCCGGGACCTCGGGACCACCCCGGTGCTCGGCCTGCCGCTCGATCGCGAGGTCGCCTGCACGCTCGAGGACGCGTCGGGCGCCTCGTTCGGCTTCACCCTGTTCGTGGAAAGGGAATGAGGGGGCCGCTCGCCGCCGCCGTCCTGCTCGCCGCCGTCTCCGCCTGCTCGGCGGAGGGGAGCGGGGGCGCCTCGATCCGGCTCGCCCTCGCCGCGGACCCGGACCGGTGCGCGGACTTCTGCGCGACCGAGGCGGGCGCGGACCTCCTGGACGCGGACGGCGGCGGGACCGTCTCGTCCGTGACCGCGGCCTGCGGCGAGGTCCTGGAGTTCGCCGGTCTGCCCGCGGGACACCGGTACCGCGTGCGCGCCTGGGTCGGCCGCGACGGTGTCCGCCGGCTCGCCGGCGAGTCGGGGGCGGTCGTGGTCGCGGCCGGCGAGGTGACGGCCGTTGCCGTGCCGCTCTCGGCTGCGGTGGAACCACCCGAGATCGCCACGGTATCCCCGGATCCAGCCGCGCCGGGCGGGGCCGACCTCACCGTGACCGGGACGGGCTTCGGGGATCGGATCGGCGCACACGAGGTGACCCTCGACGGGGTCGCGCTCGAGGTCGTGGAATGGGCCGGCGACCGCGTGGTCGCGCGGGTCCCGGCCGGCGCCGCGGGCGACGAGGTGCGGGTCCGGGCCTGCGGGCTCCGGTCGGCGGTCGCGCCCGCGCGGGTGCTCGCGTCGGAGCCCGGGTCCGTGACCGTGAGGCCGGACGTGCCCTGCCTCGGCCTCGCCTTCGAAGCCGCGGAGCCGATCCCGGGGACCGCGGACGTGCTCCTGTTCGCGACCTGCGCCGGCATCCCCGGGATCGCGGGCTACCTCCGGCCCCTCCGCGGCGCGGGCTGCGCGTTTTCCGGGATCACGCACCCGCTGTCCCGGTCCCCACTGGCGTTCGCCCCGGAGCCCGGGGGCACGCACGCCTGGGTCGCGTATGCGGACGGCGCGGACGGCGCGGACGGCTCGATCGAGCGGGTCGGGCTCGCGGACGGGACCGTGACGCCCGGGCCTGCACTGCCGCAGGGCCTCGCCGTAAGGGACGTGGCGTTCGCCGGCGGGGTGCCGTGGGTGCTGGCCGGGGGCGACGGGAAGACCGTGCTGCTGCGGGACGGCGCGACGGTCGAGGCGCTCGGCGACTCGGAGGCGGTCGCGATGACCGCCGCGGGGGACCGGGTCGCGCTCGCGGCCCGGGACGGGTTCCTCGTGACCGCGGACGACGACGAGGTGCTCTTCAGGAAGCTCTCCGACTGCGATCCGGTCGCGGTGGCGGCCCGGGGCGACTGGACGGCCGTGGCGTGCGGCGGCGCGGCGCCCGGGGTGATCGGGGTCGGGCCGGACGGCGAGCCGACCCCGAAGCGCGGCACCGCGGCCGTGCCCGACGCGCTGCGGCTCGACTCGAAGGGGGACGTCGCCTTCGCGTGGAGCGAGGCGGGAGGCTCGGTCACCGCCCTCCACCTCGGCGGGACCGCGGCGCACGCGGTCGCGGGGCAGATCGGCCGGCTGCTCTCGGGGTTCCCGGGCGGGTCGCGGCTGCTGTTCCCGGCCCCCGACGGGGCGCTGCGCGTGCTCGACCCCTACGGATCGGAGGGCGGATGCGAATGACGTCCGCCGCCCTCGCGGTCCTGCTGCTCGGCGCGCTGCCCGCCGCCGCGGAGGACGTCGCCCCGGCCGCGCGGATCGACCGCGCCCGGACCTGCATCGCGGCGCTCGACTACGCGTGCGCGGAGGCGGAGCTGGCCGCGGCCCGCGCCGCCTTCGACCGGCTCGACCCCCCCCGGAGGACCATCGCGCTCCGCCTGTCCGCGGAGGTCGCGCTCGCGGAGGGCCGGAAGGGCGACGCGATCGTCCACCTGCGCGCGCTCCTCGAATCGTCCCCGGAATTCGAGCCCCCGGCGGGCGCGTGGCCTCCCGCCTGGGTCGAGGAGCTCGCCCGCGCGCGGGCCGGAATGCCGGACCGGCGCCCTCCTGCGATCGCGGTCAAGACCGGCACGGGCCGGCCGGGTGCCGCGATCCGCGTCGAGGTCGAGGCGCGCGACGAGAGCGGGGTCGGCGGGGTGACGCTCTTCGTGGCCGGGACGCCGCCGGCGCGCGTCCAGCTCGCGACCGGGGACGGGGTGGTGTGGACGGGCGAGGTGCCGGCGCCCCTCGTGGCCGAGCCGGGGGTGGGGATCTGGGTCGAGGCCTTCGACCTCCGCGGCAACGGCCCCGCGAGGTGGGGCTCGCCGGACGCCCCCGGGACCGTGCCGGTCGAGCCGCCGCCGAGCCCTCCGAGGACGCCACTCGTCCGGCAGTGGTGGTTCTGGACGGCGATCGGCGCGGCCGTGGTCGGCGCGGGGGTGGGGGCGTACTTCGTCGCCCGGGAGTTCGCGCCCGGGGGCGAGACCGGCGGCGTGCGCGTGGAGGCGACATGGCCATCCGACTGACCCGGGCCGACGGCGGCCTGCACACGCTCTCGCGCGACGACGCGATCGTCGGGCGCGACGATGCGTGCGACGTGGTGCTGGACGACCCGGCCGTCTCCGGCCGCCACGGGTTCTTCAAGGCCGGGGCCGCGGGCTGGTCGTACACGGACCTCGGGAGCCTCAACGGGTCGGCCCTGTCGAAGGCGGGCGGCCCGCCGGTCCGCCTGCCGCCCGGGACCGCCGTGCCGATCGAGCCCGGTGACGAGCTGCTCGTCGGAGCCGCGGACCGGCCCGTCCGCCTGCGGATCGAGGACGCGCCCTCGCCCTTCGCGCCGGCCGCGGCCGGTGGACGGACCGTGCTCGCGTCCGCGCCCGCGCCGGACCTCCTGTCCGACCCGTCCGACGCGACCGCGGCGCTGGCCGCGCGTGCGATCTCCGCGGCGACCCCTGCCGGGCTTGCCTCGGCGGCCGCCGCGTTCCTGCGAGCGCTGCTGCCGGGCGCCGAAGCCGGGGTCACGGTGGCGGGGTCGGGCTTCTCCGAGTCCGCGGGCGACCCGGTCCCGGACGGCCTCGCCTCGGCCGCCGGGGATCGCGGGGACGCGGTCCTGCTGGCGGAGGGAGGCGCCGCCCTGCCCGCGACCGGGAGCGTCGCCGCGACGGGCGCCCGGACCGCCGCGGTCGCGCCGCTGATCGCGGCCGGGACCTGGCACGGGGTGATCGCGGCGTGGACCGCGGCCGACCTGCCGCGCGGCTGCGTCAAGCCGCTGTCCGTCGCGGCCTCGCTGCTCGCGCTGGCCGCGCGCGCGCTGTCGCTCCGGCGCGAGGCCGAGGCCGCGCGGGACCGGCTCGAGGGCGAGGTGCGCGACCTGCGCGCGGGCGGCCGGGGCGGCGAGGCTCCGGAAGACCCGATCGGCGCGTCGCCCGCCTTCCGCGAGGTCTCGGACCTGTGCCGCAGGGTCGCGCCAGCGGACGTGCCCGTGCTCCTGGTCGGCGAGACCGGGACCGGGAAGGAGGTTCTGGCGCGCGCGGTGCACCGGTGGAGCCGTCGCGCAGGGCGCCCGTTCGTCGCCTTCAACTGCGCGGCCGTGCCCGGGACCCTGCTCGAATCCGAGCTGTTCGGCCACGTGCGCGGCGCGTACTCCGGCGCCGCGTCGGACCGGGCCGGGCTGTTCGAGGAGGCGGACGGCGGGACCGTGCTCCTCGACGAGATCGGCGAGATGCCGCCCGACCTCCAGCCGAAGCTCCTGCGCTTCCTCCAGGACGGCGAGGTCCGGAGGCTCGGCGCCAACAGGCCGCGGAACGTGGACGTGCGCGTGCTCGCGGCCACGAACCGCGACCTCGGCCGGGCGGTCGAGGCGGGGCTGTTCCGGGCCGACCTACTCTATCGCCTGAACGTCGTGACCGCGCGGATCCCGCCGCTTCGCGAGCGGGGCGCGGACGTGCCGGTGCTTGCGCACTTCATGCTCGCGCGGGCCTGCCGCCGGACCGGGCGGCGGGTCCCGGGGTTCGCGCCCGAGGCGCTCGCCGCGCTCCAGTCCCACGACTTCCCCGGCAACGTGCGCGAGCTGGAGAACGAGGTGCTGCGCGCGGTCGCGCTGACCGCGGACGGCGAGCCGATCCGGTCGGACGCGTTCTCGCCCGCGGTGAAGCCGCGCGGCGCGCCGGGACCGGGCGCGGACGGCACGCTGAAGGCCGCGGTCGAGGACGCGGAGCGCCGGACCATCGAGGCTGCGCTCGCGTGCGCGGGAGGGAACGTGGCTGCGGCCGCGCGGGACCTCGGACTGACCCGGCCGGGCCTGTACAAGGTCATGGAAAGGACGCGGCAGCCAATTACATGGACAACTCAGCCCTTGATCTGACGCGGTCGAAGCGAGTAGTTCCACTCCCCGTGGAAGCGATCGGTCACGAGCGCGAGTGCATTCATGTCCGCGTCTGACACGCTGCGGCCCTTCTCGTACCTGCGATCGTCGAGCACCGCCTTGATGCGTAGGCCGCTCGTGGTGGTCGTTGCGCCGATCAGGCCAATGATGACTTCGAGCGATGCCAGCGGCCGGCCGCGCCAGTTGTGCGTGATCCGGCTGAACATTCGGTGCTCGATCTTGTTCCACTTGCTCGTACCCGGGGGCAGGTGAGCGACCCGGATCGTGAGCCCTGCCTCGTCCGCGAAGCGCTGTAGCTCCACCTTCCAGAGCCGGACCCGAACGCCGTTGCTGCCTCCGCCGTCAGCCGTGATGAGCAGATTCGTCGCCTTCGGGTAGGCCAGCTGGCCGATGTCCTGCCACCAGCGGCGAATGGTGGCCACCGCAAACTCCGCGGTGTCGTGGGTGACACCCACGCTGACCAGCCCGTCGTTTCGCGTCAGGTCGTAGACGCCATAGGGAATCGCCTTCCCGAGGTCCTCGTCCATGAAGTCGTGAACGCGCACCGCGACCGGCCGTCCCTTCGGCTGCCACTCCCTCCCTCGATTGGCGAAGTCGCCCACGAGTTCCTTCTTCTTGGCGTCCACAGAGATGACCGGCTGGCGGCGGCGCTGGTAGTCGGAAACCAGATCGTTGATCCGCCGGAACTGCCCATCGCGATCCTCGTGCCGCGAGCCCTCGCGCGTCTTCCGTGTGCATTGGAGGCTGTAGCCCATCCCTCGCAGCAGCACGCCGACGGTCGTGTGGCTGGCCGCGAAACCCTGCCGGGCCAACTCCTGCGAAAGCACGCGCGTGCTCTTGAGCGTCCAACGCAACGGGCTCATGGGGTCGCCGCGGGTTGTCGGCTCGACCAACTGGTTCAGGGCAGCAACGATCTCCGGCGACTTCGTCTCCGTCTTCGGGCGCCCCGCGCCAGCGCTACGGACGCGGGCGGTGCCCGCGTTCGTCGAGGTCGTCCCGCCACTGGCCCCCCCGGGCCGGTCAACCTCCCGTAGGCCCGCGTACACCGTCATGCGCGACAGCCCAGTGGCTCGTGAGACCAACGAGATTGACCCCGGACCCAGTGCCAGGCACTCGCTTGCAGCCCACTGCCGACGTTCGCGCTCGTTGAGCCTGCGCGCGACCGCACTCCACTTCGCCCGGATCTCCTGCTCCCGATCCATCGCAGTAACGAGCATGGCACGCAACCGCCGCCCGCGTCCACTTGCCGTCCATCCGCCGACCGTTCCACCAGTCGCCACCATGACTGCCGAAGGTAGCAGTCACACGTCCACTTGTCCAAATAAATACCTGCCGCCTCCTTAGCAGCAAGTACTGGCGGCACGCAAGGCTTTCGTGCTGCCCGTTCCACCCGGAAGGAGGCTGCGGCTTCCGCCGGCACGGCACCTACCGGAGGAAGCACCCGGTGGGCGCCAGGATCCCGCGCTGGTACTGCCCGACGGCACGCATGACGGTCAGCCTCCTGGCCGACTGCTTTTCGTCGAGGCTGCCGGGAAGCCTGAGCCAGGTGGAACGGGTCGTCGCGGAAGTGGAGAGCGGCGGCACGCGGGAGGCCGTGGCGACGCGGGTCCGGCCGGAGTTGGAAACGGCCGGTGCCCTGCGATGGACACGCCGGCGCGTGCGGGCCGTCCAAGCGGCTCTGCGCGCCCTCATCGGGCTGCTGCCGATGCTCCTCGCGGGGTGTCAGCCCTCCGTCCTGTCCGTCCGCGCCGCGCTCGGCGTGGAGTGGGCACTGCCGGCCCTGCGTGAGAAGGCCGGTCCGCACCTGTGCAGCCTGCCGCCCCCTCTCGGTTTCGGCCCCCGGCCCGCGAGGCGCCGGCCCCGGCCCAGCGCGGTGCAACAACACACGGGGCCAGACCCGCCGGGCTGAGCGCGGTACACGCCTCCCCTGGGCGGAACGGGTCCGCCCGGACACGCTCAAGGAGGAGGCAACGCATGGACGAACGGCTTCGAAGAGAGATTGCCCTGTTTCGCTACGGGGTGATCGCGGACCTGGTGCACGACGTGCCTGACGGGCCGAGGCTCTACGCCCGGATCCGCGAGAAGGCGCGCCAGGACTACCGCATCCCGGGCACCCTGCGCACCCGGGTCGCGGTCGAGACGATGCGCGACTGGCTGCGCGCCTATCGGCGGGGCGGCTTCGACGCGCTCCTGCCCCGGGGGCGCGGCGACGCCGGCCAGTCCCGCACCATCCCGCGACAGGTCGCGGACGCCCTGCTGACCTTGAAGGACGAGCATCCCAACTACTCGGTCCGGATGGTCATCGAGGCGGCCCGCGAGCGCGGCGCGGTCCAGGCGGACATCGTCCTGGCTCCGTCCACGGTCCACCGGCTCCTGTCGCGCCACGGGCTCATGCACAAGGCGCAGGAGGAGCCCTCGGGAAAGGACCACCGGCGCTTCGCCTTCCAGAAGGCGGGCGACCTCTGGATGAGCGACGTGATGCACGGCCCCGCCGTCACGGTCGGGCGGCAGCGCCGCAAGACCTACCTGATCGCCATGCTCGACGACGCCACCCGCGTCATCCCGCACGCCGCCTTCGCCCTGTCCGAGAACACCGAGGCGTACCTGCCCGTCCTCAAGACCGCGATCCTGCGCCGCGGCTGCCCGCGCCGGCTCTTCGTCGACAACGGCAGCGCCTTCCGCTCGCACCGGCTCGAACTCGTGACAGCCAAGCTCGGCATCACGCTCATCCACGCCCGCGCCTACCACCCCCAGGCCAAGGGCAAGCAGGAACGCTGGTTTCGCACGGTCCGCATGCAGCTCCTGCCGTTGCTCACCGACGCCGACCTGCGCGACCTCGACGCCCTGAACGCCCGCCTCGGCGCCTGGATCGAGGGCATCTACCACCTGACCCCGCATCGCGGCCTCGACAACGAGACGCCGCTCGATCGCTGGGCGCGCGTCGCGGACGAGGTCCGCTACCTGCCCGGCTCGCAGGATCTCGACGACCTCTTCCTCGCCGAGGTGAAGCGCGTCGTCCAGCGGGACCGCACCGTCAGCCTGGACGGGCTCGTCTACGAGGTCGACGCCTCCCTCGTGCGCGAGACCGTGACCCTGCGTTATGACCCGTCCCGGCGCGGCCGTGCCGTCCAGGTCTGGCATGGCGGGCGCCACGTCCACGACGCCCGTCTCGTGGACGCCTACGCCAACTGCTTCGTCAAGCGCAACCGCCCGTCCTTCACCCTCGTCCCGGCCGACAAGACGCCCGTCCCGGAGCCCGAGGTCGGCGGTACGCCCGTCGAGCCGCCCGCGCCCGGCCTGCGCCTCGCCGACCTGGCCGGCCCCAGCGCCAAGGAGGCTTCCTGATGTACCGCAAGCACTTCGGGATGACCCGCTACCCCTTCGCCAAGGACCTCGACCCCGCGGACTTCTTCCCGTCCGCCGCCGCACAGGAACTCGAGGT
>Ga0194127_10001662_pt1 | contig 32328 bp, 29 predicted proteins | sample TA2KigC100mmetaG_FD_148624 | JGI IMG/M metagenome (GOLD analysis project Ga0194127, IMG submission 148624) | Freshwater microbial communities from Lake Tanganyika, Tanzania - TA2015036 Kigoma Deep Cast 100m | ecosystem: Environmental > Aquatic > Freshwater > Lake | place: Tanzania: Lake...
AAAAATATCGGGCCAGACCAATTCATAAACCGGTGCAGGCCGCCATGGCGTGCAATCACATCCAAGCCCGGCCGCAGCCACAAATGAAAGGTGTTGCCCAACACAATGGCCGCACCCATGGCCTTTAGTTGGGCAGGCGAGACCCCCTTCACAGCCCCATAGGTGCCCACCGGCATAAAGCGAGGGGTCTGAACCACCCCATGGGGCAGTGCGAAGTGCCCCGCCCGGGCCCGCCCGTCTTGGGCGTCAATAACAAAGTCTGGCATGCGCCCTACTTTATACTTAAGGCTTTTGGGGAGGCCTTCGTGCTGATTAGTTCTGCCTACGCTCAAGCGGCCGCGCCCGCTGGTTCACCAGACCCACTCATGAGTTTTCTGCCGCTCATTCTCATGTTTGTGGTTCTCTACTTCTTAATGATTCGCCCCCAGATGAAACGGGCCAAAGAGCACAAGCTTCTGGTCGAAGGCCTGCAGAAGGGTGATGAGATCGTGGCTGCCTCGGGCATTGTTGGGAAGGTGGTCGATGTCGACAACAGCTACATCACCCTTGAGATCGCCAACGAAGACAAGCCGGTCAACGTCATCATGCAACGCCAGGCCGTGCAGACCCTGCTGCCCAAGGGCACCATCAAGACGCTCAATTAAACCCACGCGAATCTCTCAAAAAGCCCTGCATCAATGAATCGCATCGCGTGGTGGCGGCTGGCCCTCATGGGATTGGCCCTCTCCTTTGGCCTGCTCTATAGCATCCCGAACCTGTTTGGTGAGGCACCTGCTGTGCAGGTCTCCACCGCCAAGGCCACCTTGAAAGTCGAGCCTGGCGTGGCCGATCAGGTGGAGGCAGTCCTCTCAGCCGCGCAGATTCCCCATACGGGGGTGTCCTGGGAGGTCACGTCCACGGGCAACACGGTGCGTGCAAGGTTTGAAAACACAGACCTTCAGCTGCGGGCCAAAGACGCCATAGAGAAGAGTCTCAACGCCCAGAGCAGCAACTATGTGGTGGCACTCAATCTCATCTCGGCCTCTCCCGGCTGGTTAAGCGCCATCTCGGCCCTCCCCATGTACCTGGGGCTCGACCTACGTGGAGGGGTTCACTTCCTGCTTGAAGTGGATATGGCCGCGGCCGGTGGCCGGCGACTCGACTCCCTGGCCGGCGAGGTGCGCACGCTCTTGCGCGACAAGCGCATTCGACACAATGGCATTGCCCGCTCTCGCGATGGCATTGAGATTGTTTTTCGCGATGTCGCCATGCGCGATGCCGCCATTGCAGCCATGAAAGATGTGGTCTCGGAGGTTGAGTGGCAGGCCAGCGGCAGTGGCGAGAACCTAATGCTCAGTGGACGCCTACTTCCAGCCGCAGAGAAGGCCCTGCAAGAGGCCGCACTCAAACAAAACATCACCACACTCGCAAACCGCATCAATGAGCTGGGGGTCTCTGAGCCCATTGTTCAGCAACAGGGGGCCAACCGAATTGTGGTGCAGTTGCCCGGTGTGCAAGACACCGCCAAAGCAAAAGACATTCTGGGTAGAACCGCCACGCTTGAAGTTCGCATGGTCGATGACAGCCCCGAGGCACTCGCAGCATTGGCTGCAGGCAAGGTGCCCGCAGGCTTAGAGCGCTTCACTGAGCGAGGTGGCCTGCCGCTGCTGCTCAAGAAGGACATTGTGCTCACGGGTGAAAACCTCACCGATGCCCAGGCCGGATTCGACTCCCAGAACGCTGGCGAACCCGCTGTTCACCTGACCTTGGATGCCAAAGGCTCTCGAATCTTTCGCGACGTCACCCGCGAGAACATCGGCCGACGCATGGCCATTGTGTTGGTTGAAAAGGGTGTGGGCGAGGTGGTCACCGCGCCCGTGATTCGGGGCGAGATTCCGGGGGGGCGTGTCCAGATATCGGGCCGCATGACCACCATCGAGGCCGCGGACACTGCGCTTCTGCTGCGCGCGGGCTCGCTTGCCGCCCCCATGGAAATCATTGAAGAGCGACTCATCGGGCCCAGCCTGGGTGCCGACAACATCGCCAAGGGGTTTAACTCCACCCTCTGGGGCTTTGTGGTGATTGCCATCTTTATGGGAATCTACTACTCGCTCTTCGGGGTCATCTCAGTGGTGGCACTCACCATCAATCTCTTGCTGCTCTTTGCCCTGCTCTCGCTTTTGCAGGCCACGCTTACCCTGCCAGGCATTGCTGCTATGGCCCTCACCCTGGGCATGGCCATCGACGCCAACGTTCTAATCAACGAGCGGGTCCGAGAAGAGTTGCGCGCGGGGGCCAGCCCACAAATTGCCATTGCCACGGGCTACGACAAGGCCTGGGCCACCATCCTGGACTCGAACATCACCACCCTCATTGCTGGCATTGCCTTGCTGGTCTTCGGCTCTGGGCCGGTGCGCGGCTTTGCGGTGGTGCATGTGCTGGGCATTCTCACTTCCATGTTCTCTGCCGTTTTCTTCAGCCGCGGCCTGGTCAACCTCTGGTATGGCGGCAAGAAGAAGTTGGCCGCCCTCTCCATCGGATAGGCAGAGGCTAAAGATCATGGAACTCTTTCGCATCAAGAACGACATTCCGTTCATGCGCCATGCGGTGCTCTTTAATATTGCTTCATTCCTTTTCTTTGTTGCGGCCGTGGCCTTCATCGCCATTCGTGGCCTGGCTTTCTCGATTGAGTATACGGGTGGCACGGTCATTGAGTTGGCCTATACCCAGGCCGCACCGCTCGAGAAGGTTCGCAGCAAGGTCCAAGAGATGGGCTATGCAGATGCCCAGGTGCAGAACTTTGGCAGTTCACGCGAGCTTCTTGTTCGACTGCCCCTGAGGGGCGAAGACTCCAACAAGCAGGCAGAGCGTGTATTCGAGGGCTTGAAGCTCTTGGATGAATCCAATCCCGCTGAATTGCGCAGGGTGGAGTACGTGGGCCCGCAGATTGGCGAGGAGTTGGCTTTTGATGGCGTAGTGGCACTCATTTTCGTGATCGTGGGCATCATGATTTACCTCGCCCTGCGGTTTGAGTGGAAGTTCTCTGTAGCGGCCATTGTGGCTAACCTCCACGATGTGGTGATCATTCTTGGCTTCTTTGCCGCCTTTCAGTGGGAGTTTTCACTCTCGGTGCTCGCTGCCATTCTGGCGGTGCTTGGCTACTCGGTGAACGAGAGCGTGGTGGTGGCCGATCGCATTCGCGAAAACTTCCGACGCATGCGAAAGGCGAGCGTGCGAGAGGTCATCGACAACGCCATCACCCGCACGATGAGTCGCACCATCATCACCCACGGCACCACCGAGACCATGGTTCTGGCCATGCTCATCTTTGGCGGCCCGGTGCTGCATGGCTTTGCACTGGCACTCACCATTGGTATTGTTTTCGGAATCTATTCGTCCATTTTTGTGATGGCGCCGATCACCCTCTGGTTGGGCATCAAGCGCGAGGACCTCGTCAAGCCAGTGAAATCCAAGGACGAGGTCATCATCCCCTAGCGCGGGATGCTCGAAGGCCGGCCCATGCAGCTTCCCGACTTCAGTCGCTCAAAGGTGTTGGTGGTGGGCGATGTCATGCTCGACCGCTATTGGCATGGGCCAACGTCTCGCATCTCCCCCGAGGCCCCCGTGCCGGTGGTGCGCGTGGCCCGTCAAGAGAATCGCTTGGGCGGTGCGGGCAATGTGGCTGCCAATGCGGCCGCACTGGGTGCGAGCACTCGGCTTCTCGGCTTAATCGGCGAAGACAGCCATGGTCAGCAGATCGTCGAGCAGCTCCAGACCCATCGAGTTGCAAATGAGCTCATCGCGCAGAGCTCTTTTTCCACCATTACCAAGCTGCGTGTGATCTCACGCCAACAACAACTCATTCGGCTGGACTTTGAGGACGAGCCCGCAGATGTACTTGGTCTCGATGCGCTCTTGAATAAATTCAGTGCCCTGCTGGGGTCTGTCTCTGCGGTGGTCTTGTCTGACTATGCCAAGGGGGCCCTTCAGAATGCGCCAAAGCTTATTGCAGCAGCACGAGCCGCTAAATGCCCCGTGGTGGTCGACCCCAAAGGCAAAGACTTTTCTATTTACTCGGGTGCCAGTGTCATTACCCCCAATATGCATGAGTTCGAAGCGGTGGTGGGCGTCTGTCGCACCGAAGAAGAGATTGCGAAAAAGGCCCACGCACTCTGCAAGACACTCGCACTCGATGCTCTGCTTGTCACGCGAAGTGAGAAAGGGATGACCCTGGTCGATCAGGCCGGCAGCGTGACCCAACTGCCCACCCTGGCCCAAGAGGTCTTCGATGTCACCGGCGCAGGCGACACTGTGGTGGCAACCATTGCTGCCGCCTTGGGGTGCGGGGCGAGCATGGTTGATGCCGTTCGACTATCGAATGCGGCCGCGGGAATTGTGGTGGGCAAGTTGGGCACGGCCACGGTCTCGGCCAATGAGCTCCAAGCCGCCATTCACTCGGGCCACCGCCATGCCCACTGGGGCATCTGCTCGCAAGACGAAATCAAGGCGGTTGTGAGAGAGGCCAAGGCCCGCAATGAGACCGTGGTGATGACCAATGGCTGCTTTGACATTCTTCATCCAGGCCATGTTGACTACTTAGAACGTGCCCGCGCATTGGGCGACCTACTCATTGTTGCGGTCAATGACGATGGTTCGGTGGCCAGGCTCAAGGGTCCCGGCCGCCCTTTGAATTCCGTGCACAGCCGCATGCGCATGCTCAGTGCCCTGGCCTGCGTGGACTGGGTCATTCCATTCTCAGAGGACACCCCTGAGCGCATCATCTCGGAGTTACTTCCCAATGTGCTGGTCAAGGGCGGGGACTACACCCCCGAGCAGATTGCAGGTGCGCCCGCCGTGCTTTCAAATGGAGGGGAAGTAAAGGTGTTGCCCTTCCTCGAGGGCCACTCCACCACGGGCTTGATAGAGAAGATTCAGGGGCAGACATGATCATTGTTACAGGCGGTGCAGGCTTTATTGGTAGCAACCTGGTGGAGGCCCTGAATGCAAGGGGCGAGACCAATATTCTGGTTGTAGATCACCTCAAGAATGGCCAGAAGATGCGCAACCTGGCCGACCTGGAGATTACCGACTACCTCGATCGCGACGATTTTCTTGTCAGCCTAGACCACGCTGGCCACTGGCCCAAGGTCTCTGCGGTGTTTCATCTGGGCGCCTGCTCGGCCACCACCGAGTGGGATGGACAGTTCATGATGCGCAATAACTTTGGCTATTCCAAGCGCCTGCTTCACTGGTGTGCGGCCAATAAGGTGCCGTTCATCTATGCGTCCTCAGCGTCGGTCTATGGCCTTGGCCAACAGGGCTTCAAGGAAGAGCGTGCGGCCGAGGCCCCAATCAATATGTACGCCTACTCAAAGTTTCTATTCGACCAGTATGTGCGGCGTCACAAACCCGTAATAAAGAGCCAGGTGGTGGGCCTGCGCTACTTCAATGTCTATGGGCCGCGCGAGTCACACAAGGGTTCAATGGCATCCACCGCATTTCATTTCAATAATCAAATCAAAGAGTCTGGCGTGGCAAAACTCTTCAAAGGTACCGATGGCTATGCCAATGGCGAGCAGCAACGCGACTTCATCTACGTGGGCGACGGCGTAAAGGCCAACCTCTGGTTTTATGACCACCAATCGAAGTCGGGCATTTTCAATATGGGCACCGGCCGCGCCCAGAGCTTTAACGAGATGGCCCAGGCGGCCATTGGCTGGCACAAGGCCCAAGGAGGCAAGACGGCCACTATTGAATACATCGACTTTCCTGCGCACCTCAAAGGGGCGTACCAAAACTACACCCAGGCCGACACCACTGCCCTTCGCAAGGCCGGCTACACCGCTCCCTTCCTGAATGTGCAAGAGGGCGTGACCCAATACCTCAACTGGATGCAAAAGAAATGAAGAGCTACATCGAAGACCAACTCAAGCAGTCGCATGCCGTGATCAGTGCGATCTTGGAGGACCAGTCACTCAAGCAGGCCCTTTCGAAAGCCATTGATGCCTGCATTGGGTCGCTGAAGTCCGGCGGGAAGATTCTGCTTGCTGGCAATGGCGGCAGTGCGGCCGATGCCCAGCACATTGCTGGCGAGTTGGTCAGCCGCTTTGCCTTTGATCGTCCTGGTCTCGCGGCAGTGGCGCTCACCACCGACACCTCCATCCTCACCGCGGTGGGCAATGACTACGGCTACGAAATGCTCTTCTCGCGGCAGATTCAGGCACTGGGCCGCGAGGGCGATGTCTTCGTGGCCTACTCAACTTCTGGCAAGTCACCCAATATTCTCAAGGCCCTGCAGACGGCCAAAGAACTTGGGCTGATTACCATTGGCCTCACCGGCAACCGCAACGGCCCCATGAGTGCCATGTGTGACCATGTTCTGTGCATGCCATCGGCCGACACGCCCAAGATTCAAGAGGGCCACTTGATCATGGGCCACATTCTTTGCGGCGCAATTGAAGAGGCCTTGTTCGGCAAAAAGCATTGATTAGCTCTGCTCAAGCTCCTGGCGTGCCAATCGACTGGCCTCGCCCACATAGTTGGCTGGTGTGAGGCCCAAGAGGTAGGCCTTGGCATCTTGCGGCAACTCCAAACCATTCACAAAGTCTGCAATCGTCTGCTGCGTCATCCCGCGGCCTCGGGTCAGTGCCTTTAGCTGCTCATAGGGCTCCGGTAAGCCATAGCGGCGCATCACTGTCTGAATGGGCTCGGCGAGCACCTCCCAAGAGGCGCCCAAGTCTTCATTGATTCGTTCAACATTAATCTGAAGCTTGCTCATGCCCAATAGGCAGGAATCAAAGGCCAACAGGCTATGGCCCACCCCCACCCCCAGATTCCGAAGCACTGTGGAGTCGGTGAGGTCCCGCTGCCAGCGGCTGATCGGCAACTTCTCCGAGAAGTGCTTAAGCACCGCATTGGCCAGACCCAGGTTGCCCTCGGCGTTCTCGAAATCAATGGGGTTGACCTTATGCGGCATCGTCGATGAACCCACTTCGCCTTCCTTGAGCCGCTGCTTGAAGTAGCCCAGCGAGACATAGCCCCAGGTATCGCGGCAGAGGTCCATCAACACCGTATTGAACCGCGCCAAGGCGTCGCAGTAATGCGCAATCCAGTCATGGGGCTCAATTTGAATGGTCATGGGGTTGAACTTGAGGCCGAGGCCTTCGACCACGCCCCTTGAAAAGGCTGGCCAATCAACCTCGGGCGCTGCTGCCAGGTGCGCGTTGTAGTTGCCAACAGCGCCATTCATTTTGGCCATGGGCTCAATGGCCACAAGCGCATCTCGCGCAGCACGCAGTCGTGCACGAAAGTTTGCATACTCCTTGCCCAGCGTGGTGGGAGAGGCAGACTGGCCATGGGTGCGGCTGAGCATGGGCTGCTCGGCGGTTGCGCGAATGAGCTCAGCAAGACGGTCAATTAAGAGTTGCATTACCGGTAAGAGCACTGCGGACCGGGCCGTTCGCAACATCAGCGCATGAGAGGTGTTATTGATGTCCTCGGATGTACAAGCAAAGTGAATGAATTCGCAGGCCGCCACCAGCTCCTCTTGACCGGTCTGCTGGGCCTTTTCTCTCAGGAAATACTCCACAGCCTTTACATCGTGATTGGTCACCGACTCAATTTCTTTGATGCGGGCCGCATCGTCGGTCCCGAACTCCGAGACCCAAGCCCGAAGGGTCTCGCGGGCCTGATCACTAAAGGCCGGAAGCTGCGGCATGCCAAGGTCCGAAAGGCCAATGAGCCAGGCCACCTCCACCTGAACCCGATGTTTCATAAAGCCCGCCTCGGTCAATAGAACCCGCAAGGGATCCAGCTTGGCAGCGTAGCGGCCATCGAGAGGCGAGAGGGCGAGAAGACGTGAATCCCGTTCCAGTAGTGAACTCTTCATGGCCCAAATTTTACACGCCCGAGGGGTGGCAGTCGCTGACCCACAACCGAGTTAGGCAGACAAAGCCGGGCGTATAGTTCATTAACTCAACCCTTGCGCGCCCTGCCATTCGTGCGACTGCTGCTGATTAAAACCTCCTCCTTGGGCGATGTGGTCCACGTTATGCCTGCCATATCCGAAGCCGCCTCCAATATCACTGGCCTTCGAATTGATTGGGTCGTGGAGGAGACTTACGCCCCGGTCGCCAGGCTTCACTGCGCGGTCGAAGAGGTCATCTCGGTGGCCATTCGCCGCTGGCGACGCAACCCATGGAGAGCCACGACACGTCGCGAGTGGCAGGGCTTCTGTGACCAACTAAAGAGTGCCCAGTATGACCTCGTTCTTGATGCCCAAGGATTGCTCAAGAGCGCATGGGTCGCCTTTCAGGCAAATGGCCCGCGAGCGGGGCTGAACTGGCGCACTGCACGCGAGCCATTGGCAAGCCTGTTCTATCAAAAACATTTTGATGTTCCCAGGGAAATTCCAGCAATTGATAGAAACAGATTGCTTGTAGCACAGGCATTGGGATACTCAAGAAAAGCAACAGCACCCAATTACGGTATTAAAACCAACCACCCCAATTGGTCAAGTGACTGCGATGCGTCGATGTCAGAGCGAATATTCTGTTTTCATGGCAGCGCGAGAATAGAGAAATGTTGGCCGGAAGAGCGGTGGGTTTCCTTGGGCCAAGAACTGGCTCGAAGGGGCCTGCCACTGACTTTTCCTTCGGGCACCGGCGCCGAGTATGAAAGGGCACTTCGGATTGCGGCGGCAATAGAAAAAAAAGTACCAAGGCCGTCACTCGTGGAGGCACTCGAACCAACATCGCTTGACCCCTTAATCAAGGCGATCGCCAGGGCCAAGGCCGTTATTGGCGGCGATACGGGACTGCTTCATTTGGCTGCGGGTCTCAAGCGACCGGGCGTGGGCATTTTTCTGGCCACTCACCCCACTCAGTTCGGTGTAAGGCCAGACGCATCGGGCCCCCCCTTTGTCAATCTCGACCCGACGATGTCTCAGTCGGTCGACGCAGTGCTTGAGGCGGCCCTTCAGGTGATTGGTCAATGACTGCACAAACCCTTGCCAATGCGCAGTCGATATTGATTGTGGGTCCCGCATGGGTTGGAGATATGGTGATGGCCCAAGCGCTTTATAAGGCGATAAAAAGCAAGCAGCCAGACTCCACCATTGATGTGTTGGCCCCCGATTGGTCGGCGGGGATTCTCGAGCGCATGCCAGAGGTTCGCAGCCTCATTCGAATGCCACTGGGCCACGGTCAGTTGGGTTGGGGTGCGAGAAGAAACCTTGGCGTTCAATTGCGTGGGAAATACGATCGGGCCTATGTGTTGCCCAATTCGTGGAAGTCGGCCTTGGTCCCTTGGTTTGCAAAGATACCCATTCGAACGGGTTATTTGGGGGAATGGCGCTATGGACTCTTAAACGATATCCATCGCCTTGACACAGCTCGAATGCCTCGACTGGTGGATCGATATGTCGGGCTATGTGGCAGTAGATTTAGTCCGACTACTTCGCCTTCATTGGCCGTGGAGGACGATGGTCGGCTCCGGCTTCTTGAGGCCTTGGGGCTAAAAGCAGATCCGCCCGTTCTTGCCCTATGCCCTGGGGCAGAGTATGGGCCAGCCAAGCGCTGGCCGCTTCGCTCTTATTCTGAAGTTGCAAGACGCCATTTAGAGAGGGGTTGGCAGGTCTGGATCCTCGGTTCAGAGAAAGATGCCGCCCCAAATCGGGAATTGTTTCTGAGCATGCATGAGAAGAGGGAAGTTCACTCGCAGACGATCGGGCAAAACGCAGCGCAGTTAGCGAGTAGTCCTAAGGGATTGAATGCATTTGTGGTGAACCTAACGGGTCAGACCACTCTGGCCCAGGCAGTCGATCTCTTGAGCGTGGCAAAGCGGATTGTCAGCAACGATTCAGGTCTGATGCATCTGGGAGCGGCTGTAGACACCCAAATGGTGGCAGTTTACGGTTCCTCGGACCCCAGTTACACGCCACCACTCTCGACTCGTTCAAGAATTGCTCGGCTGGGACTCCCGTGCAGCCCGTGTTTTAAAAAGACATGTCCCTTTGGTCATACAGACTGCCTGAATAAGCTTGGTGCCGAAGAGGTTATGAAACTCTTGGATGGATCAGATTGGTAACGAAGGCATTGAAGACAATGGACCCTAGTCAATCAAACCGACTTGTAGTCGCGATCTCCTCGAGGGCGTTGTTCGATTTCGAAGAGGAAAACCGCGTCTTTGAACTATCTGATGACCGGGCCTATATGCAGCTTCAGTGGGATCGCATGCAGACCCCAGCCAATCCTGGTGTTGCTTTTGGATTGGTTCAGAAGCTTTTGGCTTTCAATAAGGTGGCTGAGTCTCAACTTGTCGAAGTTGTGGTCCTCTCGCGCAACGACCCGGTCTCCGGGCTTCGCGTCTATCACTCGGCAAAGACACATGGCCTAGATATTCAGCGAGGCGTTTTTACGCGCGGCGAGGCGCCCTATCGTTATCTAAGGCCGTTGTCCGCCAATCTCTTTCTGTCTGCCAATGCGACCGACGTAGAACAGGCATTGATATACGGCTTTCCCGCAGCCCACGTTTATCCCCACTCTGCAAAGGCCTCGAAAGACCGGCCCAATGAGTTGCGAATTGCCTTTGACGGCGACGCCGTGTTGTTTTCAGATGAGGCGGAGCGGGTTTATCAAAACCAAGGCCTCGAGGCCTTTGTCTCCCATGAGACCGAGCGCGCAAATATGCCACTACCCCCAGGCCCCTTCAAGCCACTCCTCGAGGCTTTGGTGAGCCTGCGGCAATCCCAAGCAAGCGGCATGACCATTCGAACGGCCCTTGTCACCGCTCGATCGGCCCCCGCGCATGAGCGTGCTATTCGTACGCTGATGCAATGGAACGTGGAGATTGACGAGGCCTTCTTCCTGGGGGGGCTCGATAAATCCGGTTTTCTCAAGGAGTTCGAGCCAGACTTCTTCTTTGATGACCAAACACGCCACTGTGAGTCAGCAGCGGCAACAACTCCAACAGGCCAGGTAATCAGCGGGATAACTAACCACCCGAAAACTACTTAATTTTAGACTTGGCCACCTTGCTGGTTTTGGTGGCGACCTTTGCACCAGGTGCTTTTGGCTTCTTGGCTTCAAATTCAAAACCCACCTTGCCCTCGTCGGTCTTGACCAAGTAGGCCTTAAACCGACGCTTGGTCCTCGCAGATACAAACCCATCAAGCAGAGCTGTTCGGCCCTCATTGAGCAACCTCTGCATTTGCTCTACTGCGATGCTTTGCTGAAGGATCATCAGGCCGGAGCGAAAATCGCATGTCTTACTTGGGCCCACACTCTTCTCACATCCATAGCTACTTCCGTGTAAAAACACTGCAGACCCACACTTGGGACAGGGACCCAGCGACGTCTGCCCAGAAAAATCAACTTCCTCGGCATCGCCCTCTGCACTGCCTTGACCGAAATCGAACTCCAACTTGTGCTCACTGGTGAGCCGGAGACTGGCCGCAAAAGGCCGGCCCATCTTGCTGCGAAAGCCATCCATCGGTCCGAGCTGCCTCTCTCGAAGAAGGGTCTCAACTTCTTCAACCTCGAAAGTGCGGCCGCCAGGAACCTTGCTGATCGAAAACTCACAGCCCTCGCAGGCGAATCGTCGGTAGTTCTCTCGAACGAGGCCGCCACAGCGTGGACAGGGAGTCTTCAGGCTCGCATAGTCACCCGGAATGGTTGTGCTGTTGTAATTCTTGGCCTGCTCCACCATGTGGTCGGTCATGCGGGCAATCTCCTGCATGAACTCCCCACGGGTGAGGCCACCGGCTTCGATCTGTCGGAGTTTGAATTCCCAATCCCCAGTGAGCTCGGGACGCGAGAGGGCATCAATGCCAAGGCCGCGAAGAAGCGTCATGAGTTGAAACGCCTTGGCCGTGGGAATGAGCTCGCGCTGCTCTCTGAGAAGATACTTTTCGGCGAGCAGGCCCTCAATTACCGCTGCACGCGTTGCGGGTGTGCCCAGGCCTTTTCCGGCCATCGCCTCTCGCAGATCGTCGTCCTCAACGAGCTTTCCAGCGCTCTCCATGGCCGATAACAGCGTCGCCTCGGAGTATCGGGCCGGCGGCTTTGTCTTGAGCTCCAGCGACTCCACCGCAAGCAACTCTGGCGTGCGGGAATTGATTGCTGGGAGAGACCGGTCGTTGTCGGTCTCCTCCTTGCCATAGACGGTCAGCCAACCTGGTGTGACCAATATCTTGCCTTCGGTCTTAAAAAGCTCTGGCCCGACCTGAGTTAACCGTGTGGTGTTGAGATACTCGGCGGCTGGAAAGAAGATAGCTAGGAAGCGACGAGTAACGAGCTCAAAAATACGCTGTTCGGGCTCACTGAGGCTCTTTGGAAGCTGGCCGGTGGGAACAATCGCAAAGTGGTCTGAGACCTTGCTGTTATCAAAAACGCGCTTGTTGGGACGCACCCACTGCTGCTCCAGTATGGTTTTTGCGAACCCACCAATCACTGGAAGCTTCTTGAGTTCAGCGAGATTGGCCTTCACAGTCTCGATCATGTCCTCGGGCAGGGCCTTCGAATCTGTCCTGGGGTAAGTGAGCACCTTGTGCTTCTCGTAGAGTGCTTGGGCAATGCCGAGCGTGTTCTTTGCAGAAAAACCAAAGCGCGCATTGGCCTCTCGTTGAAGAGAGGTCAAGTCAAATAGTGCAGGCGCCGCTAGGGTGCTCGGCTTGCTCTCGTCATTAACCTTAACAGCTTGACCAGCGCAGGATTTCAGAAGTGCATCGAGTCTCTCGCGCGACCAGATCCGCTCGGCCCGATGCTCGGGGTTTTCATCGGATCGCTTGAAAGCCGGATCAAACCATTTGGCGATGTACTCGTCGTCCCCGAGACCAATCTTCGCGTGGAGTTCCCAATACGTCTTGGCGACGAACGCTCGAATCTGCTCCTCACGTTCCACCACCACCGCGAGAGTTGGCGTCTGAACCCTTCCCACCGTGGTGAGAAAAAACCCACCTTCTTTTGAATTGAATGCGGTCATGGCCCGCGTGCCGTTGATACCAACGAGCCAATCGGCCTCCGAGCGACAACGGGCAGCATCCGCAAGTGGGAGCAGGTCCTGATCAGGCCGCAGAGACTCGAAAGCCTTGCGAATCGCATCCGGTGTCATCGATTGAAGCCACAAACGGGACACAGATTGTTTCGCCTTTGTGTGCTGCACGATGTATCGGAAGATGAGTTCGCCCTCTCGACCGGCATCGCAGGCATTAATAAGGTGGTCAATGTCCTTGCGTTTGATTTGCCTCGCGATCACCTTGAGCTTCTGCTCTGACTTGGGAAGGGGCTGCAGGTCAAACTCGGGCGGAATGACCGGCAAATGAGCAAAGCTCCATTTGCCTCGTTTCACTTCGTACTTCTCGGGGGCGACGATCTCCAGAAGATGACCGACCGCCGATGAGATCACCATGTCGTCGCGCTCAAAGAGATCGTCCTTCTTCTCAAACCCCCCAAGGGCTTTGGCGATATCGCTTGCAACAGAGGGCTTCTCGGCAATAACAAGGGCTTTTGACATTGTCTCCGACCAGGAAAATTGTTCGCAAGAATACACCCCCGCCCTCCTCTCGCAAGGGGAGTCCCTTAATGCAGCTGTTGCCACCTTCCATCGGAGAGCCGATGAACTCGTCCGAAAATTTCGAGCTGGAGCAATCCAGCGAGGATTTCACCGGCGCTCAGACTTAGGGCAGATTCAAGCGTGCTGAGCGCAATGGGGTTGGTATCCATGGCTCGAAGTATCAGTTCAGCGCGGGCATCACTGCCAACCGGTGTCTTAAAAAAGGAATTCCGATTACTGGCATGAGATTGGTCCGAATGGGACCCCATGGCCTCGATCTCCTCTAGCGTCTTTTGATTGGGTCGATAACCGAGATCAGACAGGAGCTCATCGGGCGACCGAACCAGACAGGCCCCCTCTCGAATGAGCCGATGGCTGCCTTCATAACGCGGCTCATGGATAGACCCCGGCACCGCAAAGACATCCCCCCCAAACTCAGCACAGGCCAAAGCAGTGGTGAGCGAGCCGCTGTCAATCGCTGCCTCGATGACACAGACAGCCCCGCTGATGGCGGCAATGATGCGGTTTCGCTGTAAAAACTGATAGGGGCGGGCTGGCGTTTCGGCGGAGTACTCCGAAAGCACGAGGCCACCCGAATGAAGAATCTCTTCAAGAAGCATTCGGTTGCGACTTGGGTAGAGATGATTCAGACCATGTCCAAGCACTGCAATCGTGGCGCCTCCGCCCCGTAGAGCGCCTTTATGGGCCTGCGAGTCCACACCAATCGCAAGGCCACTGACAACAGCCATGCCTGACCCGGCTAAGGATTGCCCAAACCAGAAGGCGTCGCGAAGGCCTTGTGGGCTGGCTCGGCGACTGCCAACAATCGCCAACTGGGGTCGGGACAGGCTCTCGAGGCCACCCAAGGCAAACAAGCGCTCAAGGCCCGGTGAGGCAATGCGCAGACGCTGGTAGATGGGTTCGGGGAGGGCACGAATGTCGATCACTTCAGGCTGCACGCGATGTCTCCAAAACCCCAAAGCCTGACGAAAGCGCTCGCTTGACTGAACCTGCCGTTTGACCGATACACTTATTCCTATGCCGATTCTAGAAATTCTCAACTACCCAGACGCTCGGCTTCGAACCGTTGCCAAGCCGGTCACCCAGGTCGACGATCGCATTCGACAGATCGTCAAAGACATGGCTGAGACCATGTACGACGCCCGAGGCATTGGTTTGGCCGCCACACAAGTCAACATCCATGAGCGGATCATCGTTGTGGACGTCACCGAAGACCGCAATGGACTGCGGGCCTTGATCAACCCAGAGGTCATCTCAAGTAGTGCGCAGACGAAGGTTCATCAAGAAGGTTGCCTCTCTGTGCCGGGTGTCTACGACGAGGTGGAGCGCCCGGACTTGGTCAGGATTCGTTGTCTCGATGAGAATGGTGAGACCCAGGAGTTCGAGGCCGATGGGTTGCTCTCGGTCTGTATCCAACATGAAATGGACCACCTTCAGGGCAAAGTCTTTGTGGATTACCTCTCTCGACTCAAGCAAAGTCGTATTCAGGCACGCCTTCAAAAACAAAGCCGTATTCAAGCCCAGACAGCGCGTGCCTAGCCAATGAGGCGGGTCGGTTTCGCTGGCACGCCAGAGTTCGCGGCCGTGCATCTAGAGCGGCTTCTTGAGGTCTCTCGGCAAGGCGAATTCGAGTGTGTGGTGGTCTTGACCCAACCCGATCGGCCAGCGGGCCGTGGTCAGGGCCTAAAGCCCAGTCCGGTCAAGTTACTCGCCCAGGCCAGAGGAATTCCCGTGCTAACCCCCCAGGGGCTGCGGGTCGGCCATGCGGACTCGGCGCAAATCCGTCAGACACTTCTTGGCCTTCATCTCGACTGCTTGTTCGTGGTCGCTTACGGACTTCTCTTGCCCGAGGACTTCCTGTTCATTCCAAGGTTCGGCTGCATCAATGTGCACGCCTCACTTCTCCCAAGGTGGCGAGGTGCTGCCCCGATTCAGCGCGCGCTCGAGGCCGGAGACACGGCCACAGGTGTCTGCATTATGCAAATGGAGCGGGGTTTGGACACCGGTCCCGTCTGGCGGCGAGTCGAAGTTGAGATTGCCGCGCAAGACAATTACCTCACCCTTCACGATCGCTTGGCGCAGACCGGCGCGGCCGAACTCGCTGGGTTTGTATCTGAATGGCCGCTCGAATCCGGTCAAGCGCTTGAACAGTCGGGTGAAGGGGTGACGTATGCCCACAAGCTTCAAACTACAGATCGAGCCATTTGTTTTGATCGAACCGCGCAGGTGGTGGCCAATCACATCAGGTCGCTGGACCCCGTCCCCGGTGCTGTCGTTTCTTACCGAGACCAGCGAATCAAGTTATTCGGGGCTCGGGTGCAAGAGACTCAGCGAACTTGGGGAGCCCCAGGACGGATCTTGAGACTCCCCGATTCACGCAATGATGGACTCTGGATTGCCTGTCAGCAGGGTGCAATCTCCATAGAGGCTTTGCAAAAATCTGGTGGGAAAAAGATGTCGGTTTCGGAATTTATGCGGGGGCAGGCCATTGAGCTCGATGGGGAGCTGCAGCCATTGGGGACATCGGCTCCGCGGGGGAACCCGATCGGTCGATAATGGTCTTATGAGTCTCTTTTGAAGGGGTCGTTGTTCATGTTCAACTGGATGAAAACAGCCATGCTAATGGCGGGAATCGTTGCCTTGTTTGGCATCGTTGGGGCGTCCATGGGCGGACAGTCCGGAATGCTGATCGCGCTAGGCTTGGCTCTTCTGATGAATGTGGGTGCCTACTGGTTCTCCGACAAAATGGTTTTGAAGATGTACAACGCTCAGGAGGTCGACGCTCGCTCAGCGCCAGAGTTCTACGGGATGGTTCAGGAACTGGTGGGGCGTGCGAACATGCCCATGCCGCGGGTCTACATCATCAACGAGGACGCCCCCAACGCTTTTGCAACGGGGCGCAATCCCGAAAATGCAGCGGTGGCCGCAACCACTGGGCTCTTGCGACTCCTGAGTCCACGTGAGGTTCGGGGGGTGATGGCTCATGAGCTTGCCCATGTCCTTCACCGCGATATCCTCATTTCAACCATTTCGGCCACCATGGCTGGAGCCATCTCTGCGCTCGCCAATTTCGCGGTATTTTTTGGTGGACGTGACTCCGAGGGCCGTCCAGTCAACCCCGTGGTGTCGATACTCGTGATGATCCTTGCGCCACTGGCTGCCAGCCTTATTCAAATGGCCATCTCGAGGGCTCGGGAATTCGAAGCCGATCGAGGCGGGGCCGAGATCTCGGGCGACCCCCAGGCCCTCGCCAGTGCCCTCTCCAAGATCGATCACTACGCCAGGGGCATTCCGTTCCCGGCTGCGCAGGCCCACCCAGAGACGGCCCAGATGATGATTCTCAATCCCCTGTCTGGGGGTGGACTTGCGGGCATGTTCTCGACCCACCCCGCCACCGAGGAGCGAATCGCCCGCCTGCAGCAAATGGCGGGGGGCATGCGTGCCTGATTGACCGGGCATAGCCCGCCTCTATGGCGGCTATTCCTTGCTGCTTCAGATCAACTCAGGCAGCGGCTTGAATCCAAGGCCCCCAAGGGGGCACTCGACTCGCACGTCAAAGCACCGGCCATCGAGGACCTCTGTCTTGGCGGCCTTCGTGCTTGGGGACTGACACAAGTTCGAGTGGCTCGGCTCTGCGACAAAAAGCCCCCAGCAAGAGAAGTGCAAGCGCTTCTGGCCGTGGTTTTCTCATGCATTCAGCGTCAATACCGCCCCGCTCCGATCCTTGTCGACCAAGCGGTTAGGGCAGCCCAGAGTCTTGCTGGCCAACCGGGCGGCAAATTTGTCAATGCTGTATTGCGCGTTGCTCTTCAGGACCCAAGAGTCGCTCAAGGCGACGAGCAGGCGTTGACGGCACTGTGCAATGCCCCAAAGGAATGGATTGATGCCGTGGCAGAGGATTGGGGAGAGACCCAGGCAAGAGAGATTCTCATGGCAATGGGCCAGCCAAGGGGGCACTGGCTTCGACTCGTAGGCGATGCGGACACCCAGAAAAGGAGCCTTCAGGCGATTAGGGACTGGGCGCAAGAGCGAGGTATTGCAATGCATGTCCAGCAAAATCAGTTGCCCAGCGTCTGGTTGCAGAGCCTTCGAGGGTTATTCGATACCACCCTCTTTCGAGAGGGCTTGTTTAGGGTTCAAGACTGGTCGGCTCAGCAACTGGCGAGACTCTGGACCGATTCTCCTCCCCGAGGGCCCCAGTCAAGCGAAGTCGACCGCATCGACGTTCTGGACGTCTGCGCGGCCCCGGGTGGCAAAAGCTTTTTGATCGCCGAGGACCCTCGCACCCGAATATGGGCAATGGACAAATCGGAGAGGCGACTCCAGAAGATGAAAAGCGAGGCAGAGCGGCTCTCGAGGACGCTCGATCTATCTCGCCTAACGGTCACGGCCACTGACATCCTGGAGGACGTTTGGCCAATGGGCTTTCCCAATCAATTTGATTGCATCGTCCTCGATGCACCTTGTTCGGCCTCAGGGGTGATGTCTCGTCATCCGGAGATTCCATGGACAGACCGTCTGGCAGAGCGCGAGAGTCTCTGCGTCGTGCAATCGGCTATGCTCAACGCGGTATGGCAACGCTTAAAGCCTGGAGGCAAGTTGTTGTATGTCACATGTTCCGTATTTCATGCCGAAGGCGAGCACCAAATCGATGCGTTTCTTCGACTTCATCCAGAGGCTCGGCGGCAGGCCGCACCGGGATACATCCTTCCTGTGGCCGACTCGACCGATCTTGGTCCGGGCCGCGATGGCTTTTTCTATGCGTCCCTCTGCAGGGGTGCCCCGCTTTAGTCGCATCGTTCAAGGCGCTCTTCGAGCATTCGTTGCGGCACTCTCTCTGGCGGGATCGCTTGCGCATGCCTCTTCGACTCCGGCGTCAAGCGACCCGGTGCTAACGCCCAAACTCACCATCTCGGAGGCCATGTTGGTGCCGAGTCTCGAAAGCGCAGGCTTTGAAATCAATGGCCAAGTGAGCGTCTCCTTGAGTGTGCCCTTGGCTCAGGCCATTGAGCGCGGGGTCACGCTGTCTTTCGTGTCTGAGTTTGTGTTGGCCCGGCCCCGGTGGTGGTGGTGGGACGAGGAGCGTTACCGTCGCAATCGCCTAGCCACCCTGACCTTTCATCCATTGACCAGGCAGTTCAGGGTGACGGTGGATGGCAGCAAGCCGCAAGCCTTTCTGGACCTCACCGAGGCGCTCAGGGCTTGCCTCGCGATTAGGGGTTGGCGAGTCTGGAATGAGCCGGAACTTCCTATTGGTCTGATTGCAAAGGTTCGACTATCGCTTGATCCCAACGAGCTCCCCAAGGCGCTTCAGGTCAATGCCTTAACAGACGAGGACTGGAAGCTCAGCTCCGGTTGGCGAGAGGTGCGTCGGCCGTGAGCTTGGCCCTGAGACTCGCGTTTATTCTGGTGGTTGCGCTCGCGGGCCTCGTGTTGGCCCTCTTGGCCATGGCCTCCGGATACGAGAGCCGATTCGACCAGTTTTATGCCAGCCTTCTGACGGCCAATATTGTTCTGGCCATCGCGATGGCCACTCTCGTCGCACTCGTGGTTCATCGCGCTTGGTCAAGGTATCGGCAGCGGGTCTTCGGCTCTCGCCTAATGATTCGCCTCGCCTTGGCATTCGCACTAATGGCCATTGTTCCAGTGGGGCTGGTCTCTATTGTGTCCTCGCAGTTTCTCGCCAAGACCATCGATAGTTGGTTTTCCCAGAGTGTGGACAGCGGGCTCGAATCTGGCGCGGCCTTGGGCCGGGCAACTCTGGACTCTATTCAGTTGGAGGCGGCCGCCCAGGCGCGGCGACTCTCGGTGGCGCTTGAATCCGTTCCTGATGACCGACTCGGAGACGCCGTCGAAACCCTCACAGAGGGGCGAGACGGCTTGGAGGTTCTGGTGCTCAATGCGAAAAACAAGGTCCTGGCAATTCGAAGTGCCTCCTTGTTTCGTTTGGTCCCCGACATGCCCTCGTCGGAGGCCCTCACAAAAGCCCGGGCGACTCGTCAGTTCGTTTTAATCGAACCCAGACCGGATGCACCCGAGTGGTCTCTGCAAGTTCGCGTGGTTGTGAGCTCTGTTCCGGTGTTTATTGGCGCCGATCAGATTCGGTTTGTTCAATGGGTTGAGCCAATCCCCGATGCACTGGCCCGCAACATCGATCTACTCAACCGTGGTTACAGCGACTACCGACAGCTTGCATTGGGGAAAGAAGGAATACGCCAGATCTATGAAGTAACCCTCACCTTCACGCTGTTGCTCGCGATCTTTGGCGCCCTGCTCGCAGCCGTTCTTCTGAGTGCCTGGCTTGCCGGACCACTTCGGTCACTCGAAAAAGCCACCAAGGCTGTGGCCGAGGGTGATTATCCGCGCCTGCGAGAGAGCGGAGCGGGCCATGAACTGGGTGACTTGATCCGTTCTTTCAATGAAATGACCGCCCAGCTCCAAGAGGCCAGGCGGTTGGCCATTGAAAACCAGAGGGAGCGGGAGGCCACCGCACGATTTCTAGAGCAGCTTCTCTCCCATCTCTCGGCGGGGGTGATGGTTTTTGATGGGGACTGGCGTCTTAAGCAGTTCAATCCAAGCGCAGCGCTCATTCTTAGCCAGCCGCTGGAGTCATTTATCGACGCCTCTATCTTCGAGATGCCCGTTCTCTCCATAGCGGCCAGAGACCTTGAAGAGCGCCTGCAGTCGGCACCAGAGGATCAGCGGCAGCTTGATGTGACGCGAGGCGATGGTCGTCAAATCTCTCTGCTTCTCAACGCCTCTCAGATGCCCCGACAGAGTGTCGACGACCAGCCTCAGTACGTTCTGGTCTTTGATGACATTAGCGATTTACTCAGTGCCCAGCGGGCCAAGACCTGGTCGGATTTAGCCCGCCGCCTCGCCCACGAAATTAAAAACCCACTCACTCCAATTCAACTCTCGGCTGAGCGACTTCTAAAAAGACTCTCCGATCGCATCGCGCCTGAGGACCGGGAGATTCTCGGGAAGTCCTGCCAGACCATCGTGGAACAGGTGGCTGGTCTCAAGGCCATGGTCGATGAATTTCGAGACTACGCGCGGCTCCCAGAGGCCAAGCCCACGGCCCTCCACCTTGGACAACTGGTGCAGGATGTCCTCCCACTCTATGCAAGCGACCCCCGAGTCAAGTGTGCTGACGTCGGTGAGACGCCGGTGGTCATGGCCGATCAGGCGCAGATGCGTCAGGTCATTCATAACTTGATTCAGAACGCCCAAGACGCCCTCGGCGATGGGGTGGCGGGTGAAATCCTTCTTAGCGTTGGACGTCACCATGCCAACGCCAATGCATACCTTCGAATCGATGACTCGGGCCCGGGTATTGCTCCCGAGATGCAGGGCAAGCTCTTTGAGCCCTATAGCACCAACAAACCCAAAGGCAGCGGCCTGGGGTTGGCCATCGTTCGCAAGATCGCAGAGGAGAATCATGCGACGATTGCCCTTCACAATCGCGTCGACGCGCAAGGTCGGGTCTTGGGTGCTCGCGCTGAACTCCAATTTGCAGAAGTTTCCAACCAAGCAGAAAATTCAAGACATGGCTGAAATTTTGATCGTCGATGACGAACGGGGCATTCGAGACCTCCTTCAAGAGGTGCTTGAAGACGAGGGCCATGCCATTGGTCTTGCCGAGAATGCGGCCCAGGCCCGAACTGCCCGCGAGTCGAGCGCCCATGATTTGGTTTTGCTCGACATCTGGATGCCCGACACCGACGGCGTGACCCTGCTCAAGGAGTGGTCCGCGAAAGGGCAACTCAATATCCCGGTCATCATGATGTCGGGTCATGCAACCATTGATACTGCAGTGGAGGCCACGCGCATTGGGGCCTTCGATTTCCTCGAGAAGCCCATCGCTCTCAATAAGCTGCTCAAGACAGTCAATGCAGCATTGGCCAAGGCAGAGGCGCAAAGAGCGTGGAAAACCGCGGTTGCCCAACTGCAGGCCGAACAGACCGAAGGCGTTTTTGAAGAGACCCCCTCGGAGGCAGATTCGTTGCCAGAGGAGTCTGCCCTCGAGCGCGCCCAACAGGCCCTCGCGCAACTCGATCTCGATGCGCCCATTCGTGAGTCCCGAGAGGCCTTTGAGCGCATTGTTTTGCAGTATCAGCTAGAGGCCGAAGGGGGCAGCATGACTCGGCTCGCCGAGCGTTGTGGCCTTGAGCGAACCCACCTCTACCGCAAGGTCAGGCAATTGGGCATTGAGCCCGGAAAATCAGCCCAGCTGCGGAAAGTGGTTTCTTGAAGATTCTGATTTTAGGAGCTGGCCGCGTTGGGGCCGGCTTGGCGGAGATGTTGGTTGCCGAGCGCAACGACATCACGGTGATCGATACCGATCACGAGGCCCTGGGTGAGCTCCAGGAGCGCTTTGATCTGCGCACTGTCTATGGCTCCGCAACCGACCTTGAAATTCTGGATTCAGCCGGTATCCAAGACGCCGATTTGCTCATCGCGGTCACCGCCAGTGACGAAGTGAATTTGGTTGCTTGCCAGCTGGCCTATCGACTCCACAATGTGCCCCGCCGCATCGCAAGAGTGCGAAATGGGCAATGGCTCACCAACCCAGAACTCCTATCAACCGATGGCTTTGCAGTCGATGTTGCCATCAGCCCCGAAGGAACAATCACCGATTACCTGATCCGTCTGATTCAAATTCCCGAGGCCCTTCAGGTGCTCGAGTTTGCCCAGGGACGGGTCAGCCTCTTGGCCGTGCGGGCCAACAAGGGCAGTCCATTGGTCTCCCACCCCATTCGAGACATTCGCAAACACCTGCCCTCGATAGACTCTCGTGTTGTTGCGGTGTTTCGCCATGGCACGGCCATACTGCCCGACGGCGACACGCTCATTGAGCCCGATGACGAAGTCTTCTTTTTGGCGGCCTCCGAGCACATTCGTGTGGTGACCCAAGAGTTGCGACAGATCGACAACCCGGTTAAACGGGTGATGATTGTTGGTGGCGGCAATATTGGACGGCGATTGGCCGAGGCCATATCCGATGAGATTACGCCCAAGATCATCGAGGGCAATCGAAAGCGATGTGAGATTCTGGCCCAGCGACTCAATGGCCGCGCGCTGGTTCTGCATGGCGACGCCACCGACGAGGAGCTTCTCGAAGAGGAGAATGTCGCCGGGGTGGATTTCTTCCTCGCCCTTACCAACGAGGACGAGAACAACATCATGTCTTGCCTCTTGGCCAAACGCCTGGGCGCCAAGCGGGTTCTTGCTTTGATTAATCGGCGGGCCTATGCCGAGTTGATGGAAGGCGGCCAGATTGACATTGCCCTGACCCCATCCCACGCCACACTCGGGGCGCTATTGAAATACATCCGCCGAGGCGATGTCGCCGCTGTTCACAGCCTTCGCAGGGGTGCCGCAGAGGCCCTGGAGCTCGTGGCCCATGGCGATGCCAAGACTTCCAAAGTGGTGGGCCGCAGAGTGGAAGAGGTAGACCTTCCGCAGGGGGCTCAGATTGGTGGCCTGGTGCGAGAGCTCGAGGGCGAGGCACCCCAGGTTCTTATGGCCCACCATGACCTCGTTATTCAGACCGGGGATCACCTCATCTTGTTTGTGACCAACCGCAAGATCATTCCAAAGGTGGAACGGCTGTTCCAAGTCTCGGCGGGCTTTTTCTAAAAACCTGTGGCCCACCGATTCGGTCCATCCTCTTTAAAAGTTGTGGCCCACATCCTCTCGATGTTGGTCATCGCCTTCTCCTTCCTGTTGTTATTGCCCGCGGTTTTTGGACTCTTCGGCGAGGACGCAGCCGCCGGTGATTTCCTCTCCACGGCCATCCTTACACTCTTTGTCGGCATCATCATTTTCTTTCTTACCCGTGTTGAGGAGCGCGACCTCCGGCCCAGAGATGGCTTTCTGCTGGTGGCCTTCACATGGGTTGTCTTGGCTTTTTTTGCGTCTTTGCCACTTTATTTCCACCTGCCCATCTCCTACAGCAGCGCCTTTTTTGAAGCCATCTCTGGCCTCACTACAACGGGTGCCACCGTATTGGTGGGGCTCGATGAAATGCCGCGCTCCATCCTCTTCTGGAGAAGTCTCTTGCAGTGGTTTGGAGGCATGGGGATCATTATTTTGGCGGTCGCGATTCTCCCGCTTCTGGGGGTTGGGGGGATGCAGCTCTACAAGGCCGAGATCTCCGGACCCACCAAAGACAACAAACTCACACCGCGCATCACCGAGACCGCGAAGGCACTCTGGGGAATTTATATGGCCCTTAGTCTTTTGTGCTTCGTGGCCTATTGGCTGGCCGGTATGAGCTGGTTCGATGCGCTTATTCATACCGGCACCACGGTGGCGATTGGCGGCCTCTCAAGCCATGATGCGAGCTTTGCCTATTTCAACAGTCCGGCCATCGAGGCGGTGGCCATCACCTTCATGCTTCTGGCAGGCATTAACTTCGCTATGCACTTTTCTGCTCTGCGAAAAATGTCGATAAAGCCCTATCAGCGTTGCCCCGAAACCCGCTTCTATCTGCTGGCCGTGGCAGCCATGGTCTGCTTTGTGACTGCCAACCTCTGGCTCGCTGGTCACTACGAGAGTCTTCTCTCTGCCTTTCGCTATGCCGCCTTCAATGTGGTCTCGGTGGTGACCACCACTGGCTATGCCAATACCGACTACGGGCTCTGGCCGTACCACATTGGTTGGTTGATGATTCTTTTTTCCGCCTTTGCCACCTGCTCGGGATCGACCGGCGGGGGCATCAAGATGATTCGCCTGGTCATCATGTTCAAGCTGGCCTCTCAGGAGCTCACGAGGATCGTGCACCCACGGGCGGTGGCTCCTGTGAGCCTCAACGGCAATGCGGTGGGGCAGACGGTGATCTTTGCAGTGCTTGCCTACATGCTCTTTTATGGGGCCACGGTCATGGTGGCGAACATGGCCCTTCAAATCACGGGAATGGATGATGTCACGGCCATTAGCGCAGTCCTGGCCTGCATCAACAACCTTGGTCCGGGTCTCAGCGAGGTGGGTCCAGCAGGAAATTATTCGGGGCTCACTGCTGCACAGCTCTGGGTACTGTCGTTCACCATGCTTCTTGGCCGCTTGGAGTTGCTCACCGTCTTGGTCATTCTTGTGCCGGCCTTCTGGCGGGACTGATCTTTCCGGTTCCTGCGCGCCCAAAGGGGCTGGGCTTAAAAAGGGCAGGCGCTTAGGCAGGCATAGGCACAGCCTTAGGTTCGCGGTTGTTCGCGGACCATGCTCTGCGACAGCCAGGTGAGCGCAACCCATAGGGCCAGTGCCGCAAAGGCCCATTGAAATGCATGGGCCGGATAGAGTCTTGCGCCGTTGGCCATCTCATTGAGCCAGTGGTGGTCCAGAATGGCGCCAAAGAGTGGCGGCAGCCCAATGCTGCCGAGCATGACAGAGAGATTCACCACCCCCACTACGGTGGCTGTTCGTTGACCATGCATCAGGTCCTTTGCAAATACGAAGGACAACACCATGCAGCCAGACATTCCGCCGATGGCCCAGAGCACGAGGGTCGTTAAGAGAAGAGAGCCATTGAACCAGCCGCTTGCGAGCAGGCCGATTAGGAGGGCCACTGCCCCATAACCAAAAAGCAAGGGTCGCTTGCGAGTTCGATGTCGGTCTGAGTAGGTTCCAAAGGCAATCGCTCCAACAGCGAAGAAAACCATCATGATGGAACTCAAGAGCGTGGCAAAGCCCGGCTCGAGAGAAAAACGCTGCGACAAGAACGGCGCCGCCCAGAGCCAAGCCAGGGCCGCCAGGCTTCCGGTCACCCCCATCTGTCCCACGCATAGAAAAGCGATGTCTCTCCAGGGAACCGGGTGTGGCCTGCCGTCGCTCGTGGCGGGCCGGGGGTGCTCAAAATCCGCATAGCCTCGCTGGCCGGGCGTGTCTGAGAGTTTCCAAATAGCGATGAGTGCAAGTGCGAGCGCAAAGACAGAGGTCCATCCCAGGGCCACGCGCCAGCCCCACTCATCGGCTGCCAGTCGAAGTGGCATGCCAGAGGCCACCGCGCCCAGCGCCCCGATGGCCAGTGACACGCCGGTAATAGAGGCAAAGCGCTGGGGCGAAAACCAGTTCGAGGCGAGTTTGAGCATGCCAATCCAGGCCACAGCCCCCGAGGCCCCCAGGATGAATCGCCCGAGCGAGGCCTGTGTGGCGGTCTCTGCGCTTACAAAGACAAGCACTCCAATGGCGCCAATCAGGCAGGCCACCACCTGAACCAATCGTGGACCGAATCGATCGATGAGAAGGCCCGAGGGAATCTGCATGGCTGAATAAGTCACGAAATAGGCCGATGAGAGGCCACCGAGGGCCACGGCCGTGGGGGCCAGTTCGCGCGAGAGGTCGAAGGCCAGCGCAGCCGGCGAGACCCGTTGAAAGAAATCGAAGAGATAAAAGGCCGCAGTGATTCCCCACATTGCCAGCGAGAGCAATAAGGGCGGTGAGGGCCGAGAGGGACTCATTGGACTTGAGGAGAGAAAACGAACTACTGCTTCTGAAACCGATACAGCGCAAGGGTTGCGCGCAGGGCTGGAAGCGAAGCAATCGACTTCAGCTCGCCGTTGTCGGATTCCACCAGGTATTGATGCTCGATGATGGTAAGTCCCAGCCGACCCAGCAGGGCCTCGAAATCCGAGACCGTGGCCAAGTGAAGATTCGGGGTGTTGTACCACTCATAGGGAAGCCTACGGTTAACCGGCATGCGGCCCATTAACAACGAGACCAGATGCGACCAATGGCCAAAGTTGGGAATGCTGACAATCACCTCCTGGCCGAGCTCTGATATCTCTCGCAAGACCGCTTCCGTTCGATGGGTGGCCTGAAGGGCCTGGGAGAGGATGACGACATCGAATCGATTCCCTGAAAAGAGTGACAGGCTGGTATCAATGTCGGCCTGAATGACATTGACCCCCCGCTGTACGCAGGCCAATACCTGGTCCTGGTTGATCTCTGCACCGTAGGCCAGGCACTCCTTTTCACTCTGAAGCCAGGCCAGCAAAGCGCCATCGCCACATCCCAAGTCGAGAACCCGCGCCTTGGGTCGAATCCACCGGGCAATCCGCTCAAGGTCCGGTCGCAATTCCAAGTCAGAGTGATTGGGCCTGTTCATGCGCAACCGACCTCGGCGGCGACTCGATCAAAGTAGCTTCGCACCAGGGCGTGGTAGCGGGGGTCTTCCATTAGGAAGGCATCGTGGCCATGGGGTGCATCAATCTCTGAGTAGACAAGCTTTGCGTTATTGCGCATGAGTGCCGAGACCATCTCGCGGGAACGCTCGGGCGGGAATCGCCAATCGGTGGTGAAGGAGATGACACAAAAAGAGGCTTCTGCGGGGACCAATGCCTTGGCCAGGTCTCCGTCGGCCCGCGCAGCAGGATCGAAGTAGTCCAGGGCCTTGGTGATGCGAAGGTAGGTATTGGCATCAAAGTACTGAGAGAACTTCTCGCCTTGGTAGCGCAGGTAAGACTCAATCTCAAAGTCGATATCAAAGCCATAGCCATAACCTTGCTTGTTGCGCAGGGCCCGGCCAAATTTCTGGGCCATGTCATCGTCTGACAGATAGGTGATGTGGCCAATCATTCTTGCCACCGAGAGGCCTTGTCGTGGAACCGCCTGAAATTCCGCGTAGGCCCCTTCATGGAATTCCGGGTCATTGAGAATGGCCCGGCGAGCCACCTCGTTGAACGCGATGTTTTGCGCAGAGAGTCGCGGTGTGGAGGCGATGACCAAGGCATGGGCCACGCGCTTGGGAAAACGAATGGACCACTCCACGGCCTGCATGCCACCCAGACTCCCGCCGATGACTGCCGCAAATCGATCGATCCCAAGCCGATTGGCCAGCAAGGCTTGCGCCTCTACCCAGTCCTCTACAGTGACCAGTGGGAAATCATTTCCATAGGGCTTGCCGGTTTTGGGATGAATGCTTGTCGGACCGGTCGAGCCAAAGCACGAACCCAGGTTGTTGACTCCCACCACAAAGAAACGATTGGTGTCGATGGGCTTTCCTGGCCCCACCATGTTGTCCCACCAGCCAATGTCCTCGGGGTCTTCGAGGCGTGTCCCCGCCACATGGTGGGAGGCGTTGAGGGCGTGGCAGACGAGCACTGCATTTCGACGGTCGGCACGCAAAACGCCATAGGTCTCATAGGCCAACTTAAACCCTTCGATGGCTTGGCCACTCGAGAGCGTAAGAGGTTGATCGAATTGAGCAAATTGCTCGGCAACGGGGCCCAGGCTGTTTTTTGTCTGCATTTGTCAGGCCCTAATTAGACACACTTTTTCACAATCTTGGCGGTCAAGCCTTCTCAGACTCTCGGTTCAAACACCTCAACCAACCGGAGATACTCGGATGACCAATTCCATCACCAGTCTTTTGGCCGCACACCATGCCCAGCGCGAAGACGCCTCGCCCCAGATCCGTCTGCCTGCCAATCCCCACGAGTCGCCATCGCATTCCGGCAGCCCCGGAAACCGGGCGGTCCTTCAGCCCGGCGGGGAGGCAGTGATTCGCATAGAGGTTCGTGACCCCAAGGAGAGCGACCGCTGGTCCAAACTCACCCCACGCCAATTCGAGGTGCTCGAGCACCTCATCCATGGCCGCCCCACCAAACTCATCTGCAGAGCCCTGGATATGTCAGAGGGCACGGCGAAGGTTCACATTAGTTCCATCCTGCGTGCGCTTCGAGTCACCAATCGCTCAGAGGTGGTGCTCGCTGCATTGCGCGCCGGATGGCTTGAGCCAGCCTCACCCATGGCCGCCGCAGACCGTGTGAGCCAGGACGGCCGGGTGGGCCACCAGGGCCATTAGAAACACCACGAACACTGCGACCACTAGGGCCAAGAGCGGCATCACTGCCTCAGGGTCACTGCCCGTTGAGCTGTTCGAGGCCGCTGCGAATCTTCTTGGGATCGGGGAGCCTGAGCAGTCGAGCCACTGGTTTGATGAGGTCGGAGGCACGGGTGCGCAGAACCTCTTGCTTAACGCGCAGGAGTTCCACCGGGTGCATCGAGAACTGACGAAGCCCGAGCCCGAGAAGCAATCGACAAAGCTCGGCTTCGCCGGCCATCTCGCCACAGAGTGAGATGGGCGTGCCCGACTTATCGCAGGCACGAATCACATCCCGAATCAGTCGAAGCACAGCTGGGTGAAGCGGCTCATAGAGGTGCGCCACTTCACTGTCTGTGCGATCGATGGCCAGGGTGTATTGGATGAGATCGTTGGTGCCCAAGGAGGCGAAATCAATGTGGGCAAGCAGGCCATCGATGGCAATGGCCGCCGATGGCACCTCGATCATGGCCCCCACCGCAATCCTTCGATCAAAGGCCGTGCCTTTGGCCTCGAGCTGCTGCATGGCGGTCTGAATCATTCGTCGGGCCAGAATGATCTCAGAGGGGCCGCTGACGAGCGGGACCATGATGCGCACCGGGCCTTCGGCCGAGACCCTGAGAATCGCGCGCAGCTGGGTGAGAAAGAGTTCGGGCTCGGCGAGGCATAGCCGAATAGCGCGCAAGGCCAAGGCCGGGTTGGTGGGTTCGGAGCGGCCCGCTGCCAGGGCTGCCACGGTTTTATCGGCCCCCGAATCCAGCGTACGAATCGTGACGGGGCGCCCGGCCATGGCCCGAACCACTGACCCGTAGGCCGCGGCCTGCTCGTCCTCCGAGGGCGCATCGGCCCTGTTCATGAATAGAAACTCGCTTCGGAAGAGACCCACACCATCGCAGCCCGCTTCAAGGGCCGCGGCCGCATCCTCGGGCAGGTCCAGGTTGGCCTGAAGAAGCACTCGCTCCCCATCGAGCGTCTTGGCCTCAATGCCTCGGAGCCGCTTGAGTCGCTCCATGGCGAGTTGCTGACTGGCCTGCTGATCGCTGTAGTGGGCGCGCAGCTCCTCATCGAGACTCCCCATAACCACACCGGCTGCGGCATCGAGCACAATCTCTTCGCCCTGCTCGACCAAGCCATGCAGACTGTTCATGCCCACCACCGCCGGAAGCCCAAGGCTTCGAGCGAGGATGGCCGTGTGAGAAGTTGGGCTGCCCGAGTCGGTTGCGAATCCCGCGAACTGATGGTGCCGCAGCAACAGCATGTCGGCGGGGGCGATGTCCTTGGCCACAAGAATCCATGGCAGAGCACCTTCGCTTTGGGCCGTCTGCTCAAGTGTGGTGGAGAGGTCTCCAACGCCCTGCATGCTCTTTAAGATTCGCTCAACGAGCTGCTGAACGTCGGCTTTGCGCTCCCTCAGATACGGGTCGTCAATGGCATCGAACTGCGCAGTGACTTCAGCGAGCTGTTGAATCAATGCCCATTCCGCGTTGCAAGACTCGCTCTCAATGCGCGCGACTGTCTCATCAATGAGTATGGGGTCTCGTAGCACGTGTGCTTGAAGATCAAGAAATGCACGAACCTCGGCGGCGGGCTCTTGACCCAGGGCTTCGCGCAGGTCTGTGAACTCCTGATCGATGCGTCCGACCGCGGCATGAAAACGGGCGATCTCGGGGGCGATTTGCTGGGCCTGGAGCTGCCGCCGAGGAAGATCCAGCGATGCCGGCGCGAGGACCCAGGCCCTGCCCAAGGCGAGCTTGTCGCCCACCCCGATGCCATTGACCGACCATGCCATGGCTTACTGCCCTTCCCCGAACTTGTCGTTGATTAGGACCAAAAGGGCGGTCATGGCCTCATCCTCTTGCGCGCCGATGGTCTCGACTTCGATCTCAGTGCCTTGGCCAGCAGCGAGCATGGTCACCCCAAGCACACTCTTGGCGTTGATGCGATTGGCACCTTTGCTCAACCAGACCTCACAGGGGAATTTTGTGGCGAGCTGGCTGAGCTTGGATGAGGCCCTTAGATGCAGGCCAAGCGCATTGGAGATGGTGACGTTGGTCTTCATTGCTGATGTTGGGGGGGCACTCTTGTAGAGAGCGCCTCGAGGCGGCAGCCGCAATCGGCCTGGCTGCGCAAGAGATGCTCGGCCAACTCACTGGGCACGAGCTGCTTGTAGGTGAGTGCCTTTAAAAGCAGGGGCAGACTCATGCCAGCGATGCCTGCAATCTGCAGGTTGGCTTTGCTTCGGCCCATCCAGAGGCCGGCCCCATTGCAGGGTGTGGCGCCCAATACGTCGGTCAGCAACAAGACCTGTGTTGGCGACCCAGCAGCCACCCAGGCCTCTTCAATGAGCTCGGCCACCTGCTCACGAGAGTGGTGGCTGAGGACATCAATGGCCACCGCATCGTTGAGGCGCTGACCAAAAGCATGGCAGGCCACGCCATGGAATGAGGAGGCCAGCGGGGCATGACAGATGAGAAAAAGCCTTGTTGCGATTTCCATGGGTCAGTGTCTCTGAGAGCTCTTCACCATTGACTCCAACTGCCCAATAAAGTGCGCGGCCACGTTCAAGCCGGTCTGATCGTGGATCTCTCGAAAGCCAGTTGGGCTGGTGATGTTGATTTCGGTCAGTCGCTCACCAATGACATCAATCCCCGCTAGAAATATTCCTCGCTGCTTGAGGTGCGGACCAAGCCCCTCCGCAATTTCACGGTCTCTTGGCGTGAGGGGCCGGGCCTCTCCGCGGCCACCGGCCGCGAGGTTGCCGCGCGAGGCGCCTGCTTGGGGGATGCGCGCAAGGCAATGGGAGAAAGGCTCTCCATTGATGATCAGAATTCGTTTGTCGCCATCGACAATTTCAGGCAGCCACTCCTGACCCATGATGGCCTGTCGCCCGTTCCTCGTGAGCACCTCAAGAATCACGGGGAGGTTGGGATCTTGGGCATGGGTGACAAAAATCCCACTGCCGCCCATGGCATCGAGTGGTTTGAGCACCACCTTCGGGTGTTGCGCGGCAAAAGAAGCCAGATCGGAGATGCAACTACTCACAAGCCCCGCAGGGGCATAGGCCGGGAACTCAAGCACAGAGAGCTTCTCGCCGTGGTCACGCAGGGCCGCAGGCTTGTTGACCACAGGCACTCCGGCACGCTCAAAGAGCTCGAGCATCTGGGTGGCCACCAGATAATCTTGATCAAAAGGGGGGTCCTTGCGCATGAGCACCGCATCGATATCGGCCGGCGACAGGGCACGGGATTCGACGACCGTCCACCAATCGCTTGCATGGGCCTCTTGTATTTCAATTCGGTCTGCAGTGGCCGTGGGTAGGCAGCCACGATTCTCAGAGAACCCCGCTGACAAATGCGCTGGTTGGCAGGCCCAGATGCTGTGGCCCCGTTCCTGAGCGGCCTGCATCATGGCAAAGCTGGTGTCTTTGTAGGTCTTGAATCCTGCAAGGGGGTCGCAGACAAAGAGCAGCCGCATAACGTTTAGCTCTTCCCGCGTGCAGCAGGGTGAGTGGCCTCGATTTCGCGCGAGGCCGCCAGAAGTGCAAGACGGGAGACCACCCCATAGAGATAGAGCCGATTGGGCATGGCATCGGGGTCTTCGTGGCTCAGCGGTTGCTGGCAGCCACTCGCAAAAGGCAGCGGCACAAACTTGGCACCGGGGGCATTGAGATTCTCATCGGGACCACGCTCGGAGTGGACACGGTAGAAGCCACCAACCACATATTTGTCGATCATGTAGACCACCGGCTCGGCCACTGCCTCGCCCGCACCATCGCGAACCGTCTCGTAGGAGTGAACGCCCTCTTGAATAAGGACATCGCTGACTGCGAGGCCTTCTTTGATGACTGCCATTTTGTTTCTTTGTTTGCGGTTGAGCTGGATGATTTCCGAGGGGTCTTTCACGGTCATCACGCCCATGCCATAGGTGCCGGCATTGGCCTTGACCACGACATAGGG
>Ga0194127_10001670_pt1 | contig 32250 bp, 42 predicted proteins | sample TA2KigC100mmetaG_FD_148624 | JGI IMG/M metagenome (GOLD analysis project Ga0194127, IMG submission 148624) | Freshwater microbial communities from Lake Tanganyika, Tanzania - TA2015036 Kigoma Deep Cast 100m | ecosystem: Environmental > Aquatic > Freshwater > Lake | place: Tanzania: Lake...
CCCCCAGGGATGATGTAATCAACTTCATCGGGATCGCAATTCGTGTCCACGATGGCCACGATGGGGATGCCTAACTTTTTGGCTTCATGGACGGCGATGCGCTCTTTGCGCGGATCGACGATGAAAATTCCCTGGGGAAGGCGGTTCATATCTTTGATTCCCCCCAGGGTCTTCTCCATTTTGGCCCTTTCTTTTTCGAGATGCAGGACTTCCTTCTTGGGGAGGGCTTCAAAGGTGCCGTCCTCCTTCATGGTCTCCAATTTTTTCAGGCGCTCTACGTTTTTCTTAATGGTGCGGAAATTGGTCAGGGTGCCACCGAGCCAGCGCTGATTCACAAAAAACATGCCGGCGCGCTGGGATTCCTCGGCGATGGAATCCTGGGCCTGTTTTTTAGTCCCCACGAAGAGGATGTTTCCCCCCGAGGTTACCGTATCCACGACAAACTTGTAAGATTCCTTGAACAACCGGACGGTCTTCTGTAAGTCGATAATATAGATCCCGTTCCGTGATCCAAAGATGTAATCTTTCATCTTGGGGTTCCAGCGTTTGGTCTGGTGGCCAAAATGGACCCCCGCTTCCAGCAATTGTTTCATGGTGACAGTTGACATAAAATTTCCCTCCTGGGTTTGATCCTCCGCTTTCCTGATCCCGGCTTGCCATCCGCGCCATGCGGACACCCCTGGAGCCGGCGGGAAAGCGTGTGTTTTTAATATTTTATTATAACATTTTAAACCTTTGTTTCAAGCAAAATCTCATCCAGTTAAGTGAACTAAAGCGCCTAAAGTTAAAAAAGGAAATTCCTATACAATTTAAAAAAGGAGTCAAGGATTGGAAAATTCAAGGTTCCTGGAAAATTCAAAATTTAAAATTCAAAACCACAGACTAAAATTCCAAATTTTTGATTTTCTATAAAATTGCCCCTTTGAACCCGGCACTTTCAGCTCCGGTAGGAAGCATTGATTTTAACGTAATCGTAAGAAAAATCCGTTGTAAAAATGGAAGTCTTCTGCTTGCCGCGGTTAAGGTTGATACGAACAGTGTATTCTCTCTTTTTCATCACCGAGGTTGCTTGTTGTTCCATTATGGATCCCGCACCTTGTCCGCGGCGGACGATGGCCACGTCGTCGAAATAGACATCGATTTTTTCCGGATTGATAGGGGCACCGGAGTAACCTGCGGCGCAAAGTATCCTTCCCCAGTTGGCGTCTTCCCCGAAAAAAGCCGTCTTGACCAGAGGGGAGGTGGCTACTGCCCGGGCAACCTGTTCGGCCTCGAAGGCAGTACGCGCCCTTTCTACGACAATCTCGACCAATTTCGTAGCGCCTTCTCCATCGCTGGCAATTTTTTGGGCTAAAGAGAATAATAATTCATGCAAAAGGCCGGAAAATTTCTTATAACCCGGGGTATCGGGGACAATCTCCCTGTTTCTGGCTTCCCCGTTGGCCAGGATCAGGAGCGTGTCGTTCGTGCTCATGTCTCCGTCCACGGTTACCCGGTTGAAAGATCCGCGGACGCCCTCTTTTAACGATTGACGCAACGCCTTAGGAGAAATGAAGGCGTCGGTGAGAACGAAGGAAAGGAGGGTGGCCATCTTGGGGCTGATCATACCTGCCCCTTTGGCGATTCCCGCCCCAGCGTGATTTCCTGCCCGTTTGCCTGTTTTCTGATGATCGCCCCTTTGGGAAAGGTATCCGTAGTGACAATGGCCCTGGCAGCATCCCCAAGGCCATCTGGCGAAAGGGAGGCCAAGAGGAGGGGAAGATTATTTTCCATTAAATTCATGGGCAGGGGTTTTCCGATTACTCCGGTTGAGGCCAGAAGGACACTCTCCTGGTCAATATTAAGGGACGAAGCGATCAACCGGGAAAGGCGTCGGCCATCTGCCAGGCCCTTTTTTCCAGTACAGGCATTAGCCGACCCGGAATTGATAAGTATGGCCCGGGCGCGCCCTGACTTTATCCGCTCCATGGAAATAAGGACAGGGGCGGCCTTCACCCGGTTGGTGGTGAAAACTCCGGCAGCCAGCGAAGGAGCTGCTGAATAGATAAGGGCCAGGTCCTTTTCCTGGTTTTTTTTGATACCCGCTGATATACCCGAGGCCAGGAAGCCGGGAACCTTGAAATCAGGGGGAATTTCTTTGTTCATATTACCTCTCCAATTACTAAAAACGCTAAGCGCATAGCGCTTAGCGAAAAAATTTAAAAGTTCTTCTTTTATGTAACGCTTCGCGTTTTTTATCTCCCATGGCATTTTTTGGGGACTTTTTCCCGCTACCGCAAGGGCATGGTTCATTCCGGCCGACTTTTTTGCTCTCTCGCTTTGTGGGCTTGTGTTTTTCCTCTACCTCTTCTCCATGAGTGAGGATGAGGGGCTGCTGACGAACTTCCTCAAATCGGGCCACTTCCTGGGGACGGGCGATCTGCACCCGGAAGAGTTTTTGGATCGTCTCCTCCTTGATGCGCTGCATCAGATCCGTAAACATCCCGTACCCTTCTTTCTGGTATTCCTGGAGGGGGTTGCGCTGTCCGTAACCCCTGAGGCCAATGCCTTCTTTGAGGTGGTCCATGGCCAAAAGGTGTTCTTTCCAGAGGGTATCGAGGGACTGGAGATAAAGCGCCTTCTCCAGAAGACGCATGGCCTCAGCGCCAAATTCGGCCTCCCTTCTGCGGTAAACTTCCATGGTCAGGTCAGCGACCTTGTCCATAAGTTTCTCCAGGGTCATGTCCTGTATCTCTTCCGGGCGGATGTCCAGGCCGAAGGAAAATAAGCGTATCAGGGATTCATTCAAACGGCGATAATCCCATTCCTCAGGGTAGGTTTTTTCATCGGCGATGGGATCAACGACCCCCTCGGCAAGCTCGGCGATGATCTCCGGGATTTCTTCAATTACTCCTTCCTGGGCCAGAACTTTTTTGCGCTGAGCGTAAATCACCTCCCTTTGTTTGTTCATAACGTTGTCGTATTCCAGGAGGTGTTTGCGGATGTCGAAGTTATGGGCCTCCACCCGTTTCTGGGCGTTTTCGATGGCCCGGCTGATCAGGGAATGTTCAATGGGCTGGCCTTCTTCCATCCCCAGCCGGCTCATGACCCCGGAGATGCGCTGGGAGCCAAAGATGCGCAGCAGGTCATCCTCCAGGGAAAGGTAAAACCTGGAAGTTCCCGGGTCTCCCTGGCGGCCGGAGCGGCCGCGGAGCTGGTTATCAATACGCCGGGATTCATGGCGTTCAGTGCCCAGGACGTGCAACCCGCCGGCCTCGATTACTTTTTTATATTCTTTAGAGGTTATGGAGCGCATTTCCTCTAATATTTTGCGGAAGCCTTCCGGGTCGGCAGAGGGATCCACCTTGCACCGCATTTTGCTTCCTCGCGCGCCAGCATTTCCGGGTTCCCTCCGAGCATGATGTCCGTGCCCCGGCCGGCCATGTTGGTGGAGATGGTCAGCGACCCGAATCGGCCTGCCTGAGCTATGATTTTGGCTTCCATCTCGTGGTACTTAGCGTTCAGGACCTGATGAGGAAGCTTTTCCTGCTTAAACATCTGGGAGAGTTTTTCGGAGTTTTCGATGGAAATCGTTCCCACCAGAACGGGCTGGCCCCGGCGGTGGCATTCTTTCACTTCTTCCACGACCGCTTTGTATTTCTCTCTCTGGGTGCGGTAGATGGAGTCTGGAAAATCCTGACGGATCATGGGCATGTTGGTAGGGATGACCAACACATCCAGGTTATAGATTTTCTTGAATTCCGCTGCCTCAGTGTCGGCCGTACCGGTCATACCGGCCAGTTTTTTATACATGCGGAAGTAATTCTGGAAAGTGATGGTGGCTAAGGTCTGATTCTCTTCAGCGACCTTAACCCCTTCCTTGTGGCTTCGATCGACTGGTGTAAGCCATCGCTCCAGCGGCGTCCGGGCATCATCCGGCCGGTGAACTCGTCGACGATAATCACCTGGCCGTCCTTGATGACGTAATTGACGTCTTTCTGGAAAAGCCAGTAGGCTTTGACGAGCTGGTGAATGGTATGGATGCGTTCCGAAGTCTCTCTGTACTTAGTCTCCAGGGCCTGCCGCGCTTCCATCCTTTCAGCAGGGGGAAGCTGGTCATTGCTGTCGATGGCCTGGTATCCTTCCTCCAATGAAGGAACGACAAAAGCATCGGCCCGACCCTTGGAGAGAAGTTCCAGGCCCTTCTCAGTCAGTTCAACGGCACTCGAGCGTTCATCGATGGCGCAGAAGAGCTGGCCATCGTGCTGGGAGAGGATTTTTTGGCCGGAAAGGTAGGATTCCATCCGGTCTATGCGGCTCTTCAAGGCAGGCTTTTCCGCTATAAGATCCAGGAATTGAGGGTTTTTCGGGTCGCCGCGCTTAACTAGCAAAAGTTTTTCTATGGCGGTCTCGCTTTCCGGGTCTTCTTCGAGGAGCTTTAGGGCTTCAGCGAGGATGGTCTGAACCATGCGGCTTTGGCTCTGGCGCAGGCGGATGACCAGCGGCTTTAGTTCTTCGTAATATCCCTGGTCTATATGCTCGACCGGCCCGGAGATGATCAGGGGAGTCCGGGCTTCATCGATCAGAATGGAATCGACCTCGTCCACGATGGCGTAATGCAGCTCCCGCTGGACCATGTCTTCGATACGGAACTTCATGTTATCGCGGAGGTAATCGAAACCGAACTCGTTGTTCGTGCCGTAAGTAATGTCGCAGCGGTAAGCCTGCTGGCGTTCGGCGTCGTCTAACTCATGGACGATGAAAACACCTACCGATAGGCCAAGGAAGTTGTAAATGGCGCCCATCCAGACGGCATCGCGCTTGGCCAGGTAGTCATTCACCGTAACCACGTGGACGCCATTTCCGGTAAGGGCGTTTAAGTAAACGGGGAGGGTAGCGGCCAGGGTTTTCCCTTCGCCGGTCTTCATCTCGGCGATTTTCCCTTCATGGAGGACGATGCCCCCCACCAGTTGGACGTCGAAATGACGCTGGCCCAAGGTGCGTCGAGCAGCCTCCCGGACCACGGCGAAGGCTTCGGGCAGCAAGTCGTCAAGGGTTTCACCCCGGGACAGGCGCTCGCGAAATTCTCCGGTCTTGGCCTGAAGCTGACTGTCGCTCAAGTTGGCAACTGCTGGCTCCAGATCGTTAATAGCCTTGACCAGGGGCTTCAGGCGGTTGATCTCCCGCTCATTCTTGCTGCCGAATATTTTTTGCAGGGCATTGAGAAGCATTTTTTTCACCACAGAGAGCGCAGAGACCGCAGAGTAAAATAATAAAATGTTTTAGTAATAGAGCTTCTTGCAAAAGTCCGTAATTTACCCTTCGACAGGCTCAGGGTGAACGGGCTTAGGTTGAAATTATTTAGTTCTTCCGTTCGTGGTGAGCCCTTCGACTCACCCATCGCCCTGAGGTTCTCGAAGGGTGAACGGTTCGCTCAGGACAAGCTTGTCGAACCACAAAAAATACTTTTGCAAGAGGCTCAATATAAAAGGATTTCATTATTTTAATTGTACAGGAAATTCCTTTTTTCTCCACTCTGCGATTTTTGCGGTTAAATTGGCCAGGAAATTAAAGAAAAACCCCGATAAAGCACTCCTTATCGGGGCCGAATCTTCAAACCCGGCTCCAATTTAACATATTTTAATTAACAAGGGAAGAGGGAAATTATGATGATTGATTGAGATAGCGAGCGGGGTTGACCGGATTCCCGTTAATGCGGACTTCGTAGTGGAGGTGGGGGCCGGTGCTTTTGCCTGATGTGCCGACGGTTCCGATGGTTTGTCCTCTTTTAACTTTATCACCGGTTTGGACAAAAAGATCTTTAAGGTGGCCGAACATGGTGGAGTACCCGTGGCCGTGATCAAGGCAGATCAATCGGCCGTATTCCGACTCACGCCCGGCAAAACTGACCACCCCGTCAGCGGGAGCGACAACAGGCGTTCCCGAAGGGGCAGAGATATCTATTCCCATATGGGGGCGGGTTCCCCCCGAAGAAGAAGAAAGACGAGTATCCCCAAACCCCGAGGTAATATGGCCTAATACCGGCCAAAGAGAAGGAGTGGCCAGGAGGATCGATTTTTGGGCCTGAAGGAATTCCTTAAGTTCCTTAAAGCTTTGTTCCTTCTGGGAAAATTCCTTGTGCAGCTCCAAAAGGTCTTGGTGCATCCGGCTGACCAATCTGTTTCTTTCTTTATCGAGAACGGAGACCTCTTCCTTTCGGAAAGACAGGTTCTCCTTAATTTCTTCTTTTTTTACCAAGGAAGTCTTTTGCTTGGTTGCCTTAGGGGGGGCTTTTTTATTTTTTTTAAGTTCGCTTATTTCTTTCAGGTCTTTGGCAACCTGTTTTTCCATTTCTTTAAGCTTATCCAGTTGCTCTTCCAAGAGAGTGATTTTTTCCATAAAAGAGCGAATTTCTTCCTGCTGGGAATTGGTTTCGGCCCGCAGGGCTTGTAGTTCGGTCACCTTCTTCTGGAAAGTAATGTAGTTATAGACCATGAAGGCGGAAACCACGATGAGAATGCCCAAAACCGCGGCCCCGATTTTAAGAGTCAAAGGGGAAAGAATAAATTTTTTGACTTTGGCGGCTTGTTGGGAAATGATCAGGATTGTATAATCCTTTTTGGCCAACCTGCACTCCCTGAAAAAAATAATCAACTGCACCCGAAAATTTCGGGGTTAAGCTTCAATTTTATGACGATCTGGATGAACGCTTAAGGTGTTGCCTTTGAAGAGTACCCATTTATCACAGGGGCGCATTTTTTGTCAACACTTTTTTCTTTAATATTTAAAATATATTTGAAATTATTAACTTTTTTTAATTAAAGGGGTATCCTTTAAACTTCCAGGAGCACGGCCACTTCGTCGCATTCGGGAAATTTCACGCACTTAATACAGTCGGCCCAAATTTTATGGGGCAAAGCGCTCTTATCGACGACTTTAAAACCAAACTTACAGAAGAAGTCAGGTTTATAGGTCAGGGCGAATATGCGGTAAATCCCCAGGCTGATGGCTTCAGAAAGGCAGGCCTCTATAAGCTTTGTCCCGATGCCCCGCCGGTTATATTCCTCCCTAACGACCAGCGAACGTATTTCGGCCAGGTCTTCCCAGCAGATGTGCATGGCGCAGGTTCCTATGATCTGCTCCCGGTTTTCCTCCTGGTAAATATAATAGTCCCGCAGGTTGTCGTAGAGCTCACTCAAAGAACGGGAGAGCATCTCCCCTTTTTTGGCCGAGATCTCGATCAGCTTCTGGATTTCCTTTACGTCAGATATTTTGGCTTTGTGAATAGGCATATTGACAAATACCGTGAGGCGTTAGGCGCGAGGGCGCAAGGGGTATGTTTTTGTCGCTTTTAGGCTTTGCGCTCTCGGGCTTTACGGTTTTTCCCCCTTATGAGCATTTTTCAGCATTTCCCGGGCGTGGTCAAGGGTTTTTTTCGTAATCCCGTAATCTTAACCCCTCCAAGCATACGGGCGATTTCTTCTTCGCGGTCCTTTCCTTGAAGATGGCGCACTTCCACTAACGTCCTCCCGCCGTGGATTCTTTTGGATACTTTGTAGTGAGCATTGGCAAAAGAGGCAATTTGGGCCAGGTGAGTAATGCAAAAAACCTGGTGCTGCCGGGAAATTTCTTTGAGCTTGCGTCCGACCACTTCGGCGATCCCCCCCCCGATGCCGGCATCCACTTCGTCAAAGACCAGAGTTTTTACTAAGGTCTCCTCGGCAAAGATACGTTTCAAGGCCAGCATAATCCGGGATAGCTCTCCTCCGGAGGCAATCCTGGCCACAGAGCTTTCAGCTCTTCTCCCGGATTTGGCGATATAAGAAACTGCGCCAGGTCCATTCCGTTATGGTAAAGCCGCGGGTTACAATCCTGGCCCTGCCCTGTTTCCCCTGATAGGTCCGCCTCCACCTCGATCCCGAAGCGCACTTTTTTCATGCCCAGGGTGGATAATTCAGCCTCCACTTTGCCGCTTAGCTCGCCGGCAACCTTCTTTCTATGGGCAGATAATTCTCTGGCAGAAGATAAAGCCCTGGCGTAAAGGTCGGCGGCGGTTTTCGTAAGCTCCGCAATTTTTTCCCCCAGGTCTTCCAGGTTTTTCCGTTCCAGATCGATCTTTTCTTTGTAAGTTAGAACATCGGCCAGGAGGGGTCCATACTTTTTTTTGAGTTTGGTGACCTCATCCAGGCGAGACACAATGATTTCCAGACGGCCGGGATCGAAATGGATCTTTTCCCGGTAAGCGCGCAGGGAAGAAGCCAGGTCTTCAGCTTGAAAAAGGGCGGATTCGACTGAGGAAATTAGAGGGCCCAAGGAAGGGTCTATCTTTACGCCTTCCCGCAGGCGATGGAGGGTGGACTTCAGACGTTCGACCACGGAACCGCTTTCGCCGTAGATCAACTCGACGCCTTGATGGGCTATGGTGTAAAGCCTTTCCGCATGAATCAGGCGGGCGCGCTCGGAAATAAGCTCTTCCTCCTCGGTCGGTTGGCCAGGTTGGGGGGGCTTCAGGTCAGCCCGGGCGATTTCCCTGGATTGAAAGGCCAGAAGGTCCAGACGGTCGGATCGTTGCCTCTCTTTGGCGACCAAAGCCTCCAACTCTGAAGCGGCTTTAAGCCACTTTTCGTAAACCTCTTGATAGGCCTGGCGCAGGGGAAGGAGACCGCCGGAGCGGTCCAGGATATCGATGTGCCGCTGGGGGTTGAGAAAGTGCTGATGTTCGTGTTGTCCATAAATATTCAGGATCTCTTCGCTAAGCTCTTCGAGCATGTGCAGGGTTATAGAATTTCCGTTGAGGAAAGCGCGAGATTTTCCGGAGCGATTAACTACGCGTCTGACCAGCAGTCCCCCTGATGGGTCCAGATCAAAGCGGCTCAAGATTTTTTCGTTCTTTATTCCTTCAAGGTCGAAGAAGGCTTCTACCGCGGCCTCTTCCTGGCCGGTGCGGATCATCTCCGGGGAAGCGCGACTTCCCAGAAGGAGGTTTAAGGCATCGACCAGGATGGATTTCCCGGCGCCGGTCTCCCCGGTGAGCACGTTGAAGCCGGGTCCAAATTCGGCCTGCAGCTGGTCGATGATGGCGAAATTCCTGATGTTCAGCTCGGTCAGCATTTAAATCTTTTTCGGGCCTTCCATCAACGCTCTCCCCACTTTAATTTTGTCCGGAGAATTTCGAAATAATCCTTAAAGGGGGATTTGACGAAAACCACATAATCCTTGGCCTTGGTGACGAGCACCTGATCGAAGGGATGGAGGGGATAACCTACTTGTCCATCAAGGGTCAGATGCACATCGCTTTCTTCGGACTCAAGGGTGAATTCCACCGTGGCCCGGTCGGAGATGAGCAGTGGCCGGTTGGTCAGGGTATGCGGGCAGATGGGCGTGATAAGAATTGAATCCATGGAGGGATATACGATAGGACCGCCGGCTGCCAGGGAGTAAGCTGTGGAGCCGGTTGGGGTAGAAATGATCACCCCGTCTCCCCTGTAGGTGGTGACGTAGGCGCCATCGATACAATTGCGCAGGTTGATGATCCGGGCCAGGACGCCCTTGGTGATGACTACATCGTTGAGAACCGGATAGGTGTTAACCCGTTCTCCCCGCCTGCAAAACGGTAGCACAGAGTTTCATGCGTCTCTTTGTTTCCATCTTCCCCGCGAGGATTTGCCCCAGAACAGGATAGAGCTCCTCGAGGGTAATTTCGGTCAAAAAGCCCAGGCCGCCTAAATTCACTCCCAGAATAGGGATATTGTTCCCTTCCATGGCCCGCACGGCGCTAAGCAGGGTGCCGTCTCCCCCAAGAACGATGAGCAGGTCAACCAACCGGCTGATTTCCGAGCGGGGGCAGGAAAGAGAATGATTGACCGTCTGAGCGATTGCTTCATCCAGGAAAACCTGGATATTTCTCTGGCCCAGCCAGCCAACGAGATCGCTGGCCAAAGCGATGGCGTCCGGCTTATTTGGCTTAACAACGATCCCTATACGATTCAACATTTGGTACTCCGGAAATAAAAAAGGGGTCAAGGGAGGTTCTTGCAAATCTTAAAATCTGTTGCTCAATTGTCATTCCGGGCCAGCGAAGCCCTGCACCGCATGGTGTACAGGGCGAAGCGCGACCCGGAATCCAGGTTTTTCAGGATAGCCTGGATTCCAGCTTTCTCGGGAATGACGGTGTTTAGGACATTTGCAAGAGCCTCAAGGGTTAAAGGATTTAGAATTTTTACCACAAAAGAGAAGGGCTGTCCATAAAGAATTCAGCCTTGCCCTATATTTTCTATTTTGCTGAGAAGAGAGGCGAAATTGAATTGAAAGGGCCGCCGTTATGTGGTAATCTTGGAGGCGCAATTAAGGAGGGTTTTTTCGCCCATGGAGCTTTTCAGGGCCGCGGAAAATATAAAAAAAGAAGAACAACGTACTTTCATCCCCCTGGCAGACCGGATTCGCCCCAAATGCCTGGAGGATTTCGTCGGCCAGGAACACCTGCTGGGACCAGGCCGCTTTCTACGCTCCCTGATTGAGAATGACCAGTTGCAATCGCTGATTTTATGGGGTCCTCCGGGTACAGGGAAGACGACTATGGCCCATATCATAGCCGGCTCAACCCGATCTCATTTTTTGGCTTTCTCTGCGGTATTATCCGGGGTAAAGGAGATTCGCCAGGTAATCAGTGAAGCGGAGGAGATGAAATATCAGGGGCGGCGCACGATCCTTTTTGTAGATGAAATCCATCGCTTCAACAAAGCCCAGCAGGATGCTTTTTTGCCCCATGTGGAACGGGGGACCCTTGTTCTGATCGGCGCAACCACGGAGAATCCTTCTTTCGAAGTGAACTCCGCGCTCCTGTCCCGCTGTCAAGTCCTCACTTTGAGGGCATTGACCGCGGAAGAAATTAGTCTTATTTTAATGCGGGCGCTAAAAGACGAGCAGAGAGGCCTGGGAGGATTAAAGGCGCAATTGGCCCCCGAGGCCTTGAAGCACTTAAGTGAAATGGCCCATGGAGATGGCCGGGTGGCCTTGAATGCCCTGGAGGTGGCTGTATTGACTACGCCGCCAAACCATGACGGCCAGAGGGTTATCTCCCTGTCAATCGCCGAAGAGGCCATGCAGCGCAAAGCGTTGCTCTATGACCAGGAGGGCGAGGAGCACTACAATGTCATATCGGCATTCCATAAAAGTCTTCGGGGAAGCGATCCGGATGCCTCTCTTTACTGGCTGGCCAGAATGATCGAGGCAGGGGAAGATCCTTTATACATCGCTCGCCGCATGGTGCGCTTTGCCTCCGAAGACATAGGCTTGGCCGACCCGCAAGCCTTGAACGTGGCCCTTTCATCCATGCAGGCCTTTCATTTCATCGGCCTGCCCGAGGGAGAGTTGGCCCTGGCTGAAGCCGCGGTTTATCTGGCAACGGCGCCGAAGAGCAACGCCCTCTACGTGGCTTACGGGAAAGCCCGCGCGGATGTGAAGGCCAGGGGAGGGGGCTTCCTGTTCCTTTACACATACGCAACGCACCCACAAAACTAATGGAAGATCTGGGCTATGGTCAAGACTACAAGTATGCCCACGATTTTCCAGGAGGGATCGTCGAGCAAAGTTACCTCCCCGCAGAACTCGGGCCGCGGTCGTATTACCAGCCTACAGAGAGGGGGATGGAAAAAATCATTGCCCAGAGACTTACATTCTGGCGAAAAAAAATGAACCGGAAGCTGTAAAACAGAAGACCGTAGAAAGTAATTTATAAAAAGATACGAATCGAGGAGTAAATAATGGGAAGCATTGTCAAGAAGAGACGGAAGAAAATTGCCAAGCACAAACACCGCAAACTTCTGAAGAAGACCCGTATCCAGAGGAGAAAGCGGAAATAAGAGTACCCTCTCCAGGAAAAAAAGTCTATATCAGTTAACGGGTGGAGGGCTTATCCACCCGTTCCTTCAATTCCTTTCCAACCTTGAAGAAAGGAAGTTTTTTGGGCAAAACTTCCACTTTCGTGCCTGTCCGCGGGTTGCGCCCCTGATAGGATTGGTACGTCCTAACCGTAAAATTGCCGAAACCGCGAATCTCGATCCTTTCCCCCTTAGAAAGGGCGTTGGACATGGATGAAAAGATCGTGTTCACGATCGTTTTGGCATCCTGCTGGGCGAGAGTGTTCGACCTTTCCATGAGCTTCTGAATGAGTTGAAATTTGGTCATCTCTCTCTTTCTCCTTAATAAAGTTTGTAATTCATTTTGATTTTTGCAAAATATAACACGTACCTTTTTCTTAGGCAACTCTAAAATTTTACTGGAATTTTTTCAAGGCAAATTTCAATTGAACGGGGATTCGTAACCCCCTTTCTTCACGGCTTCGGACATCATCTCCCTGCGCTTTTTTTCCAGTTCGCGGATCTGCTGGGTGATGGATACAATGCGCTTGTCGATCCGGTCAAGCCCTTCATCTTTTTGGCGGATTTCCATGTCCCCCCGGCACGGCTGGAGGCGGACTAAATGACGCTCCTTCTGGGCTTCCGCTAACTCTTTTTGCAGCTCACGCACCTGTCGTTCGATTTGTTTTATCATTTTGAAAAAAAAGATTGTTTTAGGAAATATTTTTCGACCCACCTGGGCCAACATCCACTTAATCCAAATCAATCTTAGCGATTTTACGAAATTTTTTAAAATGAAGCAAGCAAAAAATGATGAATTCGTAAAAAGTCTTTTTTGCCCTATTTTCGTCATTCCGGCCCCGTATCAAGTACGGGGTAAACTCCAGCCGGAATCCAGTCTTTTTAAAGCCTTATAAAAACTCTGGACCCCGGTTTTCACCTGTCTGCCAGGCACAGGCAGGCCGGAGTGATGACTTTTTACGAGATCATCCCAAATTGATCTTCTAACCTTGATTTTAAGGACGGCGGGGAGTAATATAGAATCGCTTTGGGCGGGCAGGGATGTTGGGGAGGTGGAGATGCAACTAAAGTTAAGAAATTTTTTGCGAGCTAAAATTTTCTTAACTCTTTTTTTACTAACCGCAAGCGGCTGTGCAGCTCCCCTGTATGATCTGGCCCATGATTATGCGGCCTTCAAGCCAACCAGGATCGCTGTTCTCCCGGTCATGAACGAGACCAACGATATGGACGCCCCAATTGTCTTCCGCATTTTGTCCAAGGCTGAGCTGGCTGATAAAGGATACGCCCTAATCAATTTCCAGCGGGCAAATTGAGGCGTTGACCCCTCAGGAAATAGGAGCATTACTCGGGGCTGACGCCCTCCTTTACACCAGAGTGATGAGTTATGGGCGCAAGGTAGGAGTCCATATTAAAATGGAGGGGAGTTTTACTTTGGTGGAATCCAGGAACGGCCGGAAACTTTGGTTCTCGGAACTCGGCGTTTTCGAAGATATCGTCCTGGAAGGGGGGGCCATCGCCCTCGGAGCGGAACTCTTGGGAGGTAAAGAGGCCCGCCAGAAAGCTATAAAGACTTATCTGGCGGTCCGCCAGGCGCGTATCAATCGGGCCGTGGCCAAATTTCGAGCTGATCCTGTGCGTCGAGAGGTGTTTCGGGTCATCATCATTGATATGGATAAGATCCCGCTATTGGACGAATTGTTTTTCAAAAATTTTCGGAATCTTCCCCCGGCCTGAAAAAAAAGCATAGCGCCAGGCGCAAAGGGAAAAAAGATGAGCGTATATTTGATGAACTCGTAAAAAGTCGTCACTCCGGCCTGCCTGTGCCTGGCAGACAGGTGAAAACCGGAGTCCAGAGGTTTGATAACTCCTTGAAATAACTTGATTCCGGCTGGAGTTTATCCCGATGAAAATCGGGGCCGGAATGACGGAAAAAGGGGCTTTCGGACTTTTTACGAGTTTCCTTAACTCTATGCGCTTTGCTCTATGCATTTAATTGGGAGGCATTATGTCCACTGTGCTCTATGAGAAGAGAAATCGCCTGGTGATCATTACCATCAACCGTCCGCAAGTGATGAACTGCATCGATCCGGAAACGGATCAAAAGATGGCCGAGGCCTGGAAAAGGTTTAAAGACGATGATGAGGCGTTTGTGGCCATCGTCACCGGCGCGGGTGATCAAGCCTTCTGCTCGGGGGCGGACCTGAAAGCCTGGCCTCCCTTCATGACTCAGAAAGACGCCCACTTTCACCGCCGCCGGGCATACGACGGGCCGGGATTTGGGGGGCTAACCCGGGGGATTGATTTTTATCTTCAAACCCATCCTGGCCGCGATTAATGGGAACTGTTTTGCCGGCGGACTGGAAATTGCCCTGGCTGCCGATATGCGGATTGCCGAAGAGCATGCCGAATTCGGATGCCTGGAGAGGCGGTGGAACGTGGGCTTAGGAGATGGAGGCACCCAGAGGCTCTGGCGGGTGGTGGGATTGGGAAGGGCCATGGATTTGATCCTTACAGGACGAAGGATCAATGCCCGGGAGGCTCTATCCATGGGATTGGGGGAATGAAGTGGCTTCCAGGGGCAAGGCCCTGGAACGTTGCCTGGAATTAGCGGAGATGATCAGCCAATTCCCGCAAGGGGCCATCCGGACGGACAAGGAAGCTGTTCTTCGGGGAATTGGAGAATCATTGACCGAAGGACTGCGCCTTGAAGCCATGCTTTTCAACACCCTCATCGGGACGCACGATTTCTCCGAAGGGCCGGGCGCATTTGCGGAGAAGCGTCATCCCCGGTGGAAAAATGATTAACCGGAACTTTCCTGTAAGAAAAGTTCTTGCAAGAAAAATTCCTCTCGGATATAGTCTGGCTCAAGTAAAAGAATATGGGATTGCCAGAAGGGAGAAGGGAACGAACACTGGAACCCAGGACCCCTGGAATCCTTGAACCCCTTTTTTGAACCTTTTGGCGGCGGAAAACATCTAAAATATGGACATATCTGATCAAGTTCTGGTTGAAAAAGTCAAAGCGGGTGATTTTCAGGCCTTCGAAGCCCTGGTTAATCGCTACGAAGGGAAAGTCTATCGGTTGTCCATGCGCATGTTGCGGAATCAACAGGATGCCGAAGATGCTCTGCAGGAGACTTTTTTGCAGGTTCACCGGGGCCTGAAGAATTTTGAAGGCCGTTCTACTTTTTCCACATGGCTCTTTCGCCTGGCCACAAATGTTTGCCTGATGAAAATTCGCCATAGCCAAACCGAACCATCAAAGTTATTGTCTTTCGAGGATTATCTCCCTCAACATGAAGAAGGAGAACATCCCCAGCTTCAGGATTGGCCAGACCTACCCGATGAGACGCTTCTAAGTAAGGAATCCAGGGAAAAAATGCTGGAAGCTCTGGAAAAATTGCCGGCCGAATACCGGGCGATTTTCATCCTGCGCGACATCGAAGGCTTCTCCAATGCCGAAGCCGGGGAGACTCTGGGAATATCGGTGGCAGCAGTAAAGTCCAGGCTGCACCGGTCCCGGCTGGCCTTGCGGGGCATGCTTGCCGAATATTTCGAAAAAAAGAAGCAGAAAGAGATTTAAGGAAAAGGGCTATGAAATGTAGAGAGATCCTTGAAAAACTTTCAGAATATCTTGACGGTGAGCTTGATCCGAAACTCTGCCAGGACCTGGAAACCCACCTGGAAGACTGCCATCCCTGCCTGGTTTTTGTGAACACCCTGAAAAAAACCATTACTCTTTACAAATACTCTGGAAACGAGCCCTTGCCCAAGGAAGTCCATCTCCGCCTGCACGATTATCTGAAGAAAGAATGCCGGGGGTGTTAGGATTACTCTCCTTCCTTGCCCAACCCTCCGGATTATTCTTCCATCCATTCAACCCAATTTGGCATGTCTCGATAACCCCGATGGAAAATTTCTCGGCCTCCTTCTCTTCCTCATTTTTTAAGCGAGGTAAAGAAAGGGGAGTCCGCTCACTTTATAAAACTAAAAATCAGGATAGAAAGAAAGGCTCCGGTTAAGAGAATGTAAGCCAGGTCTACTTTCTTAATGAGGGCGATAAAGGCCCCGGCGGTGAAAATCACGCTGAGGATATCCACAAAGGCGGTCCGCGCGAAATTATAGAATACAAGCCCCAGCATGGCCACGAAGGAGGCCAGGATTCCCCGCTGCACCCTCCGGACACTGACCCACCCCCGCAGCCGGTCATACTGCGGAATCAGAAGAATCACAATGAAAAAAGAAGGAAAATAAATGGCCAGGGTGCCGACAACGGCGCCCCATAACCCGGCCAGCTTATAGCCCAGAAACGTGGCGGTGATGGAGATGGGCCCGGGGGTGACCTGGCCTATGGCGATCCCGTCCAGGAATTCCTTGGTGGTGACCCATTGAAAACGGTCGACCACTTCATACTGGATCAGAGGGATGATGGTGAAAGCCCCGCCGAAGGAGAGCGCACCGATCTTGGCCAGCGTGAGGAAGAACCCGGCGAGTTGGGGTTGAAAATAAAAGCAGGTCAGGTAAATCCCCCCCAAAAAAATAGCCAGGCCTCCCAGAAAAAGGGAATCTTCTCCTTTCCGCCGGGGAGATATCGCCACGGAAGAGGGATCCGTGGGATCGACTTTCGCAGTCCGTACCCGGAGGAGGAGGGCAAGACCGGCGGCCAGGATGAAAACCAGAAGGATGTTCCATCGCAGGAGAAACCCGAAAAAGGAAAGAACAGCGATCAGGATCATCTTCCCGACGGGGAGAATCGGTCTGCCGAAGCTGATGACCGCATGGAGAACGAGGGCCACGATGATCGCCCCCAAGCCTTTGAAAAGATTCTGGACGACCCCAATATTGCCCCACTGAAAATAGAAGATTGAAAGAAAAACAACCAGGAGAAAAGATGGGAAAATAAAGGCCGCGGCGCTCAAGAAAGCCCCCCATATTCCCCGGAGACGGTACCCGATATAGGCCGAGAGCATCAGAAAGAGAGGGCCTGGCAGTATCTGGCAGAAGGCCAGGGCCTGGAGAAAATCCGCCTCCTTCATCCAACCGTGCTCTTTCACCACGGCGTCTTTCATGTGTGCGGCAATGGCCGGACCGCCGTAAGCCGTGGCTCCGATTTTAAGAAATCTTTTGAAAAGCAGGGATAGGGGAAGCATTGATTCTATAGAGAAATCATTTGGGGAAATTAACAAGAAGGTTTTTTTACCCCAGGAATTATCAGACCTTCAATATCTTCTTTTTGATGGCGTAGTATAGAATGAGACCTGCGAGATAAGCAATCCCCATGTTCCACATAGCCAGTCCCGCGGTGACCAGCATGACATAGACATCTGGCTTCTGGTTGCCGATATCTCGGGCGATCGAGGCCAGCTCCAGGCCGGTAAAAAAGAGAATGACCCCCAAGATAGAAGGGGGGAAAACTTTCAGGATTGTGGAAATGGAGTCGCTGAAAAAGAGGCCCAGGAGGAGCACGATCACGCCCAGAATCACCAGGGCTCCGCCGGTCCGGGCCCCGAACCGGACATGACCGGCCATGCCCCCCGCTCCATGGCAGAGAGGAATCCCGCCTACGGCGGCGCTGAAGAGGTTCATAACGCCATGATTGACGGCAATGGTTTTGACCTCCACCGGACGGTCGGGGAAGAGCTCGTTATTTTCTTCGGCCGTGGCAATGATGGCGTTTCCCAGGGTGAGAGGGGCCTGGGGAAGGCCGAGGATTAAAACCCCGGCCAGCAAGTCCTGCCAGTCGATCCTGTTGAGGTGAATTTCAGGAAGCCGCAGGCCGGCAGAGATCCGGCTAAGTTCGGCAGATAGGGTTGGATTAAAGATTACCTCCGTCCCGATACCGAAGGCCAAAAGGATGAGCATAGCCGGGACCTTTTCAAAAGAAAGGAGAAAGAAGGTGAGGGCGCAAGCCGCGACTCCCATGAACGGCTGGGCCTTCATCATTCCCAGGCCGTCGAGCATGAAACCCAGGCCCAACCCCAGCATAATGCCCCGGACGATGGGCTTGGCCGTAATCTTTTGCAGCCAGGAAACTGCTCCGCTGATCCCCAGGACGAGCCAGAATACACCCGTGAAGGGGTCCCCGACCCCCAGATCATTCCCTGAGTGATGGTTTCTGGATGGGCGATGGCCATTCCTCCGATGGCTTTCATGGGTTGGACGGGAAAGGGGGTCTTGAAGTACAGCCCGACGAAAATTTTAAAGATCCCGAAAGAGAGGAGAATACCCAGGGGGTCCATCTTGTTGAGGGTGATGTAGGCGGCGACAAAAGGAATGAAGGTGCCCAGGTCGCCGAAGGCTCCGGCCAATTCCATCCGATTATATTCATTGCCGAATACTCGCATTCTCTGGCTCCTCGAATTCCTTGCTGAAGTTCTTCTTTCAGAAAGAGAGGAATTTTTCCTCCACCCTCTCTACCCCCCACCTGGGTCTCCACAAACTTTATTCCCGAGCGCTTTTCGATTTTCTGAATCATGCCCCAGGCATGCCGGTAGGACATTCCCAGATTATCAGCCGCTTTTTGGATTGAGCCCAGGTCTGCAATCATCTTTAAAAGACCAACTTTGCCGTTCCCAACCACCACTTCTCCGCCCTTTTCCAACCAAACCTTAAACCGAATATCCATTTTCCCCTCCACGCAAAATCAAGCGATATGTTTTTATAAGCGTAGCGCTGGAGGATGTCAAGGAAAAAAGAATATGGTTTGCCGGGCAAAATGCGGTATAGATTTTAGTGCAGGGCAGGGGCGCTGGGTAGAAGTCGGAACGTGATGAAATACCCGGGTTATAGAATCCCCACGGCCATGCCCAAGCCAACCATCGTTAGCAGCCCTCCGATGATGAATTGAACCGTGCGCAGGGTCGCCTTTTTCATCATCCGGGCCCCCAAGAAAGCGCCCAGGAAAGCTGCCAGAGTGGCCGCCAGGACCAGGCCGAACATCTCCGCAGGAATGGTTCCAAGCTTGGCGGCATAAAAGCTCACCCCGTATACCGCCAGCCGGACAATATCCACAATCACCGCCGAGACCGTTCCTGTACCGATGAAGACTTCCTTTTTAAGCCCGGCCTTGATGAAGCAGTTCAAAGAAGGCGAAAAAGATGATTAAAACCGCGATGACCAGCTTCAGGAGGGTCACTTCATAAATTCGACCTCCGACCTGGTAGGTGATTAAAGCAGGCCATTGCCCAAAGGCTGTAAGGAGAAAGGCTCCCAGAACGGCTGCCAAAGACGCAGGCAGGGCAAACCGTGCGACTACCGAAACATCCGCCCTGCGGCCCACTAAGAACACTTTGAAAAGGTTATTGGCCAGATGCACCACAGCCGTGGCCGCAACAGCGATTGGTATAGGAAAGAAGAGGGCAAAAGCCGGCATAAGGATCGTTCCCAGGCCAAAACCGGAAAATAGGGTGAGTCCAGAGAGGACCAAGGCCACCCCGCAGACTACAAGGTATTCCATCATTGCGCTATTTTCCCTCCATTTAAAAAAAACCTCTTTTCTCGAATTTTCTCGGGAAGATGCGCGCTGAGAATTCCGCATAAAATTACGAGGTGGAAAAGGAAAAATTCAAATTCCTTAAAGTACCAGGCGATAATCAGCAGGAGGACCTTTAGAGTGGTCAAGTATCCCTCGGTCACGATCAGCCATACCAATCCGTCCTTGTATAATTCCCTGACTGTAAGAAGGAGTCCGGAAATCGTGGTCACCGCCCCCCGCGCCATACCAGCCTGCGAAGCCAAGGAAATGGAAAAAGAGCAGAGCCATCTTGACGGGTTGATCGAGAAATATCTTCCTTTGTTTTTTTTCTTGTGCCTTTGCCATCTTTATAGATTCGCTCCTTTAAAGCGAAGATCAAAATCGTGAACCCTTATACCCTTCAAAAAGTTCCCCGAAAAGTTCCCTTACTTTTTCCTTGGCCCGGGTTAATGCCTTTTTCCCTTTTGGGGTAATCTTATAAATGCGACGAAAATGGCCGGAAACGTTGCGGGTCTCCGAGCGTAGATATCCTCTCTTTTCCATGCCATGAAGGAGGGGGTAGAGGGTCCCAGGAGAAAGCTGGTAGCCGTGGCGAGCCAACTCCTGGATTATTTCCAGGCCGAATATAGGCCCTTCTCCGGCATGGTAGAGGATATGCAGCCGGATCAGTCCTGAATATAGGTCTTTGTCTTGCATCCTAATTATCCAAGTTCGTTATCGATTTTCGATAATAACAAAAAAAGGCCAGCCTGTCAATACGGGGCGGGGATGGGTGCACGACAAATTTATGGGTAAATATTCAAACGGGGATTCCATCCTCCCAGAAATCTTCCCAGCGAATAACCAAGAAGGCAACATCGTGGAGCCATGATATTGTTTGCTCCCCTCTATGGATTGACCCTCACCTTAGGGGAAAATGTTTCGATCGGGACTGGTTCCCAGGACCTTTTGTACACCAAGCGCAGGCGCACCAAGCCCGAAGTGATAGCCTTGAAGTGGAACGTGTACGTTCCTCCCGCCCCGATCTCGTTCGAGCCAGGTTCATATGTGGAGTCCACAAATGGCAGGATAAAGCTTTCAGTCTCGGCAACCACCCACTGGTAGCCGGTTGTCGGATTGCCCGATAAAACAACATCTTAATCTACCCCATTCCTGACGGTCACAGTTTGACCATCATGCTCCCTGGTGACCACGACCGATTGATCACGGGAACTGCTCTCGCGGCCAGTCAGCGCAATCAGTATTCCGAATACTATCAACAAACCATAAAGTCCTCTCATCGCCGGTTCCCCTTGTTTTGATCTTTAATAGATATCAACCCACCGGTAAAGCTCATCCAAACGCGCCAGAAAATCTTCCCGGATTGGCAATTCAGCTCATGGCAATTTTGCTGATAGGGATAAAGAAAGCGATCAGCTATGAGCTAAAAGCCGCGAGCTAAGACGGACACGGCAAGGCGAGTCAAGGCAAGGCCCATTGACCGAAAGGAATCTCGGTCGTGGGAGTGGCGCGAAACGGGCTGGAGGCGCTTTTGGCAGCCGAACGGCTCAAGCCGCACATCCTTCTCCTGAATTTGAATTTATTCAGGGGGAAAGGAGACAACCTGCTCCGGGCCCTGCGCCGGAAGAGCCCTCGGACCAGGATGATCTTGTTCACCCGCCGTGCCTCCCAGACCCTGATCTTGGAAGCGCTCTGCCATGGCGCCCTGGGCTATCTCAAAGAGACGGCCATAAAAACCTTTCTCCCGAAGGCCGTACGCCAGGTGAAGGCCGGCGAGGCCTGGGTGCCGCGCAAGATGGTAGCCAAGATCGTAGATCGTCTTGCTCGTCACACCGCCTTAGAAGAGGAGGGAGCTATTTAGTACCTAAGTGCTAGATACCAATGTCCAATTGACTGGGGCTTGTGGAAATGATATTTTGCTGTCAGTCACTTGTAGTTTTTAACTCTTCACTATCGCAGGTCTCAAGTCGCAAGTTGCCCGCCACAAGTTATGACCTATGACTTGAGACCTGAGGCATGGGAACTGGTTGCGGCTGCGCCGAACGGGTAGCTGTTTATGGTTCATTATTTTGAGCTTGATCAGTTTCTCCAAAACCCAATTTTTTTGCCTCCTCGGTCGGCATTATGTAACCGAGAGGGCGGGAGCATATCAACCATTTGGGGGGAATGACTAACCTGATGAGGCTTTGATTGATTGCTCGCCTTTGCCGCTGTTTATAGGCTTTTGTCAATAAATGCTGTAATGAAGGGGAAGAACTATGGGTAAGAAAGCTCTTTTGACGTTGGCGATAGTAGCCGGAATTCTGGCCATGGCCAATCATATATGGTTTCAAATCTCGATTATTGACTGAAGAGTTTGAACTCCATATTTTTCAATAACATCTAAATTATGGGACGTGCTTGGCGCATAGAGTATGAGGGGGCATTGTATCATGTTCTCTCGCGGGGGAACGAACGCCGGGAAATTTTCTTTAGCGATGATGACCGTCGGTTGTTTATGGCCACCTTGGGTGACATGGCGGAGCGATTCGAAATTGCCCTGTATGCGTATGTGCTGATGAACAACCACTACCATCTTCTGTTCCGAACCCGCCGAGCGAATTTATCGAGGGCGATGCAGTGGTTTGGGGTCACCTACACCAATCGCTTCAACGCCAGAAATGGCCACAACGGGCACCTGTTTCAAGGCCGATTCAAGAATATGCTGGTTGAGAACGACGCCTACCTGATGCGTTTATCTTTATACATTCATCGGAATCCGCTCCGCGCCGGCATCGTGACCCGCCTGGCTGATCATCGATGGAGCAGCTATCGGGCCTATGCGTATGGGGAGAAACCCCCGCATTGGCTCAAAACCGAAGAGATTTTAAACCAATTCGAGAATGCCCGGGATCGACACGCGGCCTATCGAGAGGAAATCCAGCGTTATTCCCAGGAGGAAGCGCGGCTCTGGGAAAATTTGCATCATGGATTTATTCTCGGCACGCAGAATTTTGTTGATGTCATTCGGCAGAGGTTTCTTCCGGAGACGCCGGAGAGGGATATCCCCCAGCAAAGGGATCTAAGTAAAGATCTGGACCTGGAGCAAATTCTGGGAAGAGCTATACATTTTTTGGGTCGGGATCAGGGGGATTTCAAAAAAACCTCCAGGGTTTCCCCGGACCGTGTTCTGGATAGGGATTTGCTGCTTTACCTGATATGGCAGTTTGGGATTCGGACAAATTCTCAAATCGGCGAGATGTTTGGCCTGACCGGTTCGGCGATCAGTCGGCGTGTCAAAGTGTTCAAATCGATCGTCGTAAAGGATCCTTCGCTCCAAAAAAAGATGGCCGACCTAAAATCACAAATCGAGATTTGACACCCTATTCCCTACTCTACCCGAACATGCTATGACCCATCACCTGAATTTTGTGACTTGTGACTTGCGATGGGTTTATGGTATAAATACCATCGATCAAAAGGGAGGTATTGAGGGATGATTACCGTCAAAAGCAAAATAGAAAAGGGGACAATTCGAATCCCGAGAAGGCTCGGCCTGCCGGATGGCACGCCCGTTGTCGTGAGGATCGAACCCATGCGAAAGACCGGAACGAAGCAAAAAATCATTTCAGAGCTTTCCGGCTCATGGTCGAATGACCCCAGTCTTATCCCTATTTTTCAGGAAATCGAGAGAGAACGGCACTCTTATTTAGGGCGAGAGGTCATCTTCGAATGATCCTGTTGGATACCAATATCGTTGTTGCCTTCCTGAATGGGAATACGTGGATACTTAAAAGAATTAAGGATCAAATTGATAGAATTGCTCTGAGCTCCTTAGTGGTAGGGGAGTTGGATTACGGGGCAAAAGTCTCTCAAAGAGCCAAGGAGAATTTAGAGAAATTATATCAATTCGTAGATGTTGTTCAGGTTTTGCCTTTTGATATTGAATGTGCCAAATTTTTCGGATCGATCAAGAGTAAATTAAGAATTATGGGCAAGCCTACGGGCGAAGTAGATATTCTGATTGCCGCCACCGCCATGGCGAATAAGGCTACTCTGGTTACAGCCAACAAAAAGCATTTCGAGAATATTGAAGGGTTGAAACTAGAGGTATGGCCGAAGTGAAAGCTTTCAACCGCTTCTATCTTTTTTTACATCGTCCCAATGAGCGAAGCGAATGGTCATCCCAGCGAACAAAGGGAGCGGTCGTCCGAGTCACGCAAGAGGCGTGACGGTCTTCCGAGCGCGCAAGTGCGATCTTCCCTCTGCTGTCTGTAATGCGACTTGCGACCCGTAAAGAAATTCCTAAATTCATGGACTGACCCCTTTTCCGATGAGTTGCCCGATCTGTAATCAATAATCGAGATTTGACACCCTATTCACAACATGGTATGCACCGTAAGCACCAACGTCCCCAAACAATGAAAAAATGGATTGCTAAGGAAAAAAGTAAGGGAGATAAGAAATGTCTATGACAGCCAAAATAACTCAAAAGGGGCAGATAACTATTCCCCGAAAAATAAGAGACAAATTGGGAAGCGAAGTGGTCGAATTTGATATCGTGAAGGGCCAGGTAATTATAAGGCCGCTTATGAGCGTTGCTGGTTCCTTGAGTGGTTACGCCAAAAAGGATTCCATTCCTTTTCAGGAAGTCAGGGAAAGGGCTTGGGAGGAGATAACCCGGGAGAAATATGGAAAGAAAATTGGTCGACACTAATGTGATCCTTCGCTATCTTCTCCGGGATGATGAAGCTTTATTCCCCAATGAAGCTTTATTCCAAAAAGCATCGGCAGTTCTTGAAAAGGTAAGAATCGGCGAAGAGAGGGTGGTTATCCTGGAGAGTGTTTTCACCGAATGTGTCTATGTCTTGTTAAAAGTTTATGAGGTGAGTAGGCCTGTCATTGCGGAAAAGTTGGGCGGCGTGCTTTATTACAAAGGGGTGGCCAACCCTGATAAACAGGACTTGATCGACGCCATCAAGCTATTTGGCGAAACTCATTTGAGCTTCGTTGACTGTTTACTCTGTACAAAATCCAAAAATAGCGCTATGCCTATGGTCACGTTCGATGAGGACCTGAAAAATATTTCAAAAAAGAAGTGATCTTGTGACCAATGGACTTATAGGAGCTTTTCACCTCAATGAAGAGGATCCTTCGCTCCAAAAAAAGATGGCCGACCTAAAATCACAAATGGAGATTTGACACCCTATTCACCCCTAAATTCCCGGACTGACCCCTTTTACGCTTACATTGACACTTGGAAGGTAGGAGGTAGAAAGTGAGACAAATATTAATTTACCCTGGAGAAGATGGCTACTGGATAGCGGAATGTCCCAGCTTGCCGGGATGCATCAGTCAAGGGAAGACAAAAGAAGAAGCGATCGCAAACATCAAGGAAGCGATTCAAGGATATATCGCCGCCCTTGAAGAGGATCATCTTCCTGTTCCCGAAGAAAGGTTTGAATCGATTCTCTGGTAGCCGTATGATGAAATTGCCTAGAATCTCAGGGCGGGAGTGTGTCAGGGCTTTGGAGAAAAAGGGGTTTTACTTCAGACGTCAGGCGGGGAGCCATATTATCCTGCGACGGGATGATCCTTTTTCCCAGATCGTTGTACCGGATCATAAGGAATTAGACCGGGGGACTCTTCGCGCAATTGTCCGGCAAGCGGGCTTGGGCATAGATGAGTTTTGTAAGTTATTATGATCGCAGCTCTTGTAGCATATAACCTGTGACTTGAAATATGCACCCTTGGATTTTGTTTTTTTTATGTTTCATTCCGCAATCCGAAATCCGCATTCCGCATTCTGAAGGTGCCCATAACCTGAATCTTCTGAAACCCAACAAACCATAGAAACCAAAGAAACTATAGAAACCAGATAGACCAGAGAAACCAAATACGTTAATGCAATACTTTATTATCATTGCCGGACCCCAAGACACACATAATGTGACTTGTAAGTAATGCAACGTATGCAACAACGTCCCCAAAGTTCATTCAAAATGCCTAAGTTGCGTCAGAACCTACGCCCCCTAAATTCCAATTTCCCCCAAACAGATTATGGGGGTTGACTTCGTGGCTTTTCTGCGGTATTCTTTAGTTGTAGTCGGGGTGTTTCCTCATTCTGAGGAGAGGGGAATGAGGTCTGTAGAATTAAGGAAAGCAAGCTTTCGGGAGCAAACGTATGAGCCAAGTGGTCCTGGACATTCCCGGCGAGACATTGCTCGCATTGAAGGTGTCTCCGAAAGAAGCGGCTGAGACTTTACGGATGGCCGCTGCCGTCAAGCTTTTTGAATTGGCACGGCTTTCGTCTGGCGCAGCAGCGCGCTTGGCTGGCGTGTCTCGAGTAATCTTTCTCTCTCGCCTGGCGGACTATGGCGTAGATACCTTCCGGTTGACCGAAGATGAACTGAAGAGGGAAACACGGTTTGCCTGAGGTCATCTGCAACACCTCACCCATTCAATTTCTCTACCAAATAGAGATGCTCCACATTCTCCCTGCCTTGACGAAGCGAGTGATCGTTCCTCCAGCAATGGTAGAGGAATTGTCCGTTGGCAGGGCCTTGGGTTTAAACCTTCCTGATTTGGCAACGCTAAACTGGGTTATGGTCCGCCACCCAGTCAGTCAGGCGGCCTTGCCGCTTGTTACCGATCTGGGTCCGGGGGAAACGGAAGTCCTGATGTTGGCGTTGGAGTTGAATGATCCGGTCGCTGTGCTCGATGATGCCCTTGCTCGGCGGGTCGCGGAAACTTTGGGCCTACACTTGACAGGCACGCTGGGATTGCTGCTTGACGCCAAAAGGGCTGGACTCGTAACGCACGTTGGTCGCTTGCTGGATCAGTTGGAGGCGCTGCGTTTCCGCCTGGCGGCGCATACTCGTGCTGCCGTTATTAAACTTGCGGGAGAATAGCGCCCAAAGTAGCATTTTTGAATAACTAATCACCTCAACCGCAATCGTATTTAACCTGAACCCCGCAACTCGAAACCCGAAACTTTTTTTATTCCGCATTCCCCAATCGAGTTGTTCTCTTTTGTTTTTTTATGTTTCATTCCGCAATCCGCAATGGAGAGGATCCTTCGCTCCCAAAAAAGATGGCCGACCTAAAATCACAAATCGAGATTTGACACCCTATTACTATGGGAATATTGTTGCTTCGATGGTGGCCAATTTAATTCAGAGCTTATTTACTTTAAATATAGATGACTTCAAGATATTTGAAAAGATAAAGTTAATCACAATTTAAAGTAGTTGGGTTAGGGAATGTCAAGTTTCAAGACCTGACCCCCGGTTTTTTCAGACGACCAAGTTGCAGAAGCTGTGAGAAAAGTGTTATTTATAAAATGAAAGATGTAATCTTGTAAGAGGGGGGATCCTGATGGTAAGAGCAAATTTTAAATTAAGGCTCGGTGATCTGGACATGAATTTTATCGAAAAACTGAAAGGCTTCTTCAGTAAAAACAATATTATAGAAATCAACATAGGAGATGAGGTGGATGAAACAGACTATCTCCTATCAACTCCTGCAAATCGAGAATCCTTATTTAGATCATTGGAGCAGCTAAAAAGCAGACAGCTCATTTCAAAACAGATTAATCAGCTTGAAATATGATTCACTTTACGGCTGAGGCATGGAAGGATTATCTCTACTGGCAGAATACAGATAAAAATATTCTCAGAAAGGTTAATGATTTGCTTAAAGATTGCATGAGAGATCCTTTTCGGGGTCTCGGCAAGCCGGAACCATTAAAGGGGAAATTGACGGGTTTCTGGTCAAGGCGGATCAATAACGAACATAGACTTGTGTACAAATACGAAGCTGACGAGCTATTTATTATTTCGTGCCGATTTCATTATGAATAAACGAACCAGATAAACCATAGAAACAAAGATTGTCAATAATAAAGATTTGACCCCCAACACCGCTACGCTAGGAACCAACGTCCCCTATCCACTAACCAGAAAAACCAAAGAAACCAGAAAAACCAGAGAAACTAGATAAACCATAAACCAGAGAAACCAGATAAACCAGATAAACCAAAAAAACCTGTGTTCCTAGGAAACATGAGTCAAGAGCCGACTTGACCCCTTCCCATATAACGCAACAACGTCCCCAAAATTCACCAAAGTTCATTTAGGGAAAGACCGGGAAAGAAGACGAATCTCATGGCAAATCAAGCGATACTTGAAGCTCTCCGCGAGGAGAAGCCGTACCTTCGAGATAAATATGGCGTGCTATCCATTGGTCTTTTCGGGTCCTATGCAAAGGACATGGAAGGGCCTGAAAGCGACATTGATTTGCTTGTCGAATTCAAAGAACCTCGTTTTGAGCATCTCGCGGGACTTCAAATATACCTTGAAAATAAGTTCGGAAAACGAGTGGAGGTCATACGAAAACGGAGAGGGCTGAGTGAGCGGTTCATGAAGCGAATCCAGGAAAGTGTTCATTATGCTTGAGGATGAAATTACGGATATCCTTGACCTGATGCTTGAGTCCATCAAGTTGGTCCAGGAAAGATTTTCGCGAATAAAAAACCCTGATGATTTTGTTTCCTCACCGGAAGGAGTTACCTTGCTTGATGCGATTTCTATGAGGCTTCAAGTGATTGGAGAGTCGGTAAAACGAATCCAGAAACGTGATCCGGTGTTTTTATCGGCATATCCGGAGATCGAATGGGACAAGATCGCCAGGTTCAGAGACCTCGTTTCCCACCACTACGAGCATGGGGATCACGAAATTACCTTTGATATCTGCAAAAATCATATTCCCAAATTGGGTGAATTCGTAGAGAAATTGATCCGGCCAAATCATGGGAAATGAAGCTTCGACACCCAACCAGCAACGAGAAACCAGCAACGAGTACCCAGAGAAACCAAACAAACCAGACAAACCACAGAAACCAGACAAACCTATGACCTATGACTTGAGAACCCTGAAATTGCTCGGGAGCAAAAGAAATAAAGTGAAAAAATTGAACAACGTCCCCCTTATTATCTATCTTCCTTCTTGTCTTTCATCGTCCATCGTCTCAGCGAAGCGATCGTCCATCGGTCCACTCCTGACTTCTACGCGAATGTAAGCAATGCACGCTAGGAACCAACGTCCCGGAAAACACACTCTTTCCTCCGTACCGCGAAAGATGATAGAATAATGACATCATGAAAAAGTGGCCAGCACGCATTCAGAAGGAATACGCCCCCGTCGTCAGGGAAATCGTCGGCATTCTTAAGGAAAAGTATGAGGACAACCTGGTCTTACGGTTCAGTCGCCCGAGGCAGGGCAGGAAAAAGCAGTGATATTGATATTTGCCTGATCTTTCAAACCCTTCCGCCAGCCACCCACAAGAGAACGGCGTATGTCACCGCCTTCGAAGACGACCTGCGGGCTGGGGAAAGTTTCTCCAAGCTGTTCGATGATGGATACTGCGTCTCGGTGTCACCGGTCGAGTTTACCGTTGAGGAGCTTAAATTGCGGACGCCAGCACTTTTTCTCGACCTCCTGGAAGACGGCGTCGTGTTGATTGATGATGGTACCTTTGAGAGGAAAGCGGGGCAGCTTCGAAACCGCATGGCGGAGCTGGGGACGCACAAGATTCTTCTGGAGGACGGGGGACATACCTGGGCTCTAAAAAAGGATGCCCGTCCCGGCGAGGCGATTTCGATATGACGACCTTTGACGCCGCGACTTCATCCATCGAGGATGCCAGGGAAAGCCTCTACGAAGCCATACGAAGCCTGGAGCGGAAAAAGTATCATCGAGCAGTCCGGCGATCCCAGGAAGCGGTCGAGCTTTCCATGAAGGCTCTATGTTGGTTTTTTGCTCTTGTCCCTCCCAAAAGCCATGATATTGGGGTTTTTGTCCTAAGGGAGCTGGGCAATCGCATCGATTCCTCGATTCTCCAGAAAATGGTTACCATTTCAAGAAACCTTGAAAAAGAAAGGGCAACATCTTTTTACACTACAGAATTTATTTCTCCAAAAGAGAAGTACTCAAAGAAGGACGCCGAGGTGGGAATCGAAGGGGCGCAGTTCGTGGTAACCGAAATACAGAAAATTCTTTCCCAGAAGCGCTGAGGCCACCCGCCCAGATGCGCGAGCATCCATGATCTACCTTTGATTTGCAAAGACATGAGTCAAAAGCAGACCTGACCCCTTTACTTTCATTGTCACCAACGATACTTTTGGCTTTGGTGAAGGAAATTGAATAACTTAAGGGCGTCCCCCTTCTTTACTCATTTTAATTGTATTTTTTCACTCATTGCTCGTTGCTCATTGTTTTTAACTTTCTTTTTTGTTATTGCTTTTCACTAATTTTCATCAAATAAACCAAACAAACCAGAGAAACTATAACCCATTGGTTATTATGGATAATCCGAAAAAGAGAGGAATCAACCAACACGCGGTCAAAGGGGGGGGCGAATGGCCACAAAGAAGGTGAGTCTTCGTTTAGATGATTATGTCAGGGGAATCGAGGGGTTAAGGCCCGAAGAACAATTAACTCTCATCGAAATCATCTCCGTGAAACTGAAAAAGGCCCTAAGACAGAAAAAGCGAACCCATAGCGTGATGGAGCTGGAAGGATTGGGGGCGCATATCTGGAAAGGTATGGATGCCCAAAAATATGTCAATGAGGAGAGGGAATCTTGGGACTAATCGACGATCTTCGCGGCCAGAAGGTATGCCTGGATACTTCCCCCATCATTTATTTCATAGAAAAGCATCCAAAGTACTGGAATCTGGTACGCCCGGTTTTCATGGAAATCAGTTCGGGAAAGATCGAAGCGATTACTTCAACGCTCACCCTTTTGGAAGTGCTGGTCCTCCCGTTCAGAACTGGAAATGAAGACCTGGCCGGGAAATATCGTGAAATCCTTTTGTCCTCTGAAGGTCTAACCACCTTTGAAATTCTCCACGAAATATCCGGATTGGCAGCTCAGTTAAGGGCGAAATATTCCATAAAAACTCCTGATGCTATCCAGATTGCGGTAGGGGTTCAATACGGGGCCAGTAAATTCTTAACGAATGATCCAGGTCTGAAGAAAATATCCGATATTGAAGTATGTGTTCTTAACGATTACCTGATGGAATAATAACGCCCTTGAAAGATTTATCAATATCCCGCTTCTTCCGTCCGAATCACACCCGGGGCGTAACGGTCGTCCCGTCATCTGTCGTTCAGTCTAAGGTCTGAGGTCTTTTGTCTGCATTCCGCAATTTGCATTCTGCAATGGTTAGTTCGCCCTTAGTTCTATGTTTTCTGGTTGAATCCGCATTCCGCAATTGAAAAGTAGTCGACATCGTCCCCTTTCCACTTTTCATCCATAGATTGATGAGTTGCCCGATCTGTAATCAATAATCGAGATTTGACACCCTATTCACATTTCTTTCCCACTAGATAAGCGATAGAAATCAGAAAAACCAAACAAACCAGACAAACCAAAGAAACCCAAGAAACCAGAGAAACCAGATAAACTATAGAAACCAATTTACAATAGAGCGCAGACGTAGTAGATTTAACCATATAGACTGCGTGTCGGAATGGGGAGGAATCCAAACATGGAGGACCGGAAATTGCTCGAAAGAATTACCGTCGATCCTAAAGTCATGGTTGGCAAACCGGTCATAAAAGGAACGAGGTTGACCGTTGAATATATTTTGAACCTTCTAGCTCACGGGGCCACGGCAAACGAAATACTATCGGAGTATGCCGGACTGACTCAGGAGGATATCCAGGCTTGTATTCTGTTTGCGACCCGATCGCTGGAAAGCACAACCTTTATGCCCTTAGGAATGGAAACAGTATAAATGCGTTTCCCGGTGGACGAATCGACTGGGCCGGCAGTTGCGCAATGGCTGGAAGAGAAGGGGCATGAAGTGGTTTCAGTTTTCAAGGATTTACGCGGCATGCCGGATGTAAATATTATTGAAAAAGCATTTATCGATAACCGGGTCTTGGTGACGAATGACAAGGGTTTCGGAGAGAAGGTATATCGCGAAAGACGTCCCCACAAAGGGGTTGTTTTATTGCGGCTCGAGGATGAACGATCATTCGTAAAGATAGAGATCATCAGGCGGTTATTCGAGAGTTATGCCGACAAACTGCCGGGGAATTTTGTAGTCGTTACGGAGAGAAGCGTCCGCTTTGCTCGATCCCTGTGACCTGTACCTTACTACTTTTCATTTTCATCCTTCGTCCAAGCGTAGCGATCGTCCCGTCATCCTTCGGCTCTTTATTCTTCCATCCTTCTTTTATGCAGCCTGTAACCTGACGCCTGAGACCTGAAACCGGCAACCGGGGGAACCAGATCAACCAAATAAACCAGAGAAACTAGACAAACCACAGAAACCAGACAAACCAAACAAACCAGACAAACCAAACAAACCCGACAAACCAGAGAAACCAAAGAAACCATATAAACCAGACAAACCAGACAAACCTAAAATGCAACGTAAGCAACAACGTCCCCAAAGGCATGCAACGTCCCCAAAGGCATGCTATAATGGCCTTAAAATGTCAAAGAGATGAAAGGCCCTAGGGATCATGAAGGCGTGGGATTGTTTGAACGAGAACGAAAGAAAAGCCGTCGAAACCCTGAAAAGTAGACTCCAGGGACGATTTGAGGTTCTGGATATGCGTCTCTTCGGGTCAAAAGCGAGAGGACAGGCCGGTCCCGATTCCGACGTGGATATCATGATCGAACTGGCGAAGCGCTCACCGGAGAAAACGACTCGGAAATCGACGACATCACGTTTGAAGTGAATCTTAGGAATGATTCTTTCATAACCACAATCGTGTTCGGTCAAGATGAGCTGCAGCAGGGCCCGATGAAGGAATCGCCCATCTACAAAGCGATCCGGAAAGAAGGAATCCCGGTTTGACTGCTACGGAAAGTCAAATTGAACTGGCCAGATATCGTCTGAAGCAGGCCGCAGAAAGGGG
>Ga0194127_10001671_pt1 | contig 32241 bp, 32 predicted proteins | sample TA2KigC100mmetaG_FD_148624 | JGI IMG/M metagenome (GOLD analysis project Ga0194127, IMG submission 148624) | Freshwater microbial communities from Lake Tanganyika, Tanzania - TA2015036 Kigoma Deep Cast 100m | ecosystem: Environmental > Aquatic > Freshwater > Lake | place: Tanzania: Lake...
TCGGACTCCGTGGCGTTCCTGAGAGAAGATCGTTTGTGGCACAAACAATCTACTCCAGTTCCGCCTGGAGTCCAATTCGCTAGTCTGAATACTTGCCAGTCTTTTCTACTTCAGGGAAATCAGTGTGCCAAGTATTTCGATTGCGCGCGGCGCGCGTACGACGGCATCATCGCCGAATTCGTGCGCGTGGACGACGCCGGTCAAGTTCATCTGACAAACACCTGCCAGAGCGCGGGCTTGGGCGGCACGCCGTACCGCGACGGCTCGTACGAATATTACATCGGCGAGCCGCGCGTGACCGACAATCATCACGGCGTTGGCGCGTTCATTCTCGCCAGCGCCGAAATTGAGAGTATCGGCGATTGAATTTACCGTTTGAAAATTTACGGCGGTCGGCGGTCATCCGTCGGCGGTCGGATTCTAGAGGAGGAAGAATGTCTCGCGTGATTTTATTTTGTTTGATCGCGATCGTGTTGGCGTCCTGCGCGCCTGCGCCAACGCCAACAGTTGCGCCAACCGCCAAGCCCACCGAGGTACCCAAGCCGACCGTTGCGCCAATTGCCGCGCCAACAATCGCGCCGACACCGGTGCCAACAACCGCGCCGACCGTCGCCAAGCGCGATCTCGGACGCGAAAAACTTGCGCCGAACGATGGCTGGGCGGCGGAAGGCAAAGGGACGACAGGCGGTGCGGCGGTATCTTCTCAATAACTTGGGGGGAACTTTTGTGCTAATGCTCTTGACCCCCTACATATACGGTCTGTTCAACACACGCCCCCTACATACGGTAGCAGAGGCGTTACCCACAATTGTCTTACCCCAACTTATTGAGAAGATACGTGCGGCGGCAACGGCGGATCAGGTTTACACCGTGAAAAACCGCAAAGAGTTGATCGCCGCGCTCAACGATGGCAAGTATCCCGCGCCGTCAATCACACCGTCTAACGTCGCCAAGATCATCTACGTGGATGGCACGATTGACGCGAATGTGGACGACAACAACAAGTCGCTCACTTGCGCCGATTATCAACGCGACGGATACACGATCCAAGCGTACAACGCGGCGTTCGATCCGGCGGTGTGGGGCAAAAAAGCCGTGACAGGGACGCTCGAAACCGCGCGCGTGAATTCGCAGCGCGCGCAAGACGCGCGCGTCCGAATTCGCGTTGGCTCGAACACGACCATCGTCGGGCTGGGTCAAAAAGCGACGCTGCGCGGCGCGTGGTTCGATGTGCGCGGCACCGCGACGGCGCCGCTCAGCAACATCATCATTCGCAATCTTACACTCCAGGACACCTTCGATTGTTTTCCGCAATGGGATCCAACCGATGGCGCGGAAGGAAATTGGAACTCGCTCTACGATATGATCTCACTGCGCTACGTGGATCACGTCTGGATCGATCATAACACGTTCGAAGATCGCGACACGATAGACAGCAAAGCGCCGACGTACTTTGGTCGCCACTTTGAAATGCACGATGGCGCGCTCGACATTACCAATGCCGCCGATCTGGTGACCGCGTCTTGGAATCGGTTCCAAAATCACGACAAGACGATGCTGATCGGTTCGTCCGATTCCGGCGCAACCGCGACGGGCGACAAAGGCAAACTGCGCGTGACGCTCCATCACAATTTCTTCGACAACGTGGGGCAACGCACGCCGCGCGTGCGCTTTGGTCAACTGCACGTGTACAACAACTATTACCGCATCGTGAATATGTCCAACTATGGTTATAGTTGGGGCGTCGGCGTCGAGTCGCAGATTTACGCGGAGAACAATTATTTCAAGACCGACGACAAAGTTGCGCTTGCCAAAATCATCGGCAACTACAAAGGCACGATGATCTACGCGGCGGGGACGCGCGTGAACGACAAGGACGTGGACGTGCTGGCTGAGCACAACGCCGCGAACGAAACCAAGATCGCGGGCAAGGCGGATTGGAAGCCGCCCCTCGTCGTCAAAGTAGATCCGATCGAAACCGTGATCGCATCGGTTGAAAAAGACGCGGGCCCGATCAACTGGTAACAACTAAACCCGAAGGGTCTCAAAGACCCCTTCGGGTTTGCTTGAACAAATGAATCAACCGTCAACATCATTCAATATCCGCGATTACGGCGCACGCGGCGACGGCGCGACGCTCGACACGCGCGCGCTGCAAAGCGCGATTGACGCGGCGGCGCAAACTGGCGGCGGAACGATTTTGGTTCCGGCAGGTCAATACGTTACCGGTTCGATTTTTCTGCGCGACAATACTACGCTTTATCTCGACGCGGGCGCGGTATTGCTCGGGAGTGAAAACGCCGCCGATTATCCCATCGTCACGGCGCGGTGGGAAGGAGTTACACAAGACACACACGCGCCGCTGATCGCCGCCGAAAACGCGCGCAATATCGCGCTCGTCGGGCGCGGCACGATTGACGGACGCGGCGCGATCTGGTGGCAAAAACATCGCGCCAAAACACTGGACGCGCCGCGCCCGCGCTTGATTTCGTTTTCAAGTTGCTCGAACGTTTTGATCGAAGGCGTGACGCTGATCAATTCGCCCGCGTGGACGATCAATCCGGTGCGCTGTGAAAACGTGACGGTGAACCAGGTGACGATCATCAATCCGCCCGATTCGCCGAACACCGACGGCATCAACCCCGATTCCTCGCGCAACGTTCACATTTCAAATTGTCATGTGGATGTGGGCGACGATTGCGTTACGATCAAATCCGGCATCGAAACCGAATCGCCGGGACTGCGCGTGCCGTGCGAAAATATCACGGTGACGAATTGCACGATGGTGCACGGGCATGGCGGCGTCGTGATCGGGAGCGAGATGAGCGGCGGCGTGCGGAACGTCGTCATTTCGAATTGCGTTTTCGTCGGCACGGATCGCGGCATCCGCATCAAGTCGCGGCGCGGGCGCGGCGGTTTCGTCGAAGACGTGCGCGTGACGAATGTCGTGATGCGCGAGGTGTTGTGTCCGTTCACGATCAACTTGTACTACCACATCAACAAGCGCGGCGACAAGATCGTGTCGGACAAAAACGCGCGGCTGGTGGACGAAGGGACGCCGCGCGTGCGTCACATCCACTTGAGTCACATCACCGCGCGCGACGCGAAAATCGCGGCGGGCTTTGTCTACGGCTTGCCCGAAATGCCGATCGAAGATTTGACGCTCGACGACGTTTCGATCACGATGGCGCGCGACGCGCCCGCCGGTTACGCGGATATGGCGGACGATATTCCGGAACAGCGCGCTGCCGGTTTCTTTGCGCGCAACGTGCGCGGTTTGCGTCTGCGCGATGTGGAGATTGCGGATCAGATCGGCGAGGCGTTTTTGATCGAGTCTGTCTCCCGCCGAAACTGACTCGTATACAACGCGTGATACACGCCGCCGCGCGCGCGGTGTTTCCTCCGCCGCGCCGAACTTATCCACGTTGATCGCAGATTGCCTTGAACTTGCAAAGCGCGGCTAATCGCTGTCCACCATTGTTTTTCCGCCCGACTCCGACCACAACGCCTGGCTTAAATCGTGCGCCGTCCATTCGCGATGCGCGCACGTTTTTTTTAGTCGTTCGGCGCGCTCGCGTAATTGCGCGGCGTAGCGCTGATAGTACGCCGCGGTGAAAGCGACTTGTTCCAACTCTGGAATCTGCGCCGCGACCAATTCGTCGAAAAAGGGATAGATCGCTGGCGCGCGGCACGCCAACACTGCCGACGACGTGGCGGGACCGACGCCCGCAAGTTGGCTGAGGAGATCGACTGGCTTGCGCGGATCGGGAATCGCGGCAAACGCGTCGAGCGATGTTTTCTTCACAAGCGCAGGCGCGTTGCTTTGCACGAGCAGGCGATTGCGTTCGTGCCAGACGCCGCGTTTCATTTTCCACGCGGTCACGCGCTCCAACTCGGCGCGCGTAATGTACGCGGGCGACCGCGCTGCGATCAGCGCGGGCAGTTCATCCCGATACCACGCGTCGAGTTCTGGCAAACCGTTGACGCGCTGCATCGCGATTATATCGGAGTAACGATCCAGCGCGGTGTGCCAGCCCGCGCATTTGTTGCTTGCCCAAAGGTACGTCATCGGCTACCCCTGCGCTTTTTCTTCAGATCGTCCTTGCTGGCGAGATTATTGAACAGCGCGCGCGTTGCGACGCTGATGTTTGCGACGGCGCGGTCGAACGCGGCTCGATTCGCGCGCGACGGAACGCGATAGCCGCTCACTTTGCGGACGAATTGCAGCGCGGCGTCGTGCAATTCTTGGTCTGTCGGCGCGCGATCGGGCTGACGGAGTTTGCGAATGTTTCTGCACATGGCGGGATTGTTCTGGTTTCAGAAGAAAAATAAAGCCCCCTCGCGGCAACAGCATAAGCCAAGACCTCCGAGGCGCTCACCCAAAACCTCGAAGGTCTTTACACTTTACATCATCATCTTGAGAATCTCAGCCAGTTGCGGGAGCAAAGGCGGCAATTCCTCTCGAACGATTTTCCATACAATCGCAAAGTTGACGCCGAAATATTGATGAATCAACTTGTCGCGCACACCCGCGAGGTCTCTCCACGGTATCGTAGGATTATCGCGGCGTGTCAATGCCGAAACATGCTTGGCGGCTTCGCCAATCACTTCAAGGTTGCGAATGACCGCATCCTGCGTCTTTTCGTCTTGCTCAAACTGTTCACGCGACAGATCGCCCACGTACCGTTGAATGCGCTCAATCGCCCCGTAAATATCCTGCAAATAATCGCGGTCACGGCGGCTAGACATAGAACAAAGTCCTTTCAATGTCCAAAGCAATATGCGCGTAACGCGAATTCATTCGCCCACCTTGAAACGACTCGAACGTCGCCAGGTCAACTTTTCTGCCGAGTGATTCCTCAAGTTCAAACGCGAGTTGCACGAATTCCAGACCCAGAGGACGCGTGAGTTGCACCAGAATATCCACATCACTTTTTTTGCGCGCCGTCCCCTTGGCGAACGAACCGTACAGCGCCATTTTTTCCACACCATACTTGGCGCGCAGTTGCGGGAGTTGCTTTCGCAGAATACTGATTACGCGCGTTTTGGTTGCCGGTTTGTTCATCGTCCACACCCCATAATCCGAAGCTCTGCCACGATCAAAACATATAACCGATGCGTTGATTTGTCAACTACAATTCAGCGTTCAGCAAAATGTTTCTCCGCCATCAACGCCTTGAGCAATCCCTTGCCCTTGTATTTGCCGCGCAAACTGTGGATGTGCTGACGCGTGATGGGCGTGAGAATGATGCGCTTGCCTTGCTCATCTACTTGCACTTGAATCCGAGTCCCCGCTTGGATGCCGAATTCGCGGCGGATGGATAGCAGGAGGGTAATTCGTCCATCTGCGGTTGCGTGAGTTTCCATCTAAGGTTGCTCATCAGATGCAATCAACTGATTAACTGCTTCTGCTAGCAAGGCACGGCGCTTTTCCAAGAATTCACGGTACGCAGACACCTCCCACATTTCTTTGTCTGTGGGAATGAGTTGGGCGGTCAACGCTTGCTTGCCTCGTTCGGCAACGATGTCAGGAAAATAATCTTTCGGCAAGGCATTAGAAAGATTCCGATTGACTCTACCTGAAATGAAAGCCATGTTCGCAATTTCGTTGATCTCGGCTTTTTCGTAGCCGTTACTGGATTTCTGTAATCGCGACTTGGGGAAAATGTGATGATACTGGATAAAGTGATTTCGCCCTTGATGTGACAGCGATAAGGCAAGCCCACTCCACCAATCTTTTGCGTCGCGTTCTTTCAAAGCCAGGTACGTCATTGAGAAGAGCGGACTGCGAATGCCACGCCCGATGAAATCAGCTGGCTCAACGGTTAAACGACCAAACTGTTGTTCGAGGACTTGGATAAGGCGATCTGGATTTTCTCCCTTCTTGACGAGGTTTAGGTCAGCATCAAGAATGGTTTCAGTAGAACCGCGTGAATAGTGCCCGCGTATATGTGCAATATACACCCATCGTCTCAAAGACTTTTCTTCAGACTCACTAAGCTTTTCGTTGTGAACTAGACCATAGTACGCGACGAGCAGGATTAGGAACGGGGATGACAAAAGACTCTCGTCTTCGACACCTACATTTGCGCGCAGATAGTTTATCGCAAAGCGAATACCTCGCTTTGCATCTTCCCAGGCTTGTTGCAGGCGTTCGAGTGAAATTGTTCCGACCGTTTTGAATCGGCTCTGATCGGTCGCGAACATTACAATCGCGCGCACAAGCAAACCTGTGTCGAGCGTAAACTCTCCCGTCTCTTCGCATTCTTTCGCAAACTCTTCAAATAAGGTCAGTGAGTTTTTCCAGCGGGCGGTGATTTGGGCAAGCGCAAGATCAGAACCGCGCAACTTCATCCCCAGCGAATTAACTCGAACAAAGATTTCTGCGACTTCTTCGTAGGATAGCCCCTTGTCAAGAACATTCACGACATAGGGATAGTCGCGGATTTTGCGGACGGTAGCGAGTCGCTTGGTATATTTGGTCCACTGAGGATCATCGGGGGTGACGCTCAGCGGTTTTAGCAATTGCCAATCCGTGCGTTCTTCATTAAAAATTTCAGAAACACGAATCCATTTGGGGTTGGCGGATAGGTTGCGACTGGCAACAACAAAAGTGCGCTTGGACAATCGCTCGGTGACCGATTGAACGGTATCCTCTAATTCCTCATCCAGTTCAGCGTCCGGATCGTCGTCGTCGTCAAACTGGATGGCTTGATCGGACTCGACTTCAAGCACTTCGGCAGGCGGACCGTCCGGATGGTCGAGGTTGAAAAGGATATCAATGGCTCTTTTCCGCCCGCGCACTTCTACAGGTTCACCGCGCAAAATCGCGCTGAGTGAGGTGAGCCGCTGTTGACCATCGAGTAACAATTTGGAATTTGTGAACGGATTCTGTCTTTGGTCAACCGCCATTTTTCTTGTTGGAGTTTCCTGATCAGTTTCCCAGACCAGAATGCTTCCAGAGGGATAGCCGCGATAGAGTGAATCCAGCAGATCACGCACACGCGTGGCGGGCCAAATATAACGACGTTGCATTTCAGGTAACTGAAGTTCACGATCTTCGATCATACTAACAAGCTTACCGACCGAGATGTCTGCTTTTTGCATGATTACTCCTTTCTCTCAGCCAAATGTTTACTTGGCTCTCTCCAAATTCAACGCCAACAACTTTTCCAAGATTCCCTCGTCGCTCAAATTGTGCTGCCACCCATACGCGTCCAGCACGGCGTCATCCAATTTGCGATGCGCGATGGCAAGCCATTCCGGGCGCGCATTGTACAGATTGGTCAGCGTGCGCTTTTTCAAATCCGCTTCTGGAATATCTGGCGGATTCAACCACCTATCCCGCTGTTCAACTAATTCTTTTGCGGCTTGGGCGATTGCTTTGACGCGTTTGTCATTCTTGGATTCTTTGCCCGGCGGAAATGGGAACGGGAATGTTTCAAACGTGGTGGTAGGTGTATAGCGCGGGCGGTCAGTCAACGCCGTGCCCATCCGCAACGCCCAGATTTCGTGGACGCGCGAATGGAGAACGCCGAAGAAAAAATCATCGTCACGGGCAATAACGTACAAAGTGTGATCTGGAAGCGCTTCCTTATCAAACCAGGTGAACAAACGATGCTTGGAAACATTAGGCGTCACAATATACCGACTCAAATCCTTAATCGAGGCACGTGTATCGAGCACCAAACGGCGATGCCACCACCAGTATTCTTTTTCTCTTGGAGCATTGGAGTTGTCGCGTACAGGTTTCACCACCTGTTTTACATATTCGAACGGTTGCTCATAACGCGCGGCTTGTTCTTGTGACATTTCGCCAAAATCAATAATCCATGTCTTGGACCACTTGGCTGTCATATCACGCGCATTGTAATATGGTCGTACGACATCAGAATTTGGACGCCCATTGGGATTCCCTTTTGCTTCAAGCATCTTGTGTGCCGTTGTTTCATCAATATCGAAAGGCCCACCCTTTTCGTCACTGCGAAAACAAATTCCTTCGTTCTCTTTCAGTGTGCTTGCCTCAGTCAGATTTGCAGACGCTGTCAGATTCGCATTGATACTCGGCACTGTCTTACCGTCCATCTGTCGCATTGTTTCTTCGCCGTTATCGAATCCAATCACCGAAACACGCACCGCCGCACCATCCAAAATCCAGTCGCGGTCACTCCACGCCATAAAAATATCACCAGTCTCTTTGATGCGTTCCAAAACTTTTCGATTCGCGCCGCCACGGATGCCTTGTGTGGCGAGCAATCCCGCGCGTTTTACTTTGTCTTGTTCAATCATCGCCCGCGCTTTTTCAAACCAGTACGTCACCAAATCGGCAGACGCAGGTACGCGGTCTTTATAAAGTGCGAACAAATCGTCCACGTACTTGTCGCCCAAACCTTGTCGTATTTTATTGCCACCCAGGAACGGCGGATTGCCAACAACCACATCGGCGGGAATCCATTCGGGTTCCATTGACTTGTCGTTCGCGTCGTGCGTCAAAATCGCGTCCATCAACCTGATCGTCTCAATTGCTTTGAGAATCGGTTCGGCGGGATAGCCAAAGCCGTTGTCGCGCCGCCACTGAATATAGCCAATCCAAATGGAGGTCTGCGCCAAATCGTGTGCGTATGGATTGATTTCGATGCCGTGCATTTGCAGCGGTGAAGGCGATGGATTCACGTCGGGCAAGAGCATCGGCAAGCCGAGTTCGCTACCAAACACCGAGACCTCTTTCCACAAATCGAGCAAGAGCAAAAGCGCGACGTACAAAAAGTTGCCACTGCCGCACGCGGGATCGAGTACCGTGATCTTTGCCAGTTCGCTCGCAAAGCCGAGGAGCAAATCGCGTAGAGCGTTTTGTTTGTTGCGACTGCGCCCATTCGCGATTGTGCGCGCCTGCTGTTTCACTTGTTCCCAGTGTCGCCGCAGTGGAGCCATCAGTACTGGTTCGACGATGAGCAGAATATCTGCTTTGCTCGTGTACTGCGCGCCCAGTTTAGCGCGCTCGGACGGATCGAGCGAACGCGAAAAGAGCGTGCCCAAAATGGACGGCTCGATGCTCGACCAGTCGAGGTCGCACACGCCTGCGAGGATGCTCATCCCGTCGCTGTCGAGCGCGAGCGCGGTGCTATCGTTGAACAGACCACCGTCGAAATATTTGATGTCGTCCGCGCCAAACGCGCCGCCCGATCTCATCGCCGCAAACAATTGCGCGACGCGCTGCTGGAATGATTCGGGGTGCGTGACCGACGATTTGACCAGTCGCGTGAAAATCTTGTTGGGCAACAATCCGATGTCTTCGGCAAAGAGGCAGAACAAAATGCGAATGAGAAAATGCGCGGCGGCGTGCGATTCTGCGCCGTCGCGTCGCAAGAATTCGGCAAGGTGCGCAAATTCTTTGGCGGCTTGTTGTGTGACCTGCTCCGCCGTCTGTTGCGATTTGAACGCTTGCGGATTCTCAAACGCAGTCTTGATTTGTTCGACACCTTGCGGGGTCAGCAAATCATCCAGTGTAATCGTGATGGCGCGTTTGACGGTGTTGGTAAAGTTGGTATGAATTTCAATGCGATCAATATCGGAGACGATCAAGAGCGGAGGATTCTGTAACGATTCGCGGTACTGTTGCAACTGCGCGTATGCTTTGACAAGGTCGGAATGTTTGCCCTTGTATTCCCATGCAAATGTGTTGCGCAGAAACACGTCTGCCCAGCCTTGTCTGCCACCGTCGCTTTTGCTTGCACCCGCTTCAAACGTAAACCATTCACCTTTCGGGTCGGCTTCCGACGGTGTTTGATGACCAATGAGGTGGCACAGGTCAATAAAATGTTCTTGCGCGATTTTCTTTTCGTTTGCTGTGACCTTGCGCCATTTGGCGACGAACTCTTGGGGGGAAATGGTTGTGGGCATTTATTGTCTGACCTCAGCGGGATAACAAAAACACCTGCCACTCACGCGCAAACTCATTATAACCCAAGCTCACGCAGAATCCAAACACACGGTAGGGACATCCAATTGAACGCTTCCTATATTGCCACTATATCACACCTTGCGGCGTCGTCGCTGGTTGCTCCTCCCGCCTAAACTGACTCGTATACAACGCGTGATACACGCCGCCGCGCGCAAGCAATTCGTCGTGCTTGCCGCGCTCGACCACTTCGCCGTCTTGGATGACGATCACCTGATCCGCGTTGCGAATCGTAGACAAGCGATGCGCGATGACGAACGAGGTGCGCCCGCGCAATAATTCTTCCAGCGCTTGCTGAATCAAGCGTTCGGTGCGTGTGTCCACCGACGACGTCGCTTCGTCGAGAATCAGGATGCGCGGATTCGCAAGTGCGGCGCGCGCAATCGAAATCAATTGCCGCTGACCCTGGCTCAACCCCGTGCCGCGTTCGCCCAACACGGTTTCGTATTGCTTGGACAACCGTTCGATGAACGAATCCGCGCGGACGAGTTTCGCCGCCGCGATCACTTCTGCATCCGTCGCGTCGAGGCGACCGTAACGGATGTTGTTCATCACCGTATCGCTGAACAAAAATGTGTCTTGCAACACGATGCCGATTTGCGCGCGCAGCGACGCGCGCGTCACTTCGCGCACGTCCACGCCGTCAATCTTGACCGCGCCGCCGACCACGTCGTAAAAACGCGGAATCAAATTGATGATCGTCGTCTTGCCCGCACCCGTCGGTCCGACGATCGCAACCGTTTGACCTGGCTCGGCGCGCAGCGACACGCCGCACAACACGCGCTCGCCCTTTTTGTACTCCGCGTCCACGCGATCGAATTCGACCGCGCCAACAATCGGCGGCAGCGCGCGCGCGTTCGATTTGTCCGTCACATCGGGCTGGGTGTCGAGCAAATCGAAAATACGTTCCGCGCCCGCAATCGCGCTTTGGATGTTCGTCCACAACACCGAAATTTGTTGAATCGGCTGATTGAAGCGCTGAACGTAACCCAGGAACGTGACGATCAACCCGAGCGACATTGTCGTGCCGAATAAATTCTCTCCGCGCAGTAACGCGATTCCGCCCACGACGACGACGAGCGCGATCGCGAGATAGCCCAGCGCTTCGAGTGTGGGCGCGAGCGCGGAGGTGAACGCCACCGCGCGAATGTTCGCGTCGCGATACGCCGCGCTGGAACGTTCGAATTCCGCGATGTTTGCGTTCTCGCGATTGAACGCCTGCACTTCGCGCACGCCCGCGATACTCTCCTGCAAATTTGCGTTCACGTTGCCGATCTCTTTGCGCGTACGGCGAAACGCGCGCCGCGCCTGATCGGAAAACCAGGTCGTCGCGAGAATCATCAGCGGCACGACCGCCATACTGACGAGCGCGTACGCGACACTCTTCGTCAGCATATTCCACGTAATCCAAACGAGCAGCAGCGCGCCGCTGACGACTTGGATGAGCGCAAAGTTGATCGCCTGCTGAAGCGTGTCCGTGTCGTTCGTGATGCGACTCATCACGTTACCCGTTTCGTTTTCCGCGTAAAATCCAACTGACAAACGGTGCAGATGTCGAAAAACGTCGACGCGTAATCTCTTGAGCACGCGCTGACCCGTCCAGGTCATCACGTAAAACATCAGCCCGCCAAGAATCGCGCCGAGAAGGTAGATGCCGACGAGCGTCGCGACCAAGCCGCCCAAGCCCGCCAGCGTTTCGTCCATCGTGCGATTCGGATGGATCGGTGTATACCAACAATTCGTCGCGCGCATTTCTAGTGTGGCTTTGGACAATTCTTGAAACTGCGGTTCGGGCGCAGGCGCGAGAAAACAATCCACCACTTGCCCCGTGAGATCGGGTGTGATGACTTGCGTCCACGTGTTGACGATCATCAATCCCGTGACGAGCACGAGCATAAACCAGTACGGTTTGAAATATGAACCTAGCCGCGCGAGCGTTGCGCCGACGTTGCCTGCCTTGCTCGTTTCTTGCGCAAGCAAGTGGCGCGGACCACCAGGACCGTGAAACATTTATCGAGCCTCCACTGAAGACCGAGGACGGAGGACGGAAGACGGAGGAATGTCGTCCGTCGCCGGTCGTCGGTCGTCCGTCGTCCCTGCATCGCCGATCAATTGCGAATGATAAATCTCCGCGTACATCTCGCTCTCTTCCATCAACTCTTCGTGCTTGCCGCGCGCGACGATTTCGCCTTTGTCGAGCACAAGAATTTGATCCGCGTTCAGCACGGTGCTGATGCGCTGCGCGATGACGAAACTCGTCCGCCCGCGCATTAGTTGATCGAGCGCGTGTTGGATTCGATACTCGGTGGCGAGGTCAACGCTGCTCGTCGAATCGTCGAGAATCAGGATGCGCGGATCGAGCAACAACGCGCGCGCAATCGCGACGCGCTGTTTCTGCCCGCCGCTCAACGTTGCGCCGCGCTCGCCGACGAGCGTATCGTAGCCATCGGGAAAATCGCCGATGAAATCGTGCGCCTCGGCGGCGCGCGCCGCCGCGATCACCGCGTCCATCGTCGCGTCGGGACGCCCGAACGCGATGTTGTCGCGAATCGTGCCGCTGAACAACGTCGTGTCTTGCAACACGATCCCGATTTGCGAGCGGAGCGAATCGAGTTTGACATCGCGCACGTCGTTGTCGTCAATCGTTACGCGCCCTTCGCTGGCGTCGTAAAAGCGCGGAATGAGATTGATGATCGTCGTCTTGCCGCTGCCCGTCGCGCCGAGCAGCGCGATCGTCTGACCTGGGTTCGCTTCAAAACTGACGCGCGACAACACAGGTTCGGAACTGCCGAAATAGCGAAACGTGACGTTCTCGAATTTCACGCGACCCTGAATCGGCGCAAGCGCGCGCGCGTTCGGCTTGTCGGTGACGTCGTTCTTCGCGTCGAGAATCTCAAAGATGCGCGACGCGGACGCGGCGGCTTGCGACATTTGCGATATGATCATTCCCAACATTCCGAGCGGGAAGAAAACGTACAGCAGGTAGAGCGAAAATTTTTGCCACTCGCCAATCGTCAGCGCGCCGCCCAGGATTTGCCGACCGCCAAAATACAACACGGCGGCTTGCCCCAGGTTCATAATCAGAAAGATAAACGGAAACAGAAACGAAAAGACACGCGCGATGACGAGTTGTTGCCGCATCAAATCGTCCGCCGCGCGATTGAAACGGGCTTGCTCGTTCGGCTCGCGCACGAACGCTTGTACGACTTTGATGCCCGCGAGGTTCTCCTGCAAAATCGTGTTGAGCGTCGAAAGCTTTTGCTGCACGCGCGTAAACAATGGCTGGGCAACCGCGCCAAAAGCCATAAACAAGACGAGCGCAATCGGCAGCGTCGGCAGAATTACCAGCGTCAACGGAACGTTCGTCAGCCACAACACGATCAGCGTGCCGAACAACAGGAGGAACGCTTGCAGCACCATCATCAAACCTTGCCCGATGAACAGCCGCGTTTTCTCCACGTCGTCGGTCGCGCGAATCATCAATTGCCCCGTCTGGTTTTGATCGTGATACGAAAACGAGAGCCGCTGAATCTTGGCGAACAATTCATTCCGCAGATCGAACGCGACGCCCTGCGACGCGCGTTCCGCGTTGTACGATTGCGTGAACGCGAACAGTCCGCGCATCGCCGCGAATCCGACAATGCCGACGGCTGACGCGATCAACCAGGTTTCCAAGTCCGCGCGCGTGAATGGTGGCGGCGCGGTGGTTGCCGGCACGGCGAGCGCGCCGCCGCGCGTGATTGCGTCAATCGTCGCTTGGACGAGTTGCGGCACCATCAATTGCGCCAGCGTCGAAATGAACAAACTCGCGTAGGCGATTACCGCGACGCGACGGTAGCGGAACAGGTACCGAATCGCGCGTTGCAGTCCCGCGAAACTGACGCGGTCGCCGCGCGCGCGTGTTGTTTTCATCGTCATTTGTGTGCGCATCGTGGTTGATTATATGCTGGCGGTGAGCAAATGACAAATGAGTAAATGAGAATGAGCAAATGACAAATGAACGAATGACAAATGTCAGACGAGGAATGATGAGCGATTTGTTCATTTGCAATTTGTCATTTGTCATTCGCTTCTTGGCATCCCGCGCGTTTTGTGCTATATCTATTTGGGGATGGCGGTAGGGGCGAAGCATTTTTTGTCCTGAGCGGAGCGAAGGATCAGAAAAATGCTTCGCCCTTACATCGCGATCTTGAGAGTCCTGATGCAAAACAAATGGTGGATTTTCCTTTCAGTCGGCGTCGGCGCGTTTATGTCGGCGATTGGCGTCAGCGTCGTCAATATCGTTTTGCCCGTCGTGAGTACCGATTTCGGCGTGGACGTTTCCACAATCGAATGGGTCATTACCGTTTATTTGCTGATCGTCAGCGGGCTATTGTTGAGTTTCGGTCGCTTGGGCGATTTGCGCGGACACAAGGTTGTCTACGTGTCGGGTTTTGTGATTTTCCTGATCGCCGCGCCGTTGTGCGGGTTCGCGCAGAACGCGCCGATGTTGATCGCGGCGCGCGCGCTGCAAGCGTTCGGCGCGGCGATGGTTTTTTCCAATTCACCTGCGATCCTCACGAAAAATTTTCCTGCGACCCAGCGCGGTCAGGTGTTGGGTCTGCAAGCGATGATGACGTACCTGGGTCTCACCGTGGGTCCATCGCTCGGCGGGTGGCTGACGATGCAATTCAGCTGGCGCGCGGTCTTTTTCATCAACCTGCCGATTGGCTTGCTGGCGCTGTGGTTGAGCGCGCGTTTCATTCCGCGCGACGCGCCATCGGAAAAACGCGAACCATTCGATTTGATTGGCGCGGCAACATTTATGATCGGTCTCGTTCTGCTGTTGCTTGCGCTGAATCAAGGTCACGCGTGGGGCTGGTCATCGCCGATCATCGTCGCGATGTTGATTGCCGCGTTCGGCATCGCCGCGATTTTCTTGCGGATCGAACGACGCGTTGCCAGCCCGATGCTCGATCTCACGCTGTTTCGCGCGCGACTTTTTTCGGCGGCGACGGTCAGCGCGATCGCGAATTACATTTGCATTTACACCGTTTTGTTTTTGATGCCGTTCTATCTGATCCGGGCGCGCGGCTTTAATCCCGCGCAAGCCGGGCTGCTCCTCACCGCGCAGCCGCTGTTGATGGCGATCAGCGCGCCCTTGAGCGGCGCGCTCTCCGATAAAATCGGTTCGCGTTTTTTGGCGACCCTGGGTATGGCGATTCTCGCGCTCGGCGCGTTTTTGCTTTCGCGCCTCGATTCTGTGTCGTCGTCCGCCGAGATCGCGATTGCGCTCGCAGTCGTCGGTTTGGGCACCGGCATTTTTTCTTCGCCGAACAACAGCGCGTTGATGGGCGCGGCGCCGCGCCATCGGCAAGGGATCGCGGCGAGCGTCTTGGCGACGGCGCGTAACGGCGGAATGGTTTTAGGCGTCGGACTCGCGGGCGCGATCTTTGCGACGGTGCAGACGCAATTCGGCGGAACGATCTTTGACGCGATCAGCGCGGGGTTGCTGGCTGCCGCGCTCGTTGCGCTGATCGGCGCGTTGACTTCGGCGATGCGGTGATCGAGTGCAATGCTTTCAGGTGTGTGTTAGCGTTTCGATTTCTCGAAGCAGGAACGGCAAGTTGGGGCGCGAGAAACTGATCTCGAATGCGGGGACGCGGTTGCGTTTGATGTCAGGGGGAATATGTTTGTGGTGGGGAAACGTGGATGCCAATGTTCGATCGTTTGGATGCGGAAAGTCGTCGTACCAATATAGACGCTCTTCGCCTCGATAAACTTCGTAGCCATACGCCGTGATTTGGGCGGCGTCGAAATCCAGCTCTTCGCGTATTCGCAAATGCGTTCCATTCTGGAAGACAATGTCGCCCTCGGCAATTCCTGTGTAGGGGCTGTCAGACCACACGATCACAGTCGAGTGTTTGATGTCGGGGCGGTCGAGCAACTGCGCGACACAACGACTATACGCCGCAAGCGACGTGAAGGGGGATTCGTTCATCGTTAGTAGGCGGGTTGAAAACGCAGCGTCTCACTTAATTCGCGCTGTTTGAGTTGGGTCAGGTATGTTTGTTTGCGCCGTTGCCATGTTTCGTAGAGTCCTTTCCAGCGGCTGAAATCCGCGCGCGTTTCGTCGAACTCGTCATAGCGCGTCAGTTTGCCCGACATCAACGCGGCGTAGAAATCTTCGCTTAGGATGCCGTACTTTTCTTCGTAGAGTGTCAAGCGGCGTTCCAGTAGTTTCATTTCGATAACTAACTCGTGAATCTCCATATTCGCCTCCCTAGATGCGATTGTGATTTTACCACACCTGCGCTGAATTTGCGAATTTCGTTCTTGGGCGATTGGGCGGGTATTCGATTTGATTTTATCGCGGCGTATGAGTATAATAATCCCAATTCATCGTCGTTCAAACCAGGAGGGGGACAATGCGCGAATTTAGAGGCAAACTCGCACTCATCATCGGCGTCATTTACGTCGCCTTTGTCGCGTGGTCGTTGTACGGCGCGGTGATGCCCGTCGAAACGTATCTGTTTCGAATGGTGCATCTGGGTTTCATCTACGCGCTCGCATTTTTAGTTTATCCTCTTTCGAAAAAACAAGACCGTTGGACGCGCTGGCTCGACCTCGCGTTTGCGATCCTGGGTGTCCTCGCGATTGCGTACGCGCTCGTTGATCTCGACGCGTTCATCCGCCGCTCTACGCTTCCCGATCCGCCCGATCTGTTCTTCGGGCTTGCCGCGATTCTTTTGTTGATCGAACTCTCGCGTCGTGTCGTCGGCAATACATTTACGTTTGTTCTGCTCGGATTTCTTCTCTACATTTTCTTCGGTCCACTTTTCCCCGGTCCGATCGCGCACAAAGGGTACGATATTGATCGCCTCGTCGGTCATATGTTTATGACGCTCGAAGGCATCTTCGGCGTGCCGCTCTCCGTGAGTGTGTCGTTCGTGATGCTGTTCGTCGTCTACGGCGTGATGATGGACGCGGCGGGTGCGGGACAATTTTGGATGGAACTCTCGCTCGCATTGATGGGGCGCAGTCCGGCGAGCGCGGGGCGCGGCGCGGTGATGACGACCGCGCTGCTCGGCGGTCCGCAAGCGAGCGGCGTCGCGACGACAATGTCCGTTACGCCGATTATGTGGCCCATCTTGAAAAAAGCCGGATACACCGCCGATATGGCGGCGGGCTTGGTCGCGGCGGGCGGCATCGGCGCGGTGATTTCTCCGCCGATGATGGGCGCGGCGGCGTTCTTGATTATGCAATTCTTGCGCGTCTCGTTTTGGGATGTGATCGTAATGGTCACGATGCCGACTGTGCTGTACTATGTCGGCACGTTTATGATGGTGGAGATGGAAGCGCGCAAGCACAATTTTGCGCCGCCCGATTCAACCGGTAAGACGTTTGTCGAGGTGATGCGGACGCGCGGCTATCATCTCATTTCGATCGCGGTGCTCGTCACGTTGTTGGTCTTGGGACGTTCGCCGGAAGATGCCGCGCTCTGGGCGATTGCCGCGGTGATCGCGACGAGTTTCTTGAGCAAGGATCGCGCCGAGTGGCTCACGCCCGCGCGCATTTGGGATGCGACGATCGAAGGCGCGAAAAATATGTTGCCGGTCGCGATTCTGCTTGCGGCAGCCGGGTTGATCGTCGGCGTCTTTTCGCTCACCGGACTCGGACTGAAAATTTCGAACATCATCATGTCGCTCAGCGGCGGCTCGACGATTCTCGCGCTCTTACTCGCGCTGCTCGCGTCGTTCATCATCGGGTTGTCGCTGCCGATCACCGCGACGTATATTATGACCGTCGTGATGGTCGCGCCCGCGCTCGTCAAAGTCGGCGTGCCGGAACACGTCGCGCATCTGCTCGCGTTTTATTTCGCGGTGCTGTCGGAGGTGTCGCCGCCGGTCGGGCTTTCGCCGTCGGCGGCGGCGGCGGTCACCGGCGGCAACCCGTTCGGCGCGATGATGCAAGCGTGGAAATATTCGCTGCCCGCGTTCCTCGTTCCATTCTTTTTTGCCGCGACGACGGTGGGCGCGAACTTGCTGATCGTCGGCGCGAGCTGGGGCGGCTTTATCGAAGCGACAGCCACAGCGATACTCGCGCTGATGTTTCTTGCGGTCGGCATCATCGGCTTTTTCCGCGGCGCGCTGAATTGGATCGAACGCGCGATCCTGATCGTGATCGCGTGTATGATGGTGCTTGATCCGATTGACTTGTCGTTGATGGGTTTACTGCCGGTGGCAGTCGCGCTGGTTGTGGTCGCGCGGAATTATTTTTTGAATCGTCCAACCGCGCGGACGGTTTGATCTATTCCAATCCAAATTTTTTTCAGGAGGAGAAGATGAAAGTCAGAACGATTATTTTCGCGATCGCGTTGATCGCGTTGTTGGCGGCATGCGCGCCTGCGCCAACGCCCGCGCCGACCGCCGCGCCGCCGACCAAAGCACCGGCGGTTGAACCAACGAAAGCGCCGATCGCGACAACCGCGCCCGCGCAACCGACGGCGGTACCGCCCACTGCCGCGCCCAAGCCGACTGATCCACCCAAACCGATGGCGTTCAGTCTGGTGACCGGCGGCACCGGCGGCGTGTGGTATCCGCTCGGCGGCGCGATTTCCGGCGTCGTCGGCAAGAACGTGCCGGGCGTCTCCATCACGGTCGAAGCGACGACGGCGGCGACGGACAATTTGAAACTGCTCACCGCCAACAAAGCCGGGATGGCGTTCGCGTACGATTATCACGCGGGCTGGGTGAACGATGGCAAGATGCCCGGTCTCACCGGCAAGTTCAACACGCGCATCTTGATGGCGTTCTACGAACAACCGTTGCACGTCGTCACGAAAGATGGCACCGGGATCAAGACGCTGGAGGATCTCAAGGGCAAGCGCGTCTCGACCGGCGCGCCGAACAGCGGCACGGAAGAGCAAGCCGGGTACGTGCTCAAAGGGCTCGGCATTGACATTGACAAGGACATCAAGCGCGAGAAACTGGGCGCGGCGGAATGTGTCGCCGGACTCAAGGACGGCAAACTCGACGCGTTCTTCTGGAGCGGCGCGGTGCCAACCGCTTCGATCATTGACCTGGCGAACACGCCCGGTTTGAAAATGGTCTTGCTCCCGATCAGCGGCGACGTGGGCAAAAAGATTATGGACGCGAATCCCGGCGTCTTTCACGCGACCGCGTTCAAAAAAGATTCGTACAAAGGCGTGGACGCGGACGTGCCAACGATCGGCATTACCGCGGTGATCCACGTGCTGGACACCTTCCCCGAAGATCGCGTCTATCAGATCGTCAGCGCGCTCTTTACGAATATGAACGATCTGGCGATCGTCGCAAAAGAAGTCAAGGACTTGACTCCGGCGAAATCAATGGCGCAGTTGGGTCCCGACGCGCAGAAACTGTTGCACCCCGGCGCGATCAAGTTCTTCAAGGAAAAAGGCGCGCTCAAGTAGAGATGACAGAGGACAGATGACAGACGACAGACATCTGTCATTGCGAGGAGCGAACTCTGCGACGAAGCAATCTCCGACTCGGCGTTGGAGGTTGCTTCGTCCCTTTGTAATTCTAGGCGCGCTCGTCTTGTTGTTGGGATTCGCGTCGCAAATTACTGCGCCGGGATTCACGCGCGTAGAATTGCGCGACGCCGCAACCGGGCGCGAAATCTTTACCGCGATTTTGCGCGATGGCGCGCCGATCACGTTGACGTGGCGCAATTCGCTCTTCAATCTCGACGTGACCGAAGCGTTCGTCGTGGAAAATGGCGCGCTGATCCAAACCGAAGTGACGTTTGCCGATCCGCGCGCGCGAAGCGTGCCACCGCCCGTCGTCGCGCCCAGCGATGTGAACGATCTGTACCACACCGGCGGCGCGTTCTCGGCAAAGGGATTGCGGCGACCGTTCACGCGGATCGCGTATCGCGTCGGCGAAATCGGCGATCCGAAAATGACGATTGGCGCGCGCGTGATCGAGTTCAAGCGCGAGGTTGGATTCGGCGGCAGCATTGTTTTGACGACGCGCGCGGTCAGCGTGGGGGAAATTGTAGGACAAATTTACAAATTTGTCCTACGCAATGAGGAAAAAATGAGCAACGCAGATTACGCGATTGATCTTTTCAAGCAGGGCTTTGCCTGATCGCAAGCGGTACTTGCCGCGTGCGGCAAGCAATTTGGAATGGATGAGCAAACGGCGCTGCGCGTCGCGTGCGGATTCGGCGGCGGGGTCGGACGTTTGGGGCTGACCTGCGGCGCGGTGACCGGCGCAGTGATGGTCATCGGCTTGAAGTACGGCAAAGTCAAAGTGGACGACGATGCGGCGAAAGAAAAGACGTACGCGCTCGTTCAGGAATTCGCGCGCCGATTTCGCGCGCGGAACAAATCGCTGAATTGTACGGAATTGCTGGGTTACGATCTTGGCACAGCAGAAGGACGCGAAAAAGTGAAGGAGAAAAATCTCGCTACGACCGTTTGCGAAAAGGCGGTCAGGGACGCGGCGGAGATCTTGGAGGAAATTCTCTAGGTGGTCGCGGGCAAAGTAAAATAAAACGTCGAGCCCTTGCCCTCGATACTCTCCGCCCAGATTTTGCCGCCGTGCGCTTCGATCAGATGTTTGGCGATCGCGAGTCCCAGCCCGGTGCTGTGCGGTTCGTCCGCGCGCCGCGCGTGCTCCAATTTGAAAAAGCGTTCAAAGATGCGCGGCAAGACCGCCGCCGGAATCCCGATGCCGGAATCCTGCACGTAAAGTTCAATCATATCGCCAACCGCGCGCGCGCCCATCGCAATTCGACCGCGCGCGGGCGTGAATTTGATCGCGTTGTGCAAGAGATTGCCCAGCGCGCGCTGCGCGCTCGCCGGATCAGCCAAGACGCGCAGATCGGCGGGCGCTGTAATTTCCAGCGCGAGTTCTTGCCGTTCGATCTGCGGACGAAACCGCTCGACGACTTGCGCGACAAGATCCGCGATCGGCGTTTCTACCAGTTTGATCGGCATCTGTCCCGATTCGATGCGCGCCAAATCCATCAATTCATCCGTGAGTTGGCGCAACGCGTCCACCTGGCTCAACAATTTGGTGAGCCACAGGCGCGCGGGCGACGCGTCAACCAGTTCTTCTGCGAGCGTGTCCGCCAGAATGCGGAGCGCGGTGATCGGCGTGCGAAGTTCGTGCGAGATGTTTGCGACGAAATCGCGGCGCACGCGTCCGAGACGTTGCAGTTCGGTGATCTCGCTCAACACGATCAGCGCGCCGAGGGTGCCGCGAATCATACACGCGCGGACGACGATGCGAAACGCGCGCTCGTCCTTGACGACGATTTGCGACAGCGATTCGGCGCGCCGCGCCAGCACATCCGCAATCAGCGCATCGAGTTGCCACCCCCACGCCAGTTGGGCGAACATTCGCCCGCGCGCATCCGAAACGTTCAGCATTTCTACTGCCATCCCATTCAACCACACGGCTTGCCCACGCGCATCGAGGAGGACGACGCCTTCGCTAATCGTTTGGTTGACGGTATCCCATTGCTCGTTGCGATAGTGCAACTCGGCGCGCGCGTCATCGCGTTCGCGGCGCGCTTGACGCAAGCGTTCCAGCGCGACTTGATTGTGCCGCGTGACAAGCCACGCGCCGAGGGCGCCGATCACCAGCGCGCCTGCGATAAAACTTACCAGTCCTTCCATCAGCCCTCGAACCGATAGCCCAAGCCGCGCACCGTCTCAATGTGCTGCGGATTCGCCGGATCATCTTCGATTTTTTCGCGCAGCCAACGGATATGCACGTCCACCGTGCGCGTATCGCCGTCGAAATCGAATCCCCACACGCGTTGTAGCAGCAGATCGCGCGTCAGCACCGCGCCCTTGTGCCGAATCAATTCCGCGAGCAGATCGAATTCTTTTGGCGCGAGCGTCAGCAATTGCTCCGCGCGCCACGCGCGATGTCCCACCAGATCGAGCGTCAGATCGCCGGCTTGCAATTTCGTTTCGGGTTCGCGCCGCCCGCGCCGCAGCACCGCGCGCAAGCGCGCCAGCAATTCGCCGAGCGAAAACGGCTTGGTGATGTAATCGTCCGCGCCGGTGTCCAAGCCAATGATGCGATCCACTTCGCCGCTGCGCGCGGTCAGCAAAACGATGGGCGCGTTCATTTCGCGGCGCAGGGTGCGGCAGACCGTCAGCCCGTCAAGTCCCGGCAACATCACGTCGAGGAGGATCAGATCGGGTTTGTGCTCGCGCGCGAGATCGAGCGCAGTGACGCCGTTGTCCGCCTGGATCACCGCGTACTCTTCGCGCGCCAAATTGTACGCGAGTGTTTCGCGTAACGTTTGATCGTCTTCGACTAACAACAGTTTCGTCATCGGCGATTCAGGGTGTTGGCGTTGCGTCGCTGTCCCAGTCCCACGTGTCAATCTCCGGCATCAATTGATATGCGGTAAGATCAAGTTGCAAGGGCGTGATCGAAACGTACCCTTCGGCGAGCGTGCCGGTGTCGGTGCCGCGCTCGGGTACGCTCGTCGGCGATTCGCCGATGATCCAGTAGTACGGTCGTCCGCGCGGATCGGCGCGGCGATCCAGTTTGTCGTGATAGACGCGCAAGCCCATTCGCGAAATGCGAAAGCCCTTGATCTGATCGGCAGGCAGGAATGGAATATTGACGTTGAGCAGGACGTTCTTGGGGAGACCATAGCGCGCCACCGCGCGCGCGACGCGCTGGGCGATCCGCGCGGCGGGCATGAAATCCACTGGCGCGGTATTGCCTTCGGGCTGATCCAATGAGAACGCGATCGCGGGAATTTCCCAGATCGTCGCTTCCATCGCGGCGGTGACGGTGCCGGAGTACGTCACGTCGTGTCCGACGTTCGCGTACGAATTGATACCGGACACGACCAGGTCGAATTTCTCTTCGACAAAGCCATTCGCGGCAAGCGAGACGCAATCGGAGGGCGCGCCATCGCACGCCCACGCGCGCGTGCCGTCATCTAGTTTGATCTCTTTCACGCGGAGCGGGCGATCCAAAGTCTTGACGTGTCCCGATGCCGACCAGTTGCGATCAGGCGCGAGGATCGTGACCTTGCCCAGCGCGCGCATTTCTTGCGCCAGCGCGAGAATTCCCGGCGCGGTGACGCCGTCGTCGTTCGTTACGAGGATGTGCACTGGACGTTCCTTTCCGCCAGAAATTGCCGCAGGCGTTGCTCCAATTCGTCGGCGGTGCGCCGAAACGCGTTCAACGGTTCTGGATCGGCAGATGGATCGGGCAATGCCCAGTGCAATTTCTGGGTCGCGCCGAGAAAGATCGGGCAGACCTCTTCCGCGCACAGCGTGATCACATAGTCGAATGTGTCGCTTGCAAATTCGTTCACGCCCTTGGAACGCTGCGCGGACGCGTCGATGCCGCGTTCTTCCAAAACGCGCAACGCAAGCGGATGCACGCGCGAGGGCGCGCTGCCCGCGCTGAAGACTAGGACGCGCTCACCCGCGAGCGCGCGCAAAATTCCTTCCGCGAGTTGCGAGCGCGCGGAATTGTGGACGCAGAGGAAAAGAACACGAAGTTGATCTGACATTTTGTTCAACCGAGACCTGTCAGATTTTCGCCGCGGGCGAACCTGACAGGTCTGTTTCGCCATTTCTATTTGCCTTGAATGAATTCTTCCACCAGCTCGCGCGCCTTGTCGTCCGGGAATTGCTTGGGTGGCGATTTCATAAAGTACGAACTCGGCGCGACGAGCGCGCCTTTCATTCCGCGCTCCAGCGCGATCTTGGCGCAGCGCACCGCGTCGATCACGACGCCCGCGCTGTTCGGCGAGTCCCACACTTCCAATTTCAATTCGAGATTCAGTGGCACGTCCCCAAACGTCGTCCCTTCCATCCGAATGTAACACCACTTGCGATCCGTCAGCCACGGCACGTAATCGCTGGGACCGACGTGGACGTTGTCGGGATCAAGATTGTGACCGAGCATCGAAGTGACCGCGTTGGTTTTGGAAATCTTTTTCGATTCCAGCCGCTCGCGTTCGAGCATATTCATAAAATCGGTGTTGCCGCCGAAATTCAATTGATACGTGCGATCCAAGCGCACGCCGCGATCTTCGAACAGACGCGTCAGAACGCGGTGCGTGATCGTCGCGCCGACCTGGGACTTGATGTCATCGCCGACAATCGGCAAGCCGCGCTCTTCGAAACGTTTCTGCCAATATTTTTCGCGCGCGATGAACACGGGAATGCAATTGACGAACGCGCACCCTGCGGCAAGAACTTGTTCCACGTACCACTTGGTTGCTTCTTCCGAACCGACCGGCAGATAGTTGATGACGACATCAGCTTTGGTCGCTTTCAAAATGCCGACGACATCGTCCGTCGGTCCCGGCGCTTTTTCGATCACCTGCGACAAATATTTGCCGAGTCCGTCGTGCGTCATCCCGCGATGCACTTTGACGCCGGACTTGGGCACGCTGGCGAATTTGTACGTGTTGTTGGGCTGGGTGTAAATCGCCTCCGCTAAATCCTTGCCGACTTTGTTTTTGTCAATGTCGAACGCGGCGACGATCTCGATGTCGCCGACGTGATAGCCACCCAAGTTGACGTGCATCATCCCCGGCACCTGGGTATCAACGGGCGCGTCCTGGTAGTAATGAACTCCCTGGACGAAACTGCTCGCGCAATTGCCCACGCCGATAATCGCGACGCGAACCTTACGACTTTTTTGTTTTGCCATAAAAACCTCCCAGAATGTATGATGGTATCCGAAAACGCGGTTAGATGCGTTTCCCTACAGTCACCTACATTCCGAGTATATTCTAAAATATGAAACCCACAAATCCAGAATGAATCGCGTTAGGTGGTTTCTTTATTAGCGGCGATGGGGCGCTTGAGATGCGCGGCATAATCCGGCAAGATGCGTTCATACGGTTCGTTCATCAGCGGCGACGAAATGATATAATCGGCAGAGGTTCGATTGCACGCGACCGGAATGTTCCAGACGACGGCGATCCGAAGCAACGCTTTGACGTCAGGATCGTGGGGCAGCGGTTCTAGCGGATCCCAAAAGAAAATCAGAAAATCAATTTCCCCTTCGGCGATTTTTGCGCCGATTTGTTGATCGCCGCCCAGCGGACCGCTCTGCAACTTGGTGACGGTGAGTTCGAGTTCCTCTTCCAGCAAATTGCCGGTTGTGCCGGTGGCATAGAGTTCGTGCTGCGCCAAGAGGTCGTGGTTGAATTTCGCCCAGGCGACCAAGTCGCGCTTTTTGTTATCGTGCGCCACGAGCGCGATTTTCTTTCTCCAGAGTGGTGCTGATTCGTTCATGAACGATTCCACACGTTCAAGCGCGGATTTTCGGTGATGCCTGGAATGCGTCCGCGTTTGGCAATCGGCTTGCCGTCAATTTCCTTGAGATCGCCGGTGAAATCAATCGGCGGCGCGGCGCTGATCGCGCTGCCGACGCCATAGCCATCCACCGGCGCGCTCTCGCGCTTGAACAATTCGATCCGTTCCGGGTTGATGCCCCCGCTCACAAAGATTTTGACGCGCGCGTATCCGGCTTGATCGAGCCGCGCGCGGATTTCTTTGACAAGATCCGGCGTTACGCCTCCGCGCTCGGACGGCGTGTCGAGCCGCACGCCCCACAAACGATCGCCGAGCGCCTGCGCGACTCGGAGCGCCTCTTCGGCTTCGTCGCGAAAGGTGTCCACGAGCGCGACGCGATTCACTTCCGGCGGCATCCATTTATCGAATGCTTGGACGGCGCGCACGGTGTCGCCCAGAATCAAAATCAAGGCGTGCGGCATCGTGCCGCTGGGCTGTTTGTCGGCGAGGCGCGCGCCCGCCGGAGTCGCGCTCGTCGCGCAGCCGCCGATGATCGCCGCGTATTCCATTTGCGCGGAGACGTTTGGGTGGATGTGCCGCGCGCCAAATGCGATGACCGGCACGGGCGCGGCGGCTTGTACGATTTGTCGCGCGGCGGTCGCCCAACCGCTCTGCGACGCGAGAATTCCCAGTAGCGCAGTTTCGTACAAACCGAACGCGGAATAGCGCGCGCGGATTCGCAGGACGACCTGCTTGACGTTCATCGGCGCGCCTTCATCTAGCGTCCACACTTGCGCGTCAGCGGGCAACACGCGATTGAGCAGCGCGAACGCTTCACGCATCCCGCACAAGATTCCGTTGCGACTTGGAAATATTTCCATCACGACAATCGGGTCTAGTCCTTCGCGTCGCAAAATTTCGCGCGCGCGGTGAAAATAAATGTCGGCGGTGCCGCCGGACAGAGTCGCTTTGGCAATTGGCGGTGACGCGTTCATAATCGCATTCCGCTCCATTCGTTCATTGGCGTCGTGGATCGGACGATGCGCATCCCGGCATCGGCAAAGCGTTGGAACGCGGCGTCCGCTTGCGCGGTGTAATCTATCACGCCGGGGATGACGACCGGCGAGGTGCAATCTTCGAGCAAGTACACTTTTTCCGCCAGCGTATGATCGTGAATCAGAATGTCATCCAACAGATCGGCAATCGTCCACGCGACGCAATGACTCTTGGCTTCGCCAGCGATGATCACCGCGTCGAACTCTCGCAGTTTGCGGAAGATGCTGTCGCTTTTGGGCGCGAGCGGTTTGCCGGCGCAATCGGTTTTCACTTCGGGACTCAGCACCGAATAATGCTCGGTTAGCGGCGCGTCGCCCTTGACGTGAAAATCGGGTTGGTTATGGCGCACGAGACTATGAAAAAAGACGGCTTGCTCGAACGCGGAGACGAGCGCGTGTCCGATTCCGCCGAGCATCGCGTGGTAGGGCCAGATCGTCAGTTCGTACTTGCCACTGGCTTTGAGCTGGCGCGTGTAATGCTCCAAATGGCGTTGTCCGTACTCGCGGCTGATTCCAAGCGACGCGGCGAGCGCGGGATTGAATTTCCACACGCCACGCATTACATCGTCAATCGAAACGAGCGTGAATGGCGCGGGATGCTCGCCGCGCTCGTCGATCAGGTAGAGCGCGTGGAAAATCTGCGCGACTTGGTGCGTGTCCATCGTCGGAACGATTTGCGTGATGACGTTCAGGTGGCGATAGATGAATTCGCATAACCGTCGCGTATCGTCCACCGCGCCAATGCCGGAGCGTCCGCCGACGAACAGTTCGAATTCGGGAACGCAAAACGTGTTTTGGACATCTACAGCGACGAGACAGATCTTGAACGCGTCTGTTGCTGCGGGCTGGATGCGATATTGCTGTGTCCAGTGGGTTGCCGCGCGCGCGAGCACTTCGTACGGCACGCGCCAAACCGCGCCGACGCGCTCGGGAGTGTGGCTGGGTGGAATCGGGAGTGGATACATTGCGGCTCTTCGTTCACTCGACCATTTGATGGTTTTCGACGTTCAGTTCCTCCAACCGTCCGGTCGCCGCGTAAATCACGCGCTCGCCGATGTTGGTGACGCGGTCGCCGATGCGTTCGAGGTTGTGCGCGGCAAAGAGCAGGTTGAGCGCGCGCGTGACGGTGCGCGAGTCTTCCATCACGTACGTCATCAGTTCGCGGAAGATTTGCTTGTAGAGTTGATCGATTTCTTCATCGCGATTGCAGACGGCGCGTGCCAACTCCGAATCATTGCGTGCGACGGCGTCCAGGGCTTGCCCCAACATACTCTCGCACAGTTGCGCCATGCGCGGAATATCAATCAGCGGCTTGAGCAACGGTTCGTCGCCCATCCGAATCACGATTTCGGCGAGATTCTTGGAGTGATCGGCGATCCGCTCGAGTTCGATGGCAATCAACAGGATCGACATGATTTCGCGCAGGTCACTGGCGAGCGGTTGTTGGGTCGCAATCAATCTATACGCCCGCTCCTCGATGTCGTAGCGCATACGATTGATTTCGATGTCCTGCTTGATGAGCGATTGCGCCGTCACGCGGTCGCGCGTCTTGAGCGCCTCCGTCCCATCGCTAATCGTCTGCGTGGTGAGCGCGCCCAGGGCGAGCAAAGTTTTCTTCAGATCGTTGACTTGTTTTTCAAACGTATCGCGCGGCATAGTTTCCTCCAATGAGCCAATTGCCCAATATGCCAATGAGCCAAACCTCTCTGCCATTCGCTAATTTGGATCATTGGTTCATTGGCGTATTGGCTCATTGTCATCCAAATCGTCCAGTGATATAGTCTTCGGTCTCTTTCTTCGCCGGGTTGGTAAAAATCTGCGTCGTCGGTCCGAATTCCACCAACACTCCGGCGCGGTCCGGGTTCATATTCATAAAGGCGGTGAGACCGGACACGCGCGCGGCTTGTTGCATGTTGTGCGTGACGATGACGATGGTATACTCATTTCGCAACTGGATCATCAATTCTTCGATCTTGTACGTCGCAATCGGATCGAGCGCGGAGCACGGCTCGTCCATCAGGATCACTTCCGGCTTGACCGCGATGGTGCGCGCGACGCACAAGCGTTGTTGCTGTCCACCGGAGAGCGCCAGCCCGCTTTGGTGCAGTTTGTCTTTCACCTCGTCCCACAGCGCGGCGTCGCGCAGCGATTGCTCGACGATCTGTTCCAACGCTTTGCCGCCGACGCCCAGTAAACGGGGACCGTAGGCAACATTGTCGAAAATGGATTTCGGAAAAGGATTGGGGCGCTGAAAGACCATGCCAATCCGGCGGCGCACCAAAACGACATCCACGTTCCGGTCGTAAATATTCTCCCCGTCCAACGTGACACTGCCGCGCACGCGCGTGTGCCCCACCAAATCGCCCATCCGATTGAATGTCCGCAACAAAGTGGATTTGCCGCACCCGGACGAACCGATGATGGCGGTGATACTCTTTTCCGGAATATCCATCGTCACGCCGGCAATCGCGCGAAAATTGCCGTAGTAGAAATCCAAATTCTGAACGCGCATTTTGGTTTTTGTATCTGCCGAAGTTTCCTGCGGCGTGTTGCCCGACAGGGCGCGCGTGAATATGCCCAGCCGTTCTGATTGTGTCGTTTCCAACACTTTGATTTCTCCTTCAGTAGTTCAAGCCCATCTGCCGCGCGCGCCACCAAGTCAGCGCACGCGCCAGAATGTTCAGTCCCAGCACCAGCGCGATCAGAACGAGCGCCGCCGCCCACGCCTTCTCTTGCCAATCTTTGAAGGGCGACATCGCGTAGATGTAGATCGTGTGTGGCAGGGTCGCGGTGGACTCGTTAAGATCGGTGACCAAGCCGGTGCTGCCGAACGCGGTGAAGAGCATCGGCGCGGCTTCTCCGGCGGCGCGCGCGATCGCGAGCATAATGCCCGTGACGACGCCGTTCAACGCGGCAGGGAGCAAGACCTGCACACTCGTCTTCCAATTCGACGCGCCGAGCGCAAGCGAACCCTCGCGCAGGCCACGCGGTACCAGCTTGAGCATTTCTTCCGTCGTGCGCAAGACGAGCGGCAGCATGATGATCGCGAGCGCAACTCCGGCGGCGAACGCCGAGAAACGTCGCTGCGGCAACACGATGATCGTGTAGGCGAAAATGCCCATCACGATGGAGGGAATGCCCGAGAGCACGTCGGTGCCAAAACGGATGGCGAGACCCAGCGGAGTGTTTGGATAGTCTGCGGCGAAGAACGCGCCGATAATCGCGACGGGGATCGCAATGACACAGGCGACTCCGACGACGAGTCCGGTCCCGACAATGGCATTCACGATGCCTCCCCCCGGAACGCCGACGGGAGTGGGCAACTGGGTAAAAAATTCGATGTTAAGGAAACGACTCCCTTGGATTGTAACATAGAGTGTAATCCAAAGCAAGGGAATGATGGCGAGGACTGTCGCCGCGCCGGTCAGCGAGAGCATCACGATATTTGTGATCTTGCGTCGCGCGAAATGCGCCTTGGACATCCCGAGCAGAGGCGCACTGGTTCTGGGATGGTTTTGTGTTTGGTTCATACGCGCATCTCCGACGGAACACGCCGCGCGACCCGCCAGACCAGCAGCCGCGCGAACAGGTTCAAAACTAAAGTGATGAAAAATAGAATCAAACCGATTTCGATCAGCGCGCTGCGGAACAGGTCAATCGAAGACGCCTCGCCGAATTGACTGGCGATGATCGCGGACATAGTCGATCCGGGTTCGAGGATCGACGCGGTGAGATTATAGTTGTTGCCGATCACCATCGTCACCGCCATCGTCTCGCCGAGCGCGCGCCCCAGACCGAGAATCACCGCGCCGAGGATCCCGGACAAGCCGTAAGGAATCAAGACCTGCCAGATCATCTCCCAGTGGGTTGCGCCGAGCGCGAGCGCGGCTTCGCGTTGCGCGCGCGGAATCGCCTGGAACACGTCGCGACTGACCGCGCTGATCGTCGGTAAAATCATTACGGCGAGGATCAACGATGCGGCAAGCCGGCTGTACTGCGGACTGACTGATCCGGCGAAGAGCGGGATAAATCCGGCGATTGAGTTCAGGGTTTCGCCAATCGGCTTGACGATGGTCGGCGCGAAAACGTACACGCCCCACAAGCCGTAAATCACGCTGGGTACCGCCGCGAGTAATTCGACCAGGAATCCTAGTGTCCGGCTGAGCCAAGGTGTTGCGAGTTCTGCCAGAAAAATCGAGATACCTAAACCAAGCGGTAAGGCGATGACGAGCGCGAGAAGCGAAGTTTGCAGGGTGCCGTAGATGAAGGGGAGCGCGCCGAACTTGTCGCCGTATGGATCCCAATCCGCGCTGAAGATCAATTCCCAGCCGAATGCTTGGCGGGTCAAATGGGATTCCTGCCACAACTGCCACCCGATGGCGAGGACTGTCAACAGGGCGAGCGATCCGGCGATCAGCGTCAGCGCGTCGAAGATCGTGTCGCCGTGGCGCAACCGATGTTTGATTTCTTTGAGCGTGAATTGACTGGTAGCAACTGCCATTGATACACTCCGGTTAGACGCGCTAATGGGAGCGCAACTCCAAACGTGCGCTCCCACCTTGCGCTGCTCGATCGGAATCCAGGTCGCAAAATATACCTGGATTTTCTTTTGCGTTAGAACGGTTTACCCTGGCAGGTCACTTTGGACAGTTTCGCCTCGACCAACTTTTGGACAGCGTCTGGCAGAGGCACATAGTCCAACGATGCGGCGAACTTGTCGCCATCGGGACTCATTGCCCATTTGAAGAACTCGAACATTGCCTTGCCTTTGACACAGTCGGTCTGATCCATGTAGATCATCAGGTAGGTGTAGGTCGAAATCGGATAGGTGGTCTTGCTCGGACCGTTCACGATCGAAGCGACCAGTTTGTCGCCCAGATCGTTGCCAAAGTCTGCCATTGCGGCTTGGACGCCTTCCCTAGTCGCTATGATGTACTCACCGGCTTTGTTCTGCACGGAGCCGTACGGCAGTTTGCCTTCCTTCGCAAACGAGATTTCGACGTAGCCGATCGCGCCATCGGTATTCTGAACGAGCGCGGTCACGCCGGGATTCTGATTGCCCGCGAGCGTGGAGGGGAGCCACTTGGGCAACTTGTTCGCGCCGCCCATCTTCGTCTTGTATTCCGGATTCGACGCGGCGAGATAGTCGGTGAAGGTGTAGGTGGTGCCGGAACTATCCGCGCGCACGATCACCTTGATGTCTTTCGCGGGCAGAGTGACGCCCGGGTTCGCGCTGACCAACACGGGATCGTTCCACTTGGCAATCTTGCCCAGATAGATGTCGCCCAGCGCGGTCGCCGGGAACTTGAGAGTGGCGGTGATCATTTTGCCAGCGTCGTCTTTGATATTATACACCGGGACAACTGGACCCGCAACGATCGGGAACATCTGCACGCCTTTGGCTTTGTCGTACTCGGCATCCGTCATCGGCGCATCGCTACCACCGAATTCCACGGTCTTCGCCGTAATCTGCGAGATGCCGCCGCCCGAGCCGATGGGATTGTAGTTAACGCGGATGGCAGGATTGACATACGCGAATTCAAAGAACCAGCGCGAGTAAAGCGGGTACGGGAACGACGCGCCTGCGCCATTGATGACGATCGAGCCGGGTTTAGGTGCGGCGGGACCGGGCGTCGGCGTGATGACTTTTTCGACGACCTTTTCGACGACCTTGGTCTGCTCGACCACTTTGGTCTCGACGACCTTGACTGGCGCGCTCGTCGGCGCGGCGGTGGGCGTCGCGCACGCTGCCACGTTCACTGCGAAAGCGAGCAACGCAATGAACAAAAACACTTGCTTGAACATTTTCTTCTTCTCCTTTGTGAGATGGATTAATCACATATCCCAAAAGTAATTCCGGTCATCCTGGCTTTCCGAATGCGGCAAGGCTTGCGATGAAACTACGATGACGTAGACGCCGATGCGGCTGTCGTTGACCGGGGCGGCGGGTCTTGAGCCAAGCG
>Ga0194127_10001677_pt1 | contig 32069 bp, 30 predicted proteins | sample TA2KigC100mmetaG_FD_148624 | JGI IMG/M metagenome (GOLD analysis project Ga0194127, IMG submission 148624) | Freshwater microbial communities from Lake Tanganyika, Tanzania - TA2015036 Kigoma Deep Cast 100m | ecosystem: Environmental > Aquatic > Freshwater > Lake | place: Tanzania: Lake...
GCTCCGGCGCGGCCGTTGCGCGGAGGGTCGGGATCGGGTATCTTCTCAGCCCCGTCCGCGGACGGGATCAACCGACCGGAACAGTCAACGGTGCAACCATGAAGACGATGGCGAAGAAGGGCGATTTCCACGTGGCCGACCTTTCCCTGGCCGCGTTCGGCCGGCGCGAGATGAAGCTGGCCGAGCACGAGATGCCGGGGCTCATGGCCCTGCGCGAGAAGTTCGGCCGCGCGAAGCCCCTGAAGGGCGCCCGGATCACCGGTTCGCTCCACATGACCATCCAGACCGCGATGCTCGTCGAGACCCTCCAGGCCCTCGGCGCGAAGGTCCGCTGGGCCAGCTGCAACATCTTCTCGACGCAGGACCACGCGGCCGCCGCGCTCGCCGCGGCCGGAACCCCCGTCTTCGCCGTCAAGGGCGAGACGCTGGAGGAGTACTGGGACTACACCGACCGCATCCTCGACTGGGGCGGCGGCAGGGGCCCGAACATGATCCTCGACGACGGCGGCGATGCGACGCTCTTCGTCCACCTCGGCGTCCAGGCCGTGGACAACCCCGCCATCCTCCGCGGCCCCTTCGGCAGCGAGGAGGAGCGCGTCCTGAAGGCCCAGATCCGCAAGGCCCTGAAGAAGGACCCCACCCGCTTCGTCCGCATGGCGAAGGAGATCCGCGGCGTCAGCGAGGAGACCACCACCGGCGTCCACCGCCTCTACCAGATGTTCGAGAAGGGCCAGCTCCTCTTCCCCGCCTTCAACGTCAACGACTCGGTCACGAAGTCGAAGTTCGACAACATCTACGGCTGCCGCCACTCGCTCGTCGACGGCATCCTGCGCGCAACCGACGTCATGCTCTCGGGCAAGGTCGCGGTGGTCGCCGGCTACGGCGACGTCGGCAAGGGCTCCTGCCAGAGCCTCCGCTCCCAGTGCGCGCGCGTCATCGTCACCGAGATCGATCCCATCTGCGCCCTCCAGGCCGCGATGGAGGGCTACGAGGTGATGACGATGGACCGAGCCTGCGAGATCGGCGACGTGTTCGTCACCGCCACCGGCTGCTGCGACGTCATCACCGAGAAGCACATGCGCCGCATGAAGCACCAGGCGATCGTCTGCAACATCGGCCACTTCGACAGCGAGATCCAGGTCGACGCCCTCCGCAAGTACCCGTGGGAGGAGATCAAGCCGCAGGTCCACAAGATCACCTTCCCCTCCGGCCGCTCCATCCTGATGCTCGCCGAGGGCCGCCTCGTGAACCTCGGCTGCGCGACCGGCCACCCGAGCTTCGTGATGTCGAACAGCTTCACGAACCAGGTGCTCGCCCAGATCGAGCTCTACTGCAATCCCGGCAAGTACAAGATCGGCGTCTACCGCCTGCCGAAGGCCCTCGATGAGGAAGTCGCCCGCCTCCACATCGAGCGCGTCGGCATCCAGCTCGAGAAGCTCAGCCGCAAGCAGGCGAAGTATCTCGGGATCCGGGCCGCCGGGCCGTTCAAGCCGGAGCACTACCGGTACTAGGTGCCGGGTGTCGGGTGCCAGGTTCCAGGCGTCAGGCATCCGGAGTCCTCCAAGGACGGGAAGCCCCGTCCCGGGCTCCGCGCGCTCCTCGGAACCGGTCCCGCTCCGGCCTGAAACCTGACACCTGACACCTCCCATGCGCTGGCTCGTCACAACGTCGGACTACCGGGGCGACCGGATCCGGAATTACGAGACGTGGATCGAGTCCGCCGGGATCGCCCCGGTGACTCTCGACGCCGTGCGCCCCGAGCCGGCCGGCGCCGCCTCCTGCGCCGCGCTGCTCCTGAGCGGCGGCGGGGACATCGCACCGGAGGCCTATGGCGCGCTGCCGCACCCCCGGACGGAATCGGTCATGCCGGACCGCGACCGCATGGAGTTCGACTGGATCCGCCGCTTCCGCGAGGCGTGCAAGCCGGTCTTCGGCATCTGCCGGGGGCTGCAGGTCCTCCACGTCGCCTTCGGCGGCGGCATGATCCAGCACATCCCGGACCTCCCGGCGGCGGCGGACGAACCGCACGGCACGGGCAGCGACGACGTCACGCACGGAATCCGTTGGATGGCGGGAACGCACCTGGCCGACGCCTGCAGGTCCGCAACCACCGTCAACAGCCACCACAACCAAGCGGCCGATCCGGCGCATCCGGCAGCCGGGCTGCGCATCGCCGCCCTGTCCCCCGCCGGCATCATCGAGGCGTTCGAGTCGACGGAGGGCCCCCCGGTCTCCGCCGTCCAGTGGCACCCCGAACGGCTTCTTCCGCGGGAGCATCCCGCCTCCGGCGCCCTGCTCCGCCACTGGATCGCCCTCGTCCGCTCTCCGGTGTAGGCCCCGCCGGGCACTTTGCCGTTGTTTGATCCTGCCGCCGCGGGTATTGTCGCCGTGGTCCGCGCGCGGGGTTCCCGGTGGGGGGCGCGGACCGGAGAGACCGTGGCGAACGACGACGTCATCCTGCAGATCGCCGAGCCCGTCAGCACGATCGCCTGTCGGAAGTGCGGCCAGGCGATCGACATCGCGGGGCAGCCGGTCTTCGAGGTCATCCTCTGCCCCTCGTGCACGACCGCGCAGAAGGTCCCCGTCCAGCTCGGCCACTTCCTGCTGTTCGACGTCCTCGGCCGCGGCGGCATGGCGGCGGTCTACCGCGCGCTCGACCGCACGCTCGGCCGGCAGGTGGCGATCAAGGTGATGCGCGGGGAGATGAGCGAGGATCCGCAGTTCGTCGCGAACTTCCTCCGCGAGGCGCGGTCGGCCGCCCAGATCAACCACCCGAACATCGTCCAGATCTACGCGGTCGACGAGTCGGGCGGCCATCCCTACATCGTGATGGAACTGCTCGACGGCGGCCGCATGGACGAGATGATCTCGAAGGGCGACCCGCTCGACGAGATGTTCGTCCTCAAGAGCGGCCTGGACGCCGCGGAGGGACTCGGCGCCGCCACGGACCGCGGCCTCATCCACGGCGACGTCAAGCCGGCCAACATCCTCTACGACCGCGCCGGCACGGCGAAGATCGCCGACTTCGGCCTCGCACGTTTCCAGCAGAAGCCGATGGCGAAGGGCGAGATCTGGGGCACCCCCTACTACATCGCGCCGGAGAAGGTCCGCGACCGGAAGGAGGACCACCGGTCGGACATCTACAGCCTCGGCGCGACGCTCTACCACGCCCTCGCCCTCAAGCCGCCGTTCGAGGGGCAGACGGCGACCGACGTCGTGCTGGCGCGGCTGAAGGAACCTCCGCCGTCCCTGGAGACGGTCCGGCCGGATCTCCATCCGGCGACGCGCGACCTCATCCTCCGGATGCTCGAACCCGACCCCTTCCGCCGGTATCCGACATACGCATCGCTGATCAGCGACATCCGCGAGACGATGGAGAAGGTGAAGTCCGCGCGCGAGGCGCCCGTGGCGGCCCGGAAGCCGCACACGAGCCGGAAGGGACTCTGGATCGGGCTGGCCGTGGTCGCGGTCCTCGCGCTCGCGGCGGCCGGCACGGCGATCGCCCTGCGCAGCAAGAGACGCCCCGCCCCGACCCCGCCCCCGGCGGCGACAGGGACGGTGCAGCAGGTCACCCAGGTCCGCACCCCCGCCGTGCAGCCCGTCCAGCCCTTCTCGGCGGCGGAACAGGACAAGCTGGCGAAGGCGTTCGAGGCCTTCGCGGGCGGCGACGTCCGGGACGGCGAGCAGATCCTCGTCGGCATGGTCAAGGACATGCCGATCGAGCACGGCGGCCGCGCATGGATCGCGCTCCTCCTTGCGGTCCCGCCGTGGACGGACGGCAACGCCGACGAGGTCTACCGCCGCGTCTCCAAGCTCGTCCAGGCGAAGTACGACGCGCAATCCGACGGCAGCCCCCACCCCTCGCTGCTGCCGCAGTCCCTCGCCGCCGTGGCCACGGGCCAGCCGTTCCGCGAGCCCGCGCCGGCCCCCGGGGCGCCGTGGCCGGCCTGGTACGGACCCCTGGCGCGGTTCTTCCAGAGCGGATCCTCGCTCGCGGCAGGGAAGATCGACCAGGGCCTGGAGCACCTGGACGCCTACCTGGCGTTGCAGACCGCCGATCCCCGGTGGCCGGCCGGACTGCAGCCGGTGGCGCGGAAGCTGCGCCAGCAGGCCGTCGATTGGAAGACGTTCCGCGGTGCCACGCTCGACCGGGTCAGGAAGGGACAGGGCGAGGCCGTCTTCGGCGAACTGCAGCGGAAGATGGCCGAGGGCCGCACCGGGATCCTGAAGCCCGACCTGAGCCGGCTGGTCGACGACGCCCGGAAGGCCCACACGGAGTGGAAGAAGGGCGAGGACAAGCGCAAGAAGACCGAGGCCGAGAAGCGGCAACAGGCCGAGGCGGCGGAGCGGAAGAAGAAGGCCGAGGACGACCTCCAGAAGGTGGCCGACTACCGCGGATCCCTCGCCGGCTGGATGGCCCGCCGCGACTTCCGCGGGGCGCTGGACGCGGCGCGGACCCTGGAATCGTCCGTGGGCGGCGAGGCGAAGGAAGGCGCGCTGTTCTGGGTCGAAACGGCCGAGGCCCTGAACGGCCTGCGCGACTTCCTCGCCGAGCGCATCAAGGCTTCGCCCATGCGCGGCCCGCAGGCCAAGCGTGATTTCGGCGGCGACGTCATCGCGGCATCGGCCGCGGGCCTCGCGATCCTCATCGGCGGCGGTGCGGGCACCGCCGAGCGCTCATGGGACAGCATCCATCCCCGCGTCTACGCCGAGCTCTGCGCGCACTACATCCGCCAGGCGGGGGATGCGGACAAGGCCCGCTACTCCCGCGCGCTGGCCGTGTACACCCACAACGTTCCGGCGCTCCGCCCGATGGCCGGCCACTTCGCCGCCGCCGCCTTCCGGGCGCAACCCGCCATGGAAGCCGCGTTCAGGAAGCACGCGCCCGACCTGCTGCCCAAGGAAGCGGAAAAGCCGAAGTAGCGCCGCCTCACTGGCGGTTCCACCAGCCCCACGCGTTGTCGTCGCTTCGCAGCGGCGTCCCCTCGGTGTTGAGGGCGATCTCGGTGCCCTTGGGCGTGCGAGCCCGGAAGTCCAGCGCCCGCGGGTTCCGCCAGACCCCCTTCGTGCGGGTCTTGGCCGTGAAGGCGACGACCGAGCCGTCGGCGGTGCCCACGTTGGCCCGCCCGCTGTGCCACGCGCCCATGCGGTCCGTGGAAAGATGGAACGGCTGGATGTACGTCCGATTCAGATACTCCGACGGATCCTCCTCCGTCAGCCAGGGACACGGAACGCTCTCGACGCCCGCCCCGAAGTTCGCGGTCGCGCGGGCGGGCATGTAGGTCTGCTTCGCGCCGGCGAAGATCTCGTACATCACGTAGTCGAAGTAGCCGTTGCTGCCGTTCCCCGAGTACAGGAGGCCCCGGCGCAATCCCGGGCAGCGGTAGAGCCGCGGACCGATCTGCCCGCCGCCGACATAGCTCAGAAGCGAGCCGTACTTGTTCTTCGGCCACTCGGAGTTCAGCGTCACGTCGTCCGGGATGGCCTCCTTGCCGACGAAACACATCTGCCACGCGTTGGAGGAACTCGATCCGCGGCTCCACGCGGAGGCCAGGACGCCGTTGTTGTCCGTCGCGAACGCCGCCGCCGCCGTGAGGATCTGCTTCATGTTGCTCTTGCAGGCGGTGTCGCGGGCCTTCGACAGCGCCGAGCCGATCTGCGGGGCGATCAGCATCATGAGGATCGCGATGATCGCGATCACGACGAGCAATTCGACCAGCGTGAACCCGCTTCTCCGCTTCATGCTCACGGCTCCCCCTTCAGCTCCTGCATCGCTTCCAGCTTCCCGCACCGGGCGCACTTGAACAGGTCGACGCCGGTGCCCGAGCCCCGCACCTCGCCGGCCTGGTAGGCGGCCGCGATGGCCTTCGGCGGGAGTTGGAATTCGTGCTTGCAGGCCCGGCAGCGGAACACAGCCTCGACCCCCGTCGCCAGTCCCTGGCCCCCGGACGCCCGCTGCGAACAGGAGCGGATGCTCCATCCCATCGCGCCGAGCAGCAGCACCACCGCGACCACGACCAGGATCTGTTTCATGCCGCCCACGCTACCCGCAATCGCCCCCAGCGGCAAGCCTGCTCCGGCCCGTGCCGCTCACGGCGCCACCGGCACCCGCACCACGATCGAACGGCGGAAGGCGGGAAGGACGACGCGCCCGCCCGCGACCTCCGCGGTCTCCGATGCGTCGCGCCAGGGATCGTAGGCCGTCGCGCGCCCTGCGGCGCGTCCCCGAAGGAGCCCGGCCAGGTCGAGCGCGGCGCCGGACACCGCCTCCGGCTCGCGCCCCTGCTCCAGGTCGCTCCTCCAGTCGGACCGGCCGTCGCGGCACCACAGCAGCAGGGTCCGCTTCCCGTCCAGCGCATGGACCCGCAGCGGCCCGTTCGTCGCCACCGCCGCCGGCCGGAAGCCCTCGGCGGCGGGGTCGAGCCCGGCCACCGCCCTGGCGAACCGGCCGAACTGCCACCACAGGCCGTTCGAATCGATGTACGGGTGCCAGTGCCAGCATTGCCCCGCCCCCGCGGCGCCGGCGAAGAACGGCGCGAAGAGGACGTCGTGCAGCAGGACGCCGTCGCGGTCCTTCGCGTAGAGCCTGAACGGGCCGGTGTGGTTCGGCTCGACCGCGCCGCCCTCCGCCAGCACCACCGGGCGCCGCGGGTCGAACGCCAGGAGTTCCGAGGTCGCATCCGCCGCGAGGACATCCATCGGCCCCTTGCACACGTCGAGCGCCGCCCCGAGATCGAGGTAGCGGTGCACCTGCGCGACATCGTTGCCCGGCATCGTCATGTACGTCCGGTAACCGTCGCGCGCCGAGGGCCGGTCGAAGCTGCCGAGGCTCTGCATCGCCAGGTGGTTCGGAAACCGCGAGCGCGGCTCGGCCAGCATGTCGCGGGTCCACGCAAGATGGCTGTCCGCCCCGCCGCCCGCGGCGTTGATCTCGTTCCAGAGCTCCCAGCCGAAGATCTCCGGACGGTCGCGGAAGCGCTCCGCGAGCCAGTCGAGCCGCTTCACGAAGAGCGCGCGGCCCGCGGGCGAATCCCAGAACTCCTTCATCGAGGCCACGGGGCCGCCCTTCGAGACGTGGTACGCCTCGCGCATCGCCCACGTCTTGCCGGGATTCGCCGGGTTGATGTCCCGGAAGTAATCGAGCGTCAGCTTGACCCGGACGCCGCGGGGCCCGCAGAAGTCGAGCAGCGACCGCAGCCGGCGCGCGCCCTCCTCGTCGAACACGCCGGGCGCCCGCTCCGGGCACCACCACGAATGCCAGAGCCAGACGCGGATGAAGTTCCCGCCGTTCGTCGAGAGCGCCGTGACCCAGCGCTCCATGCAGGCCTGCTCCTGCCCCTTCGGTCCGCCGGGATGGACCATGTTCAGGCCGTTCGGGATCCAGGGCGAACCGTCGGACAGCTCGAAGTACCGCGCGTCGCGGGGACTGACCCGCACCCAGGAACGGTCGGCCGCGGCGGCCGGCAGCGCGCAGGCGGCCGCGAGAACGGCGGCCGGAAGGAGGAACGTCCAACCCCTGGACGGCCGGCGGCCCCCGGGTTCCAACCCCTGGACGGCGTTCACGCCCCGGCCTGCTCCCGCAGCAGGTGCAGCATGATCGCCTTGTGGATGTGCAGGCGGTTCTCGGCCTCGTCGAACACGACCGACTGCGGGCCGTCGATGACCTCGTCGGTCACCTCGCACCCGCGGACCGCCGGCAGGCAATGCATGAAGATCGCGCCCCTGCGCGCGCGCTTCATCAGCGCGGCGTTGACCTGGAACGGCGCGAAGCGCGCCTTCCGTCCGGCCATCTGCTCCTCCGGGATGTGGTAGGACATCCACGAATCGGTGTAGACGACGTCGGCCCCCTTGACCGCCGCCGCCGGCCCCGCGGTGATCTCGACCGCCGAACCGCTCTTCCCGGCGCAGAGCGCGGTGCGGCGGACGACGGCGGGATCGGGCCGGTAGGCGGGATCGTCGGGGCAGCCGACGCGCACGTTCATGCCGACCTTCGCGGCGGCGAGCATCAGCGAGTGCGTCACGTTGTTGAGGCCGTCGCCGACGTACGACAGCGTGAGCCCTTGGAGCCGGCCCTTCCTCTCGAGAATCGTCATCAGGTCGGCGAGGATCTGCGTGGGATGCTCGTCGTTCGTCAGGCCGTTGATGACCGGCACGGTGGCGTGCCGCGCGAGGGCGACGATCGTTCCGTGCTCGAAGAGCCGGGCCATGATGACGTCCGCGTAGCGGCTGAGCACGCGCGCGGTGTCCTCGGGGCTCTCCTTGCCCTTCCCCAGCGGCGAGGTGCCCAGGTCGTAGTAGATCGCGTGGCCGCCCATCTGCGTGGTGCCGGCCTCGAACGAGACGCGGGTGCGCAGGCTGGGCTTCTCGAAGAGCATGACGAGGGTGCGGTCGCGCATCGCGTCGCGGTACTTCGCCGGGTCGCGCTTCAGGTCGAGGCCGAGCGCGAGGATCGAGTGGATGCGGGCGGGGGTCAGGTCGGTGATGGAAAGCAGGTCTTTCATGGCGTCGTTTCCGCCCGCGCCGCGCGCGGGCCGTGGGTTCAGCGGACCAGGTCCGCGTAGTACTGGTGGATCTCGGACTCCTTCGCGAAGATGTTCAGGATCAGCGCCACGCGGATCCACATGCCGTTGCGCGCCTGGCGCCAGTACATCGCGCGCGGGTCGCTGTCGACCTCGACGGCGATCTCGTGGCGGCGGGGCAGCGGATGCATCAGGATGGCCTCGGGACGGAGGACCTTCAGGTGCGCGGGCGTGAAGCAGAAGCGGCTGATGTCGACCGGGCGGCTCTCGCCGGGCTTGTCCCACTCGTCCTGGATGCGCGTCATGTAGATCGCGTCCGCCTCGCCGACGACGCGGTTGAAGTCATCCGTCAGCTCGAACTCCACCCCGGCGGCGGAGAGCTGGGCGAGGATGTCCTGCCCGATCTGCAGGCTCGGCGGGGCGACGAAGCGCATGCGGACGCCCGGGTAGAGCGTGAGCACCTGCGCGAGCGAGCGGACCGTGCGGCCGCGGAGCAGGTCGCCGACGAACGCGATGGTCCTGCCCTCGATGCCGCCGCGCGCCTCGAAGCTGCGCTGCAGCGTGTAGACGTCCAGCAGCGCCTGCGTCGGATGCTGGTCCTTGCCGGAGCCCGCGTTGATCACGGGCACCTCGCGCTCGGTGTTCGAGAGCAGCCACGCGATCTTCTCGGCGAAGCCGCCCTCGGGATGGCGCATGATGATCAGGTCGAAGTAGGAGCTGAACGTGCGGACGGAATCCTCCGGCGACTCGCCCTTCAGCTCGCTCGACGTGCTCGTGTCGCGCACCTCCGCCGGGTGGAGGCCGACGATCTGGCACGCCGCGTAGAACGAGAGGAACGTGCGCGTCGACGGCTGCGCGAAGTAGAGCATCGCGCGGCGGTCCTGCAGCAGGCTCTGCAGGAACATCCGGCCGCCCTTCGTCTTCGCGATGCGGCGCGTCCGGGTGGCGGTCTCGCAGAGGGCGTCGAGGAACGCGCGGCCGAACTGCTGCGCGAACAGCGCGTGGTAGACCCGGCCGTCCCCCGACTGGAACAGGCGGGCCTTCTCGGACGGGCCGAGCGCCTTGAACTCCTCCCACGGCGGCATGACGCGGTCTTCCATAGGCGTTCCCCACTTCGGTTGGCAGGCGGGCGATGCTAGCCCCGCCCCCCGCCCCCGCGCAAGCGCGGGTTTCGGAAGCCGGGCGCGGAGGGCGGAGAGCCGGGCGAGGCCCGAGGTTCGGGGTCCGAAGGCCGAGGTCCGGGATCCGAAGTCCGGGATCCGAGACTCGAAACCCCTCCTCCCCGACACCTGAACCCTGGCACCCTCTCCGCGACGCCTGGAGCGTGGAACTTGGAACACATCCGCGGTAGGATGCCGCCATGAAGACGCCCGTTCTCGCCATCCTCGCGGCCCTGGCGCTCACGGCCGGCGCGGGGGCCGCCGAGCGCGTCGTGCTGCTCCACGGCATGGGGCGAACCCCGCGCTCGATGGCCCGCATGGAGCACGGCCTGCGCGACGCCGGTTTCGACGTCGTGAACCTCGGCTATCCGTCGACGAGCCGCGGGGTCGAGGACCTCGCCCGGGAGACGCTGGAGCCGGTCTTCGCCGCGGCGGGCGCGACGCAGCGCGTACACTTCGTCACGCATTCCCTCGGGGGCATCATGGTGCGGGTCTACGCGACGGCCCGCCGCCCGCCGGCCCTCGGACGCGTCGTCATGCTCGCCCCGCCGAACGAGGGCAGCGAGCTGGCCGACGCGCTGGCCTCGAACATCCTCTACCGCGCCGCGACCGGTCCCGCCGGACAGCAGCTCGGCACGGGCTCCAACTCCGTGCCGCTCCGGCTCGGCCCCGTGGAATTCGAACTCGGCGTGATCGCGGGAAGCCGGACGCTCAACCCCCTCTTCTCGCACATCGTCCCCGGCCTCGACGACGGCAAGGTGTCGGTCGACCGCGCCCGCGTGGGGGGGATGAAGGACTTCCTCGTCGTCCCCTCCAGCCACACCTGGATCATGAGCGACGACGTGGTCATCGCGCAGACGGTCCGGTTCCTGCGCGAAGGGAAGTTCGCGAAGGAGTAGGCGTCGGTCACTGCCTGCGACGACGGACGGCCAGGATCAGCGCACCGCCGATCAACAGCACCGCCGCGCCCGGCTCCGGCACCGTGCTCACACCGGCATTCCCACCGAAGAAGAAGTTGCGGGAATCGCCGGTCAGCTGATTGGTCGGGAACGCCAGGGTGGCCGTGCCGAACAGGTACCGCGAAGGCAGGCTCCCGGCGGTCACATGGGGGTCGATGGTGAGCCCGCCCACCACGTGCTCCTCTTCGTTGATGAACCGGTCGGTGAGGGCCGGTACCGTCGCCGCCACCGTGTAGGTCGTGTTCGGATCGAGCGCCACGGCGGGACCGATGCTGACCTCACGGAAACGCCCGTTCAGCGTCGCCCCGGTTCCGGCCCCGATCGTCGCCGAGGCGACCAGCTGCGTGGTGCCGGTCCTGTAGACCCCCACCCGGTGGGACACCTGCAGGCCATCGGCGCCGTCATCATAGAACGAAAGTGCCGTGAGATAGAGCGGCGTGATCCCGGTTGTGAAATCCCAACCGACCACCCGGTCGTCGTAATCCCGGAACCCCATATAAGCCGAGCCGAAACTGGCCACCAAGTCCGCGCGGGCGGTCATGACCGCCGCCGCGGCAAGCCCCATCAGCCCAAACAGACTCTTCCTCATCTTGCGATCCTCCAAGCGCGTAGGTTCAAACGCGACCACAGGAGGATGCCGATCTTCCTTCGCAACGTCAACCACGGAAGAACATTGCGGAGCACGACAACGAGAGCCACCCTCTCCCCGCGGTCCGTGGGCCGCTCCGCGATCCCCACGTCCGCGCACGGCCCAACTTGAAACCGCGGACCGCGCGGCGGGCTCCGCCGGGTCCGCGCCTCAGGCTTCCGGGTTATGCCAGTCGGTGTCGTAGTTCGCGAAGATCGAGGCGGCCTCGGACGGCCCCCAGGACCCCGCCGGGTAGAAGGCGACGGGAGCGCAATCGTCGAGGCCCTCCCACGCGCGGAGGACGGGCTGGACGACGCGCCACTGGGCCTCGACCTCGTCGGAACGGGTGAAGAGGGTCGAGTCGCCGCGGATCGCGTCGAGCAGCAGGCGCTCGTAGGCCTCCGGCAGGGCGCCGGGCCACTGGCCGGAGTAGAGGAAGTCCATCACGACGTCCTCGACGAGCACCTGCAGCGCCGGCCGCTTGGCCGAGAAGCGCAGCGAGATGCCCTCCTCCGGCTGGATGCGGAAGATCAGCCGGTTCGGCTTCGCGCCGGTGAGGTCGCACATGTCGCCCACGCACTCGACGGTCTGGAAGAGTTGCAGCGGCGGGATCTTGAACTGGACCGTGATCTCCGTCACCCGGCGGCGAAGCCGCTTGCCGGTGCGCAGGTAGATCGGCACGCCCTTCCACCGCCAGTTCTCGATGTCGACGCGCATCGCAACGTAGGTCGGCGTGGAGGACTCCGGCTGGATGCGCTCCTCCTGCCGGTAGCCCGGGACGGCCTTCCCGGCGACCTCGCCCCCGACGTACTGCGCGCGCACGGCCACGCCGTCGACGCAGCCGGGCGAAACGGGCACGACGGATTGCAGCACCTTGACCTTCTCGTTGCGGATCGCGTCGGCCGTCATCCTCGACGGCGGCTCCATCGTCACCAGGCACAGCAGCTGCATCAGGTGGTTCTGGACCATGTCGCGCAGCGCGCCGGTCTCGTCGTAGAAGGCGCCGCGCCCGCTCTCCATGCCGACCGTCTCCGCCGCGGTGATCTGGATGTGGTCGACGTAGCGGTGGTTGAAGATCGGCTCGAAGATCGCGTTGGCGAAGCGGAAGGAGAGGATGTTCTGGACCGTCTCCTTGCCGAGGTAGTGGTCGATCCGGTAGATCTGCGACTCGTTCAGGTAGTTCAGGCACGCGCGGTTGAGCGCCAGCGCGCTCTCGAGGTCGCGGCCGAACGGCTTCTCGATCACGACGCGCGTCCACAGCGGATCGAACGGCCCGTGCACCATGCCGTACTCGCTCAGGTGGCGGATGATCACCTCGAACAGCTCGGCCTTCACGGACAGGTAGAAGAGGTGGTTGCGCGGCAGGCGCGGGTCGGAGTCGAGACGGCCCTTGAACCCGGCGAAGGTGCGCGGGTCGGCCTCGACGTCGCCGAGGTGGTAGTAGATGTGCGGCAGGAAGGCCTCGAGCTCCCCGGGCTGGGGGGGCGTGTGGGCGAACTTCCCCCGATCGACTCGCCCATCCAGGCGCGGAACGACTCGTCGGTGTAGTCGCGCCGCGCGAAGCCGACCACGGCGAACTGGTCGGGCAGCAGCCCCTGGCGGAACAGCGAGAACAGGGCCGGCATCAGCTTGCGGTGGGTCAGGTCGCCGGTGGCCCCGAAGATCGTGAGGGTGAAGGGATCGCGGACACGAAAACCGCCCGACGCAATCCCGGCATGCTGTACGGCCATGGCCACACCCTTCCCTTGGGACCGGCCGCCGGAGCGGCGGCGCATTGCCGACAGTGTACGCGGCGTCGCGCGGGCGTCAAATGCCGGCGCCACGTCCGGGAACCGCCGATGCGCCCCCGCGTGCCGCCGCGGCCGCATTCCCGTTGCCGCGCCCGGCGGGCTGCCGTATCCTTGCCCCCAGCACGGGGGATCCGACGATGATCCGGGAATCGATTGCGGGGCTGGCGGAGGGGCGGGTCCCGTCGCGGGACCAGGCGCGCGACGTGATGCGCGAGATCATGTCGGGCGCGGCGACGCCCGCGCAGATCTCCGCCTACATCACCGCGCTTCGGATCCGCGGCGAGACCGCCGAGGTCATCGCCGGCAGCGCCGAGGCGATGCGCGAGCACTTCACCCCCGTCCCGGCGCCCGAGGGCGTCGTCGTCGACACCTGCGGCACCGGCGGCGACGGCGCGAAGACCTTCAACATCTCCACCGCCGCCGCGTTCGTCGCGGCCGGCGCGGGCGCGGTGGTCGCCAAGCACGGCAACCGCAGCGTCTCCAGCGCGTGCGGCAGCGCGGACGTCCTCGCCGCGCTCGGCGTCAACCTCGACGTGACCCCGTCGGTCATGGCGCGCTGCCTCCGCGAGATCGGCATCGCCTTCCTCTTCGCCCCGGCGCTCCACCCGGCGATGAAGCACGCGATCGGCCCGCGCCGCGAGATCGGCATCCGCACCATCTTCAACATCCTCGGCCCCCTCTCGAATCCCGCCGGCGCCCGGCACGGCGTCCTCGGCGTCTACCACGAGGCCCTGGTCCCCGTCCTCGCCCGCGCGGCGGCGGACCTCGGCGCCGCCCGGCTCTACATCGTCCACGGCTCCGACGGCCTCGACGAGATCACCCTCACCGGCCCCTCGACCATCGGCGAGGTGCGCGACGGGAACGTCCGGGTCTCGACCTTCCACCCGCGCGAGGCCGGCCTTGCGCCGTGCGATCCGGCCGACCTCGCCGGCGGCGACGCCGCGATGAACGCGGCGATCCTGCGCGAGATCCTCGCCGGCGGCGAGGGGCCTCGCCGCGACATCGTCCGGCTCAACGCCGCCGCCGCCATCGCGGCCGCCGGCCTGGCGGAGGGCCTCAGGGATGGCGTGACGAAGGCCGCCGCCGCGATCGACTCCGGCGCCGCGCTGGCCAAGCTCGACGCCCTGGTCCGCATGACCGCCCCCTCGAACCCTCCCCGATGAACGCCCGACCCACCCCGCAGGAGCGCCCATGACCGCCCATCTGACCCGACGCCGCTTCACCGGCTGCGCCCTCGCCCTGGCCAGCTGGACCGCCGCCACCCGTTCCGCCCGCGCCGCGGCCGCGCCGCCCGCCGCCCGGCCGGGCGCGTTCCGCTTCGCCCTCAACGCGGCGACGATCCGCGGGCAGAAGCTCCCGCTCCCCGACCAGCTCCGCGCCGCCGCGGCGGCCGGCTTCGAGGGCTACGAGCCCTGGACCTCCGACCTGCTCGCCTTCCGCGACGGCGGCGGATCGCTGAAGGACCTCGGCAGGGAATGCGCCGGCCGCGGACTGCGCATCGTCAGCGCCATCGGCTTCGCGAAGTGGATCGTCGACGACGACGCCGAGCGCGCCAAGGGAGTCGAGCAGCTCAAGCGCGAGATGGAGGCCCTCGCCGAGCTCGGCGGCACCCACATCGCCGCGCCGCCCTCCGGGGCGACCAAGGCGGACGTGAAGCTCGACCTCGACCGCGTCGCCGAGCGCTACCGCGCCATCCTGACGATCGGCCGCGGCATCGGCGTCCTCCCCCAGATCGAGACGTGGGGCGCCTCCGCGAACCTGAGCCGCGTCTCCGAGGCCGCCTACGTCGCCGCCCAGGCGGGCGACCCCGACGCCTGCGTCCTGGCCGACGCCTACCACATGTACAAGGGCGGCAGCGTCCCTGCCTCGCTGCGCCTGTTCTCCCCGCGCGCCCTCCACTGCTTCCACCTGAACGACTACCCCGCCCAGCCGCCGCGGGAGACCATCAAGGACTCCGACCGCGTCTGGCCGGGCGACGGCGTCGCGCCGCTGGGCGAGATTCTCGGCGCGCTCGCCGCGGGCGGCGGCACCGTCTGGCTCTCGCTCGAACTCTTCAACGCGGCGTACTGGAGGCTCCCGGCCGACGAGGCCTGCCGCACCGGGCTGGCGAAAATGAAGGCCGTCGTCGCGGCCGCGGGCTGAGGTTCGCAGGTTCACAGGTTCAGAGGTTCCGCGTTGGTTGTTGGATGTTGGGTGTTGGTTGTTGGATGTTCGATGTTCGGTGTTCGATGTTCGGTGTTCGCTTTTCGCTGTTCGATGTTCGCATGCGCTTTCTGCTCTACAACATCCGGTACGGGACGGGCGGCACGCCCGGCCGCGGGCCCTTCCAGTTCTTCCGCCGGACCCAGGGCAACCTGGCGGCGATCATCGAGTTCATCCGCTCGGTGAATCCCGACGTGGCGGGGCTGGTGGAGGTCGACGCCGGATCCTACCGCTCGCACCGCCTGAACCAGGCGAAGGCAATCGCCGACGCGCTCGGCCACCACCACGCCTACCGGTCGAAGTACGGGGCCTCGTCGGTCGCGCACCGCATCCCGGTGATGCGCCAGCAGGGCAACGCCTTCGTCGTGCGCGACTCGACCGGCGACATGCGGTTCCACTACTTCACCAAGGGCGTGAAGAAGCTGGTGATCGAGCTGGAACTCGAGGAGGTCGTGATCTTCCTCGTCCACCTCGCGCTGGGCGGGCGGGTCCGGTCGCACCAGTTGCACGACCTCTACGCGCTCGTCAAGGCGTCGCGCAAGCCGGTGATCGTCGCCGGCGACTTCAACACGCTGTGGGGCGAGCACGAGATCCGCCTCTTCCTCGCCGCCTGCGGGCTGACGTCGGCCGATGCCCGCAACCACCCGTCGTTCCCGAGCTGGAAGCCGAGGCGGCACCTGGACTTCATCCTCCACGGCCCGGGCATCATGATCGACCGGTTCGAGATCCCGAAGGTGCAGCTCTCCGACCACCTGCCGCTCGTCTGCGACTTCCACGTCGGATGAGCGCGCCCTCCCCGAGCCCCGCTCCTCCGGCCGGCCCGCGCATGCTGGCGCTGGCGGCGGGCGCCGCCGCCCTGCTCGACGCGGACGCCGCGGACGGCCTCCGCCGCTTCCTCCGCGGGTGCCGCACGGCGGACGGCGCCTTCCGCGGCCGCACCGCGGCATCGGACCTCTACTACACCTCCTTCGGCCTGGCCCTCGCCCGCCTCTTCGGCGAGACCCCGGACGCCCGCGAGGCCGCGTGGCTCCGCGGGTTCGGCGACGGCGCGGGGCTCGACCTCGTCCACTTCGCGTCGCTCGTCCGCTGCCTCGCGCTCGCCGACGCCCTGCCCGACCCCGCCGCATGGCGCAGGCGGCTGGCCGGCTTCCGCCTCCCCGACGGGTCGTGGGCCGCCTCGCGCGGCGGCCCGTCCGGCGGCCCCTACGCCGCGTTCCTGGCGCTCCTCGCGATGGAGGACCTCGGCGGCGCGGACGACCCCGACGCAACGGCCCGGTCCGTCCTCGCCTGCCGGTCGCCCGACGGCGGCTTCCGCGGCGCCCCTTCGAACCCCGCTTCCGCGCCGAGGGTGGGGCCGGGCGGCTCGCCCGGCCGCGCGCAGGATTCAGAGGGCATCTCCCCACCTGCCGATCAGGCTCTGGACGCCCCTCCCCTCGGCGGGGCGAGCCGCCCCGCCCTACCCATCGTCTCCGCGGGGGCCACGTCCGTCACCGCCGCGGCGGTCGTCGTTCTCTCCGCTGCAGGACGCGCCGCGCCACGGGAAATCCTGGATTGGCTGCTCGCCCGGCGCGATCCGCGCGGCGGATGGCTCGGGGGCGCGGACGCGCCCGCGCCGGACCTGCTCTCGACCGCGGTCGCCCTCGCCGCGCTTCGCATCGCCGGCCGGACGGCGCCCGACCCCGTCGAGCCGGACGTCGACTTCATCGAGCGCCACATGCGCCCCGGGGGCGGTTTCGCGGGACACCCCGCCGACCCGGTCGCGGACGTCGAGTACACCTGGTACGCCCTCCTCGCCCTCGGCGCGATCTTCGCCGCGTAGCAGACGAGGGGCGGGGGACGGGACGCGGGAACGAGTGTCGAGTGGCCGGTGTCGAGTGTCGCAACCCGCACATTGGGTTTTTGGTATTGGATGTTGGATGTTGGATGTTGGATGTTGAATCCGCCCCGCCATCGGCCATACTTGGCGGATGCAATCGAAGGAGTTCCCGATGCACAGGTCCCTCGCGTTTGCCGGAATGGTGTGCGCAATGTCCGTCGCGGTCGCGGCCCGGGCGGCGGCCGTGTCCGCCGCGGTCGAGAAGGATGCCGTCCTCGCCGCGATGACCACGGTGGCCGACTGGCAGCACGATTCGCCGTCGAAGCACGCCCCGACCGACTGGACCAAGGGCGCCCTCTTCGCGGGCATGATGGAGCTGGCCCGCATGGCGCCGTCGCCGAAGTACCACGACGCGATGCTCGCGATGGGCCAGTCCACGGAATGGAAGCTCGGGCGCCGCACCTACCACGCCGACGACCACTGCGTCGGCCAGACCTACTGCGAGCTGTTCCTTGCGCACCGCAACCCCGCGATGATCGCGCCGATGCGCGAGCAGTTCGACTTCCTGATGGCCAACCCGAAGGACGACAACCTCGGCTTCAAGCAGAAGGGCGCCACCGACCGCTGGTCCTGGTGCGACTCGCTCTTCATGGCGCCGCCCGCCTGGGTGCGCCTCTCTGTCGCCACCGGCGAACGCAAGTACCTCGACCACGCCAACCGCCTCTGGTGGGTCACATCCGACTACCTGTACGACAAGGAGGAGCATCTCTACTTTCGCGACGACAACTTCTTCGGAAAGAAGGAGGCCAACGGCCGAAAGGTCTTCTGGAGCCGAGGCAACGGGTGGGTCATGGGCGGACTGGTCCGCGTCATCTCCCTTCTTCCGAAGGACTACCCCGACCGCGCGAAGTACGTGCAGCAGTTCAAGGAGATGGCGGCGGCGGTGCTCAAGGCGCAGCAGCCCGACGGCCTGTGGCGGTCGAGCCTGCTCGACCCCGACTCCTACCCGCTCAAGGAGACCAGCGGCACCGGCTTCTTCACCTACGCGCTCGCGTGGGGCGTCAACGAGGGCCTGCTCGACCGCGCCGTCTTCGAGCCCGCCGCCCGCAAGGGATGGGCCGGCCTCGTCGGCTGCATCCGCGACGACGGCAAGCTCGCCCACGTCCAGCCGATCGGCGCCGACCCGAGGAAGTTCGATGCCGAGCTGAGCGAGGTCTACGGCGTCGGCGCGTTCCTGCTCGCCGGCAGCGAGATGTTCCGGATCGCCGGCGGCGTGAAGCCGGCGATCGACGCCAAGCCCGCCGGCGCCGCGGCGCCGGGCGCGAAGCTGCCCCTGCCCGCCATGATCCCCGGCGGCCCGCCGAAGGGCAGCGCCGGCGCGATGACCGGCGAGGGCCGCGCGTTCGGCCGGCACGTGCCCGAACGCAAGGACGACTTCGCGTGGGAGAACGACCGCATCGTCTTCCGGATGTACGGCCCGGCGCTGGAGGCGACCGGCGAGATCAGCAGCGGCATCGACGTCTGGGTCAAGAACGTCCGGAAGCCGGTCATCGACGACTGGTTCAAGGGCGGCGACTACCACAAGGACCACGGCGAGGGCGGCGACTTCTACAAGGTCGGCCCGACCTGCGGCTGCGGCGGGATCGCGATCCGCGACGGCGCGGCGCTGCATTACTCGAAGAACTGGACGAAGCACCGCGTGATCGAGAACGGCCCCGACAAGGTCGTCTTCGAACTCGAGTACGCGCCGTGGAAGGCCGGCGGACGGACGGTCCGCGAGACCAAGCGCATCTGCCTCGAGAAGGGCTCGAACCTGAACCGCATCGAAAGCCGCTTCGAGGTCGAACCGGCCGGCGACCTGCCCGTCGCGATCGGCATCGTCGAGCGGCCCGGCGAGGGGAAGGCGCTGATGGACAAGGCCGCCGGCGTGCTCACCTACGGCGAGCCCGAGGCGAAGCCCAACGGCCGCATCCTCTGCGCGGTCGTCGCGAACCCGGCGCAGATCACCGACATCGTCCGCGCCACCGGCCACCACCTGGTCCACGTGACCGTGAAGCCGGGCGAGCCGCTCGTCTACTACGCCGGCGCCGGCTGGTCGAAGGGCGATTTCCCGACGATCAAGTCGTGGGAGACGTACGTGCAGGAGTTCGCGAAGAAGGCGTTTTGACATGAAGACCATCCGCGCCGCCGACGACATCCGCTACCGCCGCATGACCACCGACGAGATGCGGGGGCATTTCCTGATTCCCGGCCTTTTCCGCCCGGGCGCGGCGGAGCTGGTCTACACGGACGTCGACCGCGCGGTCGTCGGCGGACTCGTTCCGACCACCGCCCCGCTTCGGCTCGAGGGCGGGCGCGAGATGGCCTGCACCCACTTCTGCGACCGGCGCGAGGCGGGCGTGCTGAACCTCGGCGCGCCGGGGACCGTCACCGTGGACGGCCGCGCCTTCCGCATGGCGCCTCGCGAGTGCCTCTACATCGGCCGCGGCAGCCGCGAGATCGTCTTCGCGAGCGACGGCCCCGCCGCCCCGGCGCAGTTCTACCTGCTCTCCTACCCCGCCCACGCCGCGCATCCGACGGCGCACGCCGGCATCGACAAGGCCAACCGCGTCGAACTGGGATCGGCGAAGGACGCCAACCGCCGCACGATCTTCCAGTTCATCCACGAGAAGGGCATCCCGAGCTGCCAGCTCGTCATGGGCTTCACGGAACTCCACGAGGGCAGCGTGTGGAACACCTACCCGCCCCACACCCACGACCGGCGCACCGAGGTCTACTGCTATTTCGACCTGCCCGCCGGCGGCGCGGTGCTGCACCTCTTCGGCCGGCCCGAGGAGACGCGCCACCTCGTCGTGCGCGAGAAGGACGCCGTCCTCTCCCCGCCCTGGTCCATCCACTCCGGCGTCGGCACCGGCGCCTACCGCTTCGCCTGGGGCATGGGCGGCGAGAACCAGGTGTTCGACGACATGGACAAGGTGGGAGACGGAACCTTGAAGTGAACGCCGAACACCGAACATCGAACACCGAACGGGGAGCGGCGGAGTCAACATCCAACCTCCAACGTCCAACAACCAACATCCAACAGCCTTGAAGGCGGTGTTTGATCTGGGCGAGCGGCTCTTGAACTATGGAGCCGCGGTCATCCGCGTCTGCAATCAGGTGCGTCCTTCCCGGGCAGGCCAGCACGTCGCAGATCAGCTGCTGCGTGCCGGGACGTCGCCGCTCTTCAATCATGGGGAGGCCGACGCAGCCGAATCGCCGGCTGACTTCGTTCACAAGATGTCGATCTGCCTGAAGGAACTCCGCGAGTCCCGCCGCGCACTTCAACTCATCCGGCGCGTCCCACTGGTCGACAAGTTCGAGCCGGTCGACGATCTCCTTTCCGAGACCGAGGAGTTGATCCGCATCTTCTTCACGAGTATCCGCACGGCGAAGTCCAAGGTCCTTCGGGAACCCGGCGCAGACTACGTCACGCCGCCGGACACCGGAGGCTCCGATTGAATCCGTCCTTGGGCTGGCGTTCGATGGCTGCATCGTTGGATGTTGGGTGTTGAATGCTCGGTGTTGGATGGTGGATGTTGGCTGTTGGATATTGGATGTTGAAAGGAAACCAATGATTCTGGAGCAGTTCTCTCTGGGCAAGCGCGTGGCCCTGGTCACCGGCGCCGGCCGCGGTCTCGGGCAGGGCATGGCGCTCGCACTCGCCGAGGCGGGGGCCGACGTGGCGGCGGTGGATGTGATCGACTGCGCCGACACCGCGGCGGCCCCGCGGCGCAGATCCGCGCGATGGGCCGGCGGTGCGAACCGATCGCGGCGGACCTGACCGCGCCGGGCGCGCCGGCGAAGGCCGTCGAGACCGCGGTCGCCGCCCTCGGCCGGCTCGATATCCTCGTCAACAACGCCGGGATCATCCGCCGGACCGACTTCCTCGACTTCTCCGAGAAGGACTGGGACGACGTGATGAACCTCAACATCCGCGCGGTCTTCCTGCTCAGCCAGGCCGCCGCGCGGCAGATGGTGAAGCAGGGCGGCGGCGGCAAGATCGTCAGCGTCGCCTCGATGCTCTCGTTCCAGGGCGGCATCCGCGTGCCGTCCTACACCGCGTCGAAGAGCGGCGTGATGGGCCTGACCCGCCTGATGGCCTGCGAGCTGGGGCCGAAGGGCATCCAGTGCAACGCGATCGCGCCGGGCTACATGGCGACCGACAACACCGTCGCGCTGCGGGCGGACGAGAAGCGCAACGCCGCGATCCTCGAGCGAATCCCGGCCGGGCGCTGGGGCACGCCGGACGACCTCAAGGGGACGGTCGTCTTCCTGGCCTCCCGGGCCTCCGACTACGTCAACGGCTACACGATCGCGGTGGACGGCGGATGGCTCGCGCGATGACAGGGCCGCGGGCATCGTTCGAGCGGCCGGGCCGGCCGAACGCGGGACCCGCACGCGCGTCTTTTTCCAACCCTTGGACATCCTCCTCCGCGTCCCGTCCAACCCTTGGAAGCCGTCCTTGGCGATCAGCGATTGCCGGTTGGCTATCCGCCGCCGCCTCGGCGGCGGCCGCGGCGGATTACACGGTGGTGCTCTCCGAAACGACCGCCCGCGATCCCGGCTGGGCCGCGGTCGCCGCGGCGCTGCAGGCGAAGCACGGCGGCCGGCGGATCACCTGGGGCGGTTCCGTCACGAACGCGCTGCCGGCCCTCCGCGCGGCCTTCCCGCGCCGCGCCTGCTTCGTCACGCGGCCGCAGGAGGCGACGCGCGAGTACGTCGCCCAGGTGCATCGCCTGATGCGCGCGCTCGACGACGACCCCTGGGGCGACTGCCTGGGGGGCATCCTGACCGGCCACGACGCCTCCAACGCTCTGGCGATCGCGCAGACCGCGGCCCCGCTGACCATCCGCAAGGGCGCGGGCGGCACCTCGATCCCGCTCGGCCGCATGCCGGAGGGGATCTGGTACGACGAGGGCCGCAGGGGCCACGCGGTGGAGAAGCGCGCGGGCGGCGAGCCGCGCGACGTCGAGGCGCCGGGCGACACGACGAGTACGCTGGTCGACCTGCTCAACGGCGGCACGGTCGACCTCTTCGTCACCTCCGGCCACGCGACGGAGCGCGACTGGCAGATCGGCTACAGCTACCGCAACGGGCACTTCCGCTCGAAGGCCGGCCGGATGCGCGGGGTCGATACCTTCGGCGGCGAGCACGAGGTCCGCTCGACGAACCCCAAGGTGTACCTGCCGGTCGGCAACTGCCTGATGGGCCACATCGACGGCCCCGACGCCATGGCGCTGGCCTGGATGAACGCGGCGGGCGTCCGCCAGATGATCGGCTACACGGTGCCGACGTGGTTCGGCTACATGGGCTGGGGCGTGCTCGACTACTTCGTCGACCAACCCGGCCGCTTCACGCTCGCCGAAGCCTTCTTTGTTAACCAGCAGGCGCTGCTCGCGGAGCTGCAGCGGAACCCGGCGTCGAAGGGCCACCGCTTCGACCGCGACGTCGTGGCCTTCTACGGCGACCCCGGCTGGGAGGCCCGCATGGCCGACGGCCCCCGCAACTGGGAGCAGGCGCTCGATCGCGCGGGCAACCGCTTCACGTTCACGATCCGCCCGAACCTCGGCGCCGCCTCGTTCGGCGTGGCCGACGGCAACGGATCCCAGCGCGGCGGGCGCCCCTTCGTCCAACTCCTGCCCGTCCGCATCGGCCCGGCGACGGTGGTCGAGGGCGCCGACTTCGCCCCGGTCATCACGGACGACTTCCTCCTCGTCCCCCACCCCGGCGCCTGCGACACGAACCGCGCCTACCGCATCGTCTTCGACGCCGCGCCTCGCTGACCGGATTGGATGCCTGACGTTGGGCGTTGGCTGTTGAGTCCTCCTGTTCGGCGTTCGGTGTCCGTCGTTCGGTGTTCGATGTTCGATGTTCGATGTTCGGTGTTCGATGTTCGGTGTTCGCTGTCCCCTTTGGGGTTTCCGCCATCCGTCCGATCGCCTACAGTCGCCCCCGGAGGCTTGCGCATGACGAAACGGACGATCGGCTGGGCGGCGGCGGTGGCGGCATGGATCGGCGGGGCGGCGATGGCGGCCGGACCGTCGGAGCGGCCGAACATCCTGTTCTGCATCGCGGACGACATGTCCTTCCCGCACGCGGGCGCCTACGGCTGCGCGTGGGTGAAGACGCCGGCGTTCGACCGGGTGGCCCGCGAGGGCCTTCTGTTCACGCGCTGCTACACGCCGAACGCGAAGTGCGCGCCGTCGCGCTCCTGCGTGCTGACCGGCCGCAACTCGTGGCAGCTCGGCGCCGCGGCGAACCACGTGCCGCACTTCCCGAAGGAGTTCCGCACCTACGCCGAGGCGCTGGCGTCGAACGGATGGCACGTCGGCTGCACCGCGAAGGGCTGGGCGCCGGGCAACCCGGGCGGACGGCAGCTCACCGGCGCGCCGTTCAACCGGCGGACGGCCCCGCCGCCGACCCCGGGCATCGGGAGGAACGACTACGCCGGGAACTTCCGCGACTTCCTCGACGCTCGGCCGGCCGGCACGCCGTTCTGTTTCTGGTACGGCTCGACCGAGCCCCACCGGGCCTACACATACGGATCGTCCGTCGCCAAGGGCGGGAAGAAGCCCGCGGAAGTCGACCGCGTTCCGGCGTTCTGGCCCGACACGGAGGTCACGCGCACGGACCTGCTGGACTACGCCTTCGAGATCGAGCACTTCGACCGCCACCTCGGCCGGATGCTCGACCTGCTCGCCGAGCGCGGCGAACTGGACACCACGCTCGTCGTCGTCACGGCGGACAACGGCCTCCCCTTCCCGCGCTGCAAGGGCAACGCCTACGAGCTGTCCAACCACATGCCGCTCGCGGTCCGCTGGGCGAAGGGCATCCGCAACCCGGGCCGGCGCGTGGAGGCCTACGTCAGCTTCATCGACTTCGCCCCGACCTTCCTCGACGTCGCCGGCCTCGCGCCCGCCGCCGCCGGGATGGCGCCGGTCGCCGGACGCAGCCTGACCGACCTGTTCCGCGACGCGCCCTCCGGCCCGCCCCGCGACCGCGTGCTGATCGGGATGGAGCGCCACGACATGGGGCGCCCGCACGACTGGGGCTATCCCGCACGCGGGATCTTCCAGGATGGCTGGCTCTACCTGCGCAACCACGAGCCGATGCGCTGGCCGGCCGGCAACCCGGAGACCGGCTATCTCAACGCCGACGGCGGCGCGACGAAGACCCTCCTGCTCGACGCGCGTCGCGCCGGCGGCGCCGAGGCGTGGCGGCTCTGGGAGATGAACTTCGGCCGGCGGCCCGCGGAGGAGGTCTACCACGTCGACGCCGACCCCGACTGCATCACCAACCTCGCCGGACAGGCCGGCTGCGCCGCGCGGGTCGATGCGATGCGGTCGCGGATGGAGCGCGAGTTGAAGGACCAGGGCGACCTCCGCATGGAGGGCCGCGGCCGGGAGTACGAGGCCTTCCCCTACGCCGAGGCGGCCCACCTCGATTTCTACGCGCGGTGGTTCGCGACCCGCGACGTCAAGGCCGGATGGGTCGAGCCGGCGGACGCGGAGACGGACTTCTACCGCGCGGCGCCGTCGATCGCCCGCTTCGAGGCGTCGTCCGCGCCGGACGGCGGCACGGCGCTTTCGTGGTCCGTCGGCGGCGCGCCGGAATCGTGCGCGACCGAGCTTCGGATCGATCCGGACGTCGGCTTCCTCGCCGACGACTCCGGCACCGTCACCGTGCGGCCGGCCGCCGGCGCGCGCTACACGCTGACCGCCCTCAACCCGCGCGGGACGAACACCGCGACGGTCACCGTGCGGCCCCGGTAGGCGCCGTCACAGCAGGAAGTAGGTCACGAGCAGGATCGTGGCCACCCCCGCCTCGGCGCGAGCGATGCGTCCGATGGGAATGCCGGGGATCGCCTTCTGCCAGTACGCCAGGCCGAGAAGGCCGACGAGCGCGTCGACGGCCAGGGCCACGCCCAGCCAGAAGACGAGCGTCTTCACGGCGCCCCGGAGCCGGCCGCCGCGCCCCCGCCCACCGGCGGCAGGAGCCGCGCGGCGAGCGCGGCCTTGAAGGCCTCGACGCCGTCGCCCGTCGCGGCGGCCATTTCCACCGGCGTCACGCCGGTCCGCACGACGAACTCCCGGAGGAACTGCGCCGACTCGGGCACGTCCATCTTGTTCGCGACGGTCATGAACCCGCGGTCCGCGAGATCGCGGCTGTAGAGCTCGAGCTCGCGGCGGAGGCTGAAGTAGTCGTCCGCCGGGTGCCGCCCGTCGGTGCCGGCCATGTCGATCAGGATCACGAGGAACTTCGTGCGCTCGATGTGCCGCAGGAAGTCGTGGCCGAGGCCGACGCCCTGGTGCGCCCCGGCGATCAACCCGGGGATGTCGGCGATGCGGAGCGTCCGGTAGTCGTCGTACTCGATGATGCCGATGTTCGGGTGGAGCGTGGTGAACGGGTACGGGGCGACCTTCGGGCGCGCCCGGCTCACGCGGCCGATCAGCGTGGACTTCCCGGCGTTCGGGAAGCCGACGAGGCCGATGTCCGAGATCAGCTTGAGCTCGAGGCGCAGCTTCCGCTCCTCGCCCTCCTCGCCCGGCGTGCACTCGCGCGGCGCCTGGTGGGTCGAGGTCTTGAAGTGCATGTTCCCCAGGCCGCCCTTGCCGCCCTTGGCGCCTGGTGGGTCGAGGTCTTGAAGTGCATGTTCCCCAGGCCGCCCTTGCCGCCCTTGCCGACCACGAGCGTCTGGCCGGGCTCGAGGATCTCGCCGATCCACTCCTCGGACTGCAGGTCCGTCACCTCGGTGCCGCACGGAACCTTGATGAGACAGTCCGCGCCGGCGTGGCCGTACTGCTGCTTGCCGCGGCCGGGCTCCCCCGGCTGCGCGCGATGGTTGGGCTGGTAGTAGAGATGGAGGAGCGAGTCGACGTCCTTGTCGCCGACCAGGATCACGTCGCCCCCGCGGCCCCCGTCGCCGCCGTCCGGCCCGCCGTACGGGACGAATTTCTCGCGCCGGAACGTGGCAACCCCGTTGCCGCCCCCGCCGGCGCGCACGTGGATCTGCACGCGGTCGATGAAGGTCGGGGCTTTCATGGGGATCGGGGGAGTTCGGGACGGTCGGACGCGGTCACCGCAAACGAAGCGGGCGGGCCGACGCCCGCCCGCAGGTGGTCCGGCCCGCGATGCGTCAGCCCGCGGCGGCCACGATGTTGACGCGGCGGCCCTCGCGGTCGAACGCGACGGTGCCGTCGATCTTCGCGAAAAGCGAGAAATCGCGGCCCATCCCGACGTTGCTGCCCGCGTTGATCTTCGTGCCGCGCTGGCGGACGAGGATGCTGCCCGCCGTGACGGTCTGGCCCGAGAACCGCTTCACGCCGAGGCGATGGCTGTTGCTGTCGCGGCCGTTCCGACTTGTGCCTTGACCCTTCTTGTGTGCCATGGTCGTCTCCCGGGGTTCAGCCCGCGCGGATCGCCGCGACCTTGACCGCCGTGAGGCTCTGGCGGTGCCCGATCGTCTTCGTGTAACCCTTGCGGCGTTTCTTCTTGAACGACAGAACCTTGCGGTCACGGAACTGCTCGATCACGTCGAGGTCCACCGCGGCTCCGGCGACACGCGGCGTGCCGACCCCCTGAGGGTGGTCCCGTCCGAGACGGCCAGCACGGTGTCCACCGTGATCTTCGCCCCGGCCTCGGCGCCCACCTTCTCGATGTCGAGGGTGTCGCCCTTCTGAACGCGGTACTGCTTCCCGCCCGTTTCGATCACCGCATAGGGTTCCATTGGATCGTCCTCTGTCGCGCGCGACCCTGCGCGCAAAGCCAAGCATCCTATTCGATGCCCCGGCGGCTGTCAATCCGCGATGCGATAGACATGCGTCTTGGTGCGCAGGATCAACGCCCGGCCGTCGACCGCCGGCGAGGCCATGAACCCCTCGTCCAGCCGGTTCGTGGCGACCGGGACGAACGAGCGGCCCGCCTTCGCCACCGTGGTCTTGCCCTGCTGGCTGCAGAAGTAGAGGAGCCCGTCCGCGAGGATCGGCGAAGCGGCGTAGTTGCCCCCGATGCGCTCCTTCCAGACCTCCTCGCCCGTCGCGGCCTCGAGGCACTGGATCCCGCCGTCCTCGCCGGTCAGGACAATCCGGTCGTCGACGACGATCGGCGACGGGATGCGCGGGATGTTCTTCACGGCCTTCCACGCGACGTGGCTCGAGGTGACGTCGCCCTGGCCGTCCGGCCGGACCGCCCACAACTCCGACTTGCCCGCCCCCGAACTGAGGAAGACCAGGCCCTGGTGGAAGACGGGCCGCGCCGCGGCCGAGTACTGCGGATAGACGATCTTCCACAGCTCGCGCCCCGTCTCCGCGTCGTAGCCGTAGGCGGCCTTCGCGCCGACGGTGAAGAGCTGCGGCCGCCCGCCGACGTCCCCGACGAACGGCGTCGAGTAGGCCTTGCGGAGGTCGCCCTCCTTGAACGGCAGCCCGTCCGGCCCGAGGTCGTTCCACTCGGCCGTGCGGTCGGTCTTCCAGACCGTGCGTTTTCGACGTACTGCACGTCGACGCCGTCCATCGTCAGGATCAGCCGATCGCGGAACATCACCGGCGACGACCCGGGGCCCCGGTAGTGCCGGCACGGAAGGTCGGTGCGCTGCCAGATCACGGCGCCCGTGTCCGCATCGAGGCACGCGGTGCCGTAGCTGCCGAAATGGACGTAGACGCGGCCGGGCTCGATCGCGGGCGACGGCGAGGCGTAACCGTTCATCTCGTTGCCGAGGGGCTCGGGGTTGTCGCTGTGGAAGATGCGGCCGTTGAAGCGGACCGCCCCCGTCGCGGCGTCGAGGCAGACGGCGAAGAAGTCGTGCCCATCGACCGACGCCGTGGTCAGCCAGATGCGGCCGTCGAGGACGACCGGCGTCGACCAGCCCTTGTGCGGGATCGGCGTCTTCCAGGCGACGTTGTGGGTCTCGCTCCATTCGACCGGGAGCCGCCCCGCCCCCTTCGGCACGTGACCGTCGCCCGTCGGCCCGCGGAACTCGGGCCACGCCGCCGACGCGCCCGCCGCCCACCCCCACGCCACCACCGCAAGAACGGCCGATGTCCGGATCATCCGTGTCTCCTCCCGTCCGGCCCGCCGCCGGACGGCGCGGCCATCCTAGCGGCCGCGCACACCGCCGTCCACCCGGACGGCGAAAGGCCCCCGATCCGGCCATCACCCCGCGCAGGATCGGCGGTGGCCCCGCAGGGTGGTCATCACGCTCCGCGTGATGACCATCCGGATTGTGGAGATGTCCTCACGCGGAGCGTGAGGACTACGTTGGCGCCCGCCCCTCCGGCCATCACCCCGCGCAGGATCGGCGGTGGCCCCGCAGGGTGGTCATCACGCTCCGCGTGATGACCATATCCGGATTGTGGAGATGTCCTCACGCAGAGCGTGAGGACTACGTTGGCGCCCGCCCCCGGCCGTCACCCTGCGCAGGACCGGAGATGCGCCCCTCGCACACGGCTCCGCGGGCGCGATCAGCCCGCCAACCGGAACGTGTCGGGCAGCAGCGTGCCCAGGCGGCGGAGGACGGTACGCGCGCCGCGGCGCGACGGACGGATCCAGACCGGCGTCGCCGGTCCGGCGAACTCGGCCAGAACCTGCCGACACGCCCCGCACGGGAACGGCGACTGCGGCCCGGATGCCGTGATCGCGACCGCGGTGATCCGCTTCGCGCCGGCGGCGACCGCGGCGAAGACCGCGTTGCGCTCGGCGCAGATCGTCAGACCGTAGGACGCATTCTCGACGTTGCAGCCGGCGAAGATGCGGCCGTCCTCCGTCCGCACCGCCGCGCCGACGCGGAACTTCGAGTACGGCGCGTGCGCGTTGCGCATCGCCGCCGAAGCCGCCGCGAGCAGGGTCTCCCTCTCCGTCCTCACGTCCGTCCTCCCTCTCCCTTCGCGAACGCCTTCTGCCAGAACGCCGCCACCAGGGCGCGGATGTTGGACATCGCGTCCTCGGCGACCGTCGTCACCTCGGCGTGGTCCAGGTCGCCGGAGCCCAGCCCGGCCGCGGCGTTCGTGATGCACGTCAGGCCCGCGACCTCGATCCCGGCCGCGTGGGCCAGCACCGCCTCGGGAACGGTGGACATGCCCACCGCGTCCGCGCCCAGCCGCCCGTAGGCATGCACCTCGGACGGCGTCTCATAGGCGGGCCCCGACACGGCCAGGTAGACGCCCTCGAGAACCGACAGCCCGGCCGTCTGCGCCGCCGCGTGCAGCGCCTTGCGGAGACGCGGTCCGTAGACCCGCGTCATGTCGGGGAAGCGCGGCCCCCATCCCGGATGGTGCGGCCCGACGAGCGGGCTCGCGCCCATCAGGTTGATGTGGTCGCGGACGATCATCAGGTCGCCCGGCCGGAAGCCCTCGGCGATGCCGCCGGCCGCGTTGGTGAGCAGAAGCATGCGGGCGCCGGCGTGCTTCAGGATGGCGACGGGGGCCGCGATGGGCGTCCACCCGAGCCCCTCGTAGTAGTGGCGGCGCCCCTGGAAGACGAACAGCTCGCCCGCCGCGCACCGCGCCCGGGCCAGCCGCCCCGCGTGGCCGACGACGCCCGGCTCGCCGAGGCCCGGGATCTCGGCGTAGCTCATCGTGTCGAGGATCTCGCACGCCTCGACCGCCCCGCTCCACCCGGAGCCGAGGATCATGCCGCCGACGGGCTTCGCGTCCGGCCAGCGAGCCGCCACGGCCTCGGCGGACTTCTCCAGGAGATCCATGTTCATGCGATCCGCTCGATGATCAGCGCCGGCGGTTCCACCGGCCGGTCGGAGAAGATGAAGGCCCCCGAGAGCAGCCGCTTCGCCTCCGCGAGGCGTCCCTCGTCGTTGGCGTGCACGACCGCGAGGATCCGGCCCTTCTCGACTCGTTCGCCGATCTTCGCAAGACCCGACACGCCGACGGCCGGGTCGACGCGGTCCTCGGTCCGCGTCCGCCCCGCCCCCAGCACGACGCAGGCGCGGCCGACGCGCTCGGCGTCGACGCCGCCGATCCAGCCGGTCGTCGGCGCGGCGAGCGGGGCCTGGATCGACGCGGCGGGCAGGCGGTTGAAGTCATCGAGCGCCTCCGCATCGCCGCCCTGCGCCCGCACCATGGCCCGGAACTTCGCCATCGCCGCCCCGCTGCGGATCGCCTCGCGCAGCCGGTCGACCGCCTCCGCCGGCGACGCGGCGACGCCGGCCATCTGCAGCAGCTCCGCGCCGAGCGTCAGCGTCAGCAGCTCGACGTCCGCCGGTCCTCGGCCCAGCAGCACCTCGACGCTCTCGACGATCTCCAGCGCGTTGCCCGCGGCGCGCCCCAGCGGCTGGTTCATGTCCGTGACCAGCGCGCGGACCGACTTCCCCATCGCGCGGGCCGTCCGCACCAGCGCCCCGGCCAGCTCGCGCGCCGACTCCGGCGTCTTCATGAACGCCCCGCGGCCGCACTTCACGTCCAGCACGAGATGATCGACGCCCTCGGCCAGCTTCTTCGACAGGATGCTGGAGACGATCAGGGGGACCGACGGCACCGTCGCCGTGACGTCGCGCAGCGCGTAGAGCTTGCGGTCCGCCGGCGCCAGCCGCGCGGTCTGGCCGGACATCGCGCAGCCGACGTCCCGCAGCACGGCGAGGAACTGCTCCTCCGGCAGACGCACGTTGAAGCCGGGGATCGACTCGAGCTTGTCGAGCGTGCCGCCGGTGATGCCCAAGCCCCGGCCGGAGATCATCGGGACGGCCACGCCGCACGCGGCGAGCAGCGGGGCGAGCGGAAGCGAGATCTTGTCGCCCACGCCGCCGGTGGAGTGCTTGTCGACCTTCGGCAGCGGGATCGCGGACGTGTCGAGGATGTCGCCGGACCGCATCATCGCGTCGGTGAGGATCGCGGTCTCGTCCTCGCTCATGCCGCGGAAGAAGACGGCCATGGCGAACGCGGCCATCTGGTAGTCGGGAATGTCGCCGCGGGTGTAGCCCTCGACGAATTCGCGGATCTCGTCCCCCGTCAGCCCCTGCCCGTCGCGCTTCTTCTCGATGATCCACTGCGGTATCACGCCGGCACCTCCGCGCGTTGCGCCGCGACTATGTCACAGTCGCCCGCCCCGCGCCACACTCCCCGCAGGCAGGAAGGGCAAGTGTCAGGTGTCGAGTGTCGGGGAGGAGGAGTTCCGGGCCTTCGCCCTCCGCTCTCCGCCCTTCGCTCTCCGCTCTCCGCTCTTCGCTCTGTGCTCTCCGCTCTCCGCTCGCGCGGCGGGCGGGCGCCTGGATTCGGGCGGTCGCGGCAGGGAATTCTCGACGACGGGGCACGCCCCGGTCCGCCTGGGGGCAGTCGCAGGCGCAGCCGCCGCCCGCGCTCGGGCGCACCTCGCGTCGGATCGAGACCACGGCGTACGCCAGGGCCCCGACCACCAGCAGCGCGATCACGATCGTTTCCACGCCCCACCCTACCGCCGAACGGCCCCCCCGCAAGCCCCCGGCGCGCGCCGACTGGAAACTCCGCGGTCCGGCCGTAGATTGGCGGACCAACGAGAGGAAACCGACAATGACACTGAACCGACGCACATTCCTGACCCTTGCCGGCGCGGGCGCGGCCCTCGCTCCCCAATTCCCGTCGATGAACTGGAAATCGACGGGACCCGGTGTAGGTTGCGCGCAGACGACGACAACGAACAACGAACAAAGGAGAACTACCATGGCCCACGAACTGCCCAAGCTTCCGTACGCGGTGGATGCGCTCGAGCCCCACGTCGACGCGAAGACGATGGAGATCCACCACGGGAAGCACCACGCGACCTACGTGACCAACCTCAACGCGGCGCTGGACAAGCATCCGGCGCTCAAGGACAAGTCGCTCGAGGCCCTGCTCGGCAACCTCGCCGCGGTCCCGGAGGACATTCGCGCCGTGGTCCGAAACAGCGGCGGCGGCGTGCTCAACCACAACCACTTCTGGCAGTGGATGACGCCCAAGAGCGCCGGCAAGCCGTCGGGCGAGCTGGCGAAAAA
>Ga0194127_10001678_pt1 | contig 32068 bp, 28 predicted proteins | sample TA2KigC100mmetaG_FD_148624 | JGI IMG/M metagenome (GOLD analysis project Ga0194127, IMG submission 148624) | Freshwater microbial communities from Lake Tanganyika, Tanzania - TA2015036 Kigoma Deep Cast 100m | ecosystem: Environmental > Aquatic > Freshwater > Lake | place: Tanzania: Lake...
TCAAGTCGCATGCGATCTTGATCGCCGGATCCACCGGGAAGAAGTGTGTCCCGGATTGGTAGGTCGGACCCACGAGCTGAGTGATGGCACAGTTCATCATCGTTCCAATCAGGCTGGAAACATCCACCCCCTGTCTTTTGGCCGTAAGTAGATACATCGCCATATGAATGGCTGAATAAGGAGGATTGACAATCAGGGTAGTGCTGACTTTATCCAGAGGGATCCCTTTAAAAAGGGCCTCCGTGTCCTCAAGGGTAGCCATCGAGGTTCCTACCAATCCTACATCCCCTTCTGCGAGAGGGTGATCCGGATCAAGACCCAACTTGGTGGGAATATCATAGTCGATGTTGAGTCCGGTCATGCCTTTGCTCAGAAGGAAGTGAATGAGGCGATTGCTCTCTTCGGGAGTCCCGAACCCGCTCTGTTGCCTTCGGGTCCAGAGTCGGCCTCGATACATGTCTTTATATACGCCACGGGTAAAGGGGAAAACCCCGGGGTCTGGCGGGTCCTGGGGAGAGTCTTCACGATCATAGAACTCTTTCATCTCAATTCCTGAAAGAGTCCTGAAATGGGGGAGCCTTTCGCCTTTCAGGTAGCGGTCATAATGATTCTGGTCAGAGACTTTCATTTCTGCCTCCTCTGCCTATCTTCTTACCCTTTGAGGATTATTTTTCCAAAGAGTGAAAAAGGACACTAAAATGAAGAAGACATTCATTTGCAAAATCCCTCCCCTGCCTTCGCCGAAGCGGCTTCGCGCAGGCAGGTAACCTCCCTCCTTCGGCAAACTCAGGACAGGTTTGTTAAAGGTCCCGATAAATCGGGATTTGGCAAAGAGGGGTGAGGGGAGATTTTATAATGACTATACCAATTAAATTTTGAGACTCTTTATAAGAAGTTATGTCTTGTCTTATAAAATTTGGGAGAACATTCCGCAAGGGAAAACACCTGCCGTATCAATAAATCTCGAAGAGAGACGGAAGGAAGGTGATGATCTGCGGAAAGATAAACAGCAGAGCGGCGCAAATGATCATACCGATTAAAAACGGATAAACCCCGCTGTAAATTTCGCCAAAGGGAACCTTGGTGATATTCCGGACCACAAAAACATTGATCGCCACCGGAGGAATCACCACGCCGATCATCACAAAGATATGGAGGATGACGCCAAACCAGATTGGATCGTAACCCAATTTGATGACGATGGGAAAGAAGATGGGAGTGGCCAGAACCATAAAGGCGAGGTCATCGATAAAAGAGCCCCCGATTTCATAGATCAGCAAAATGAGAATCATGATCACAAAAGGGGGATAAGGAAGGCTCCCGACCCAATCTGCGGCAAGGATGGGGATCTTGGTCACGACCAGAAAATGGCCAAGGATCGTAGACCCTGCAATCAGGACCAAGACCATACATGCCGTTCGAAGGGATTCCGCAACCGATAGGATAAACCCTTTAAAATTGATGTCCCTTTTAATGACGGACAAAAGAAGGACCGCAAATGTACCGGCGCTCCCCGCCTCTGTGGGCGTAAAGAAACCCCACGCCATCCCTCCGGTCACAATGACGAAGATCAGAATCACCCAGATCACCTCTTTGAGCGATATCCATCTGGCTTTCCAGGGTGATTTTTCACCTTTGGGCCCCAACGCTGGATCGATCTTGCACCATCCGTAGATGATAAAGACAAATAAGGATGTGACGATCATCCCTGGAGCGACTGCGGCTAAAAATAATTTGCCGATGGATGTCTCGGTAATCATCCCGAAGACAATCAGTGTGACACTTGGCGGAATAAGACTGCCAAGCGTACCCGAGACAGCGATGATTCCTGTTGAGAGTTTCCTTTTGTAATGGTACCGTTCCATCTCAGGATAAGCCACACTGCCAAACGTCGCTGCTGTGGCAATGGCTGACCCCGTCACCGTTCCAAATGCAGCGGATCCCCCCACCGTGGCCATGGCCAGTCCTCCGGGGATATGTCCGATAAACTTGTAAGATGTATCATACAATCGCTTCGCAATCCCGGCATTATAGGCAATCTGACCCATGAGGACAAAAAGAGGAATGACCGTAAATCCATAGGAAGAAAAGACATCGAAAACATCCTTTGCCAAAAGGTTCAACCCGGCCTGAAAGGAAACAATATAGCTAAACCCTAAAAAGCCGACAATGGCCATGGCAAATCCTAATTCGATCCCGGTGAGGAATAAGGCCAATACCGCAATTAGGCCTAAAATTCCGATCGTCACCTCACTCATGTTTTCCTCCGAAGGTCTTGAAGATATCGCACAGGAGCACGAGACACTGAATAAAAGAGCAAACCCCTAATCCATAAGCAACCGGATAAAAAGGCATGGTCAGGGTGGGGGAAACCTCTCCTGCTTTTTTGAGATCCATTCCATACTTGATCAATTCCAAACCGATGAGGAAAAAAAGTCCCATCCCCATGCATCTTGTTACAATATGAAAAATGTTTCGAGTTTTATCAGAGAACCTCATCACCAGAAAGTCAGTATAGACATGTCCTCTGACCCAGGTGGTCAAAGGAATGGAGAAACCGATCACCACAGCCCCTGAAAAAGCGACAATCTCAAAAGTTCCGATAATGGGTTTTCTAAATGACCTTAAAATAATGTCTGAAACCGTGAGTAACATGATGAAGGTCAGGCTAACCCCGCTGATGAAATTGATGTAGCGGCTCAATCTCCATACCTTATCTAAAAACCATCCCATAAGTAGCTCCTTTATAATCAGTCAGTTTGTCTTGTAGTCAGATAGTCTTATAGTCAATTCATTTTTTTATCCTCCACTATATGACTATTCGACTATAAGACTATGAGACGAATGACTAAACAGGCATCGTCACCGTAACCCAAATCTCTAAAAAGTCGGATGGTTAAATAGTGCACAAAAAAAGAGGGGAAGGCAGTAACCCCTCCCCCTCTTTTTGGGTTCTACTTTTGATATTTATAAAGTGTATGGAGAAAAAACTGTAACACCTGATCTCCGGGCAATCCCTTGTCCTTCATGCTCTTAACATAATCATCATAAAGAGGTTTGAGTGTCCTTTCCCATTTCCGGTTCTCATCCACGGAAAGTTGGATGATCTTGTTGCCTCTCTGAAGGGTAAAATCTTTACCTGCTTTAGCAATCTCATCCCAACCCTTGCCATGTTTGTCAATCCATTCGGAGTTCACCTGTTCAATGATTTTCTGGTCAGCCGGAGGGATGGAATTCCACTTGGCCTTATTCATAGCGATAAAAAAGGCAGAGCTGTAATACATTGCAGGGGCTTCGACCGTAAACTTCACCACTTCTCCCCACTTCCAGGCTTGCAACGCTTCATAAGGTGCGATCGAAGCTTCCACAACACCCCTGCTTAATGCTTCATAGGTCTCACCCATCGCCATAGATACAGGAGCTCCTCCAAGGGCGGTCACAATTTTCGTAGCAGCACCAAATGCTCGAATTTTCATCCCCTTGACATCCTCAAGCTTTTCAACAGCCTTTTTGGTATGAAGGAGTCCGGGATCATGGGCGTGCATATACATCATCTTGACATCATCAAATTCCTTTGGTTTAAATTGGGCGATAAAATCATTGATCGTTTTCGTGATGGCCCATCCGCTCTTGTGGCTTAAGGGAAGTTCAACCACCTCTGTCAGAGGAAATCTTCCTCGCGTGTAACCACAGACAGACATGCCCACATCGGACAGACCTTTGACTACCCCGTCATAAACCTGAGGCGCAGGCGTGAGGGTGCCGCCATAATGCATGGTGACCACAACCCTTCCATTCGTCCTTTTTTCGATCTCTTTCCCCCATTCCGCAGCCAGCACACTATGCTTATGAGGTGCCGGAAAGAAGATGGAATAACTGAGTTTGATCTGTGCGGATGCAGAAGAAACAAAGATCAACCATCCTAAAATTGAAATGCATAACACTAAAGAAATAACCCTAAAACGTCTCATGATTTCCTCCTTTCGATTTTTATTCCTTGATAAAAAGCTTGTTTTTTACTTGATCTCTTTTCTTCGAATCACCCCCTTTTCAACTGAAATTATCCTCCGATGAAAGGATCTGCTGTATTAGAAAATAAAAAATCTCTAACCCCCCTTCATCCCCCCTTAGGCTAAGGGGGGAATAGAGGGGGTTACGGATTTTCATGGTTCGAGGTTGCCCTCCGGGTATGGAGCATTAGACGGAAAATGAATGAAACTATTCAAATTAAACCGTCCATTCTTCTTCTTGAGAATTTTTTAACAAGTATAATGGGTAGATAATTTTTGTCAAGTCATTTTTGTCAAATTTCTAAAACGCCATGGAATCTTTGAAATCTGAAAGCAATGTAATATAATAGAGTGCCAAAAAGAGAATTCCAGTTGCCATTTTTATAACGAAAAAGGAGAAGAAGTGATGTATTACGATCCGGATAAGAATGACCATGGCCTTCCCCATAATCCCTTTAAGTCCTGCGTGGTGCCTCGACCTATTGGTTGGATCTCAACCATCAGCCTCGAAGGAATACACAATTTAGCGCCTTACAGCCAGTTCCAAAACCTGACGTTCGACCCTCCCTACGTGATGTTCGCAGCCAACCAGAATACCCGTGGCCTTCGAAAGGATTCAGCGGTCAATGCCGAACAAACCAAGGAATTCGTTTACAACATGGCCACCTATGACCTGCGTGAGGCAGTCAACCGATCAGCCGTAGAGGCGCCTCCGGAGGTGGATGAATTTGAACTTGTTGGTTTGACCAAGGCGCCATCCATCCGGGTCAAACCCTACCGGGTTGCGGAGTCCCCGATCCAATTCGAGTGCCGTTATCACAGCACGCTGCGATTGCCGGGCAATGGATTGATGGGCACGGTGGATGTCATCATTGGCCGGGTGGTTCTCATACATATTAAAGACGATTTCATCACTCCGGATGGACGGATTGACCTGTTGCGGGTCCGCCCATTAGCCCGGCTCGGTTACTACGACTATACGACGGTGGAATCCATCTTTGAAATGGTGATTCCCGGGAGTAACGAGGTACTGCTTGCAGGTCTCGAGGGTAAACCTCGTTAGAAAGTTTTCAACTTTCTAACGGGAAAGCTCACACGGGGCATTAAACCTTGTGTTCGCTGAAAAGGAAACAACCACCATCCCCGCAGCAGAGCTGCGGGGTTTTCTAACGGGGTAAAAAGACATGAAAAAAGCTTGCTTCCCTTGACTTAAGTTATAATAAAAATTATGATTTTTCGATCTTATCAAAAAAACCTTTCCGGGTATTGGAGAGCGTGCCATGGTGATTCAGGGAGCCAATCCATTTCCAAAAGAATCAGCGGATCTCTATCGTAGAAAACGTTGGTGGTTAGACATCCCCCTGGGAGAGATGCTGGATCGAACCTGTGACCTCTACCCCTATAAGGAAGCGCTTGTCTCCGGAGAGGTCAGGCTGACCTTTCAGCAACTCCAGGAACGGACAGACCGGGCTGCCCTGGCCTTTCTTGAAATAGGCATTCAGAAACTGGATCGGGTTCTGCTCCAGATTCCAAATTGGGTAGAATTCGTCTATGCCTATTATGGGCTCCATAAGATGGGAGCTATTCCTGTGATGTGTATTCCACGCTTCTCTCAGAGGGAGATCGAACATTTCTGTGAGATCACAGAAGCTAAAGCCTGGATGGTCCCTTTACAGTTTGAGAAGATCGATTATCATTCGATGATCGAATCGATACAATCCAAGGAATCGCTTCTAAAACATATTATTATCATTGATCCCGCCTCGGATAGAGACCGTAAGCCGTTGCCCAAAGGCACCCTATCTTTCCATGACCTCCTCGGAAAGGTTGATTTAAAACGATATCCTAAAGATTACCTCCAGACCCATCGCCCTAATCCGGATGAGATCTGTCACCTGATGCCAACCGGAGGAACAACAGGCCTTCCCAAGCTTGTCCCCCGCGCCCATAATGACTTCTTCTGCAATTTCGATTATCGCGGAAAGGTCTGGGAACGAAGTCCGCGCGACATCACCCTGATTGCCACGCCCGTCACCCATAATATGGCCATTGAGGTCTCCTTAAACCCTGCTTTCCTCACCGGAGGGAAAGTGGTGCTGATTTCCTCCACCCGGCCCAAAGAGATTCTTGAAGCCATTGAAAAAGAGAAAGTGACAACGATGATCCTCGCGGTCGCCCAGGTTCAACAGATCGTCGAATTTCCAGGACTGGATCAATACGACATTTCATCGCTCGATGTCATCGGAACCGGCGGTTCTCATATGCCTTCGGAGGTGATCCGAAAAGTTTACGATAAATTGAAGTGCAAATTTTATAATGTCTATGGCAGTTCAGAGGGACCGTGTACACAGACGAGATACGATGACCCGGAGGAAATTGTTTTTCATACGGTTGGACAACCCATCTGCCCCTATGACGAGTACAGAGTGATCGATGCGAATGGGAACGAGCTTCCCCGAGGAGAGGAAGGGGAGCTGGTGGTGAGGGGGCCAACGATCTTTCGAGGCTACTACAAGTCAGAGGCTGAAAATAAGAAGGCCTTCACCCCGGACGGTTTTTATCGAACAGGAGACCTTGCCAAGTTTGACCCCGAAGGCCGTCTGATGCTCACAGGTCGAAAGAAAGACATCATCATCCGCGGAGGGGAAAACATCAGCGCCAAGGAGGTGGAGGACCTGATCGTTGGCCACCCCAAAGTGGAACAGGTGGCGGTGGTAGGCATGCCCGACCCGATTCTGGGAGAACGGGTCTGCGCTTTTATCAAACCCAAACAGGCGGGGGCCATCTCTTTTGAAGAGATCATCGCGCATCTCAAGGAAAGCAAAACATCGGTTCTTTACTTTCCTGAAAGGATCGAGGTCATCCAGGAGATGCCCCTGACCAATGTGGGGAAGGTTGATAAGAAGCGGCTGAGAGAAGACATCAAGGAGAAACTGAAAAAAGAGGGTAAAGTTTAGCTGCACTCTATCCCCCTTCTGTCCCTCCCCTTAAGAGACTGTGTCACAATGTCATTGCGAGGGAGAGAAACGACCGAAGCAATCTCGTAACGTATTGATAATCCTGAGATTGCCACGCTCCCTCCGGTCGCTCGCAATGACGAAAAGGGGATTGCGACGCAGCCCTTAATTTAAGGGGAGGGGAGGCGAGGTGGGGTTAAGAAACGATGGAAGGGAGAAAGGTTGATGACGCGAAGGGAGGTGAGGCTGAATTTCATAAGGTGACTCAATGAGTGAGGCTTTTAAATCGGAAAGGATTAAAAACTTTTTATAGGAGGAACTTTCATATGAAAAAAAAGGGCGTTTTGATCTGTTCGATCCTCATCATCACATTGGTGCCTTCGATCGTCTTCGGGGTTACCGAACTGAAATGGAGCAATTTTTTCCCGGTCCCGTCCCGGCAATCAAAAATCTGCGAAGAATTTATTAAAGATCTTGAAGCCCGCTCGGGCGGTCAGCTGAAAATCCGTTATTTCCCCGCGGGAACCCTTCTGGGTCCTACGAAGATCTATGACGGAGTGGTGGAGGGGATTTCAGACATAGGTTTTTCAAATATTGGGTATACCTTTGGTCGTTTTCGAATGACGGAGGCACTCGACCTGCCGCTTGGGTTTCCGAATGCCTGGGTGGCCAACCGCGTCGCCAACGATTTCTTTCGACAGTTCAAACCAAAGGAGTGGGATAAGATTCATATGCTTTCTTTGCATACCAGCCCTGCCAATGTGGTTCTTTCAGCAACCAAACCGGTCAACAAGATGGAGGATCTTAAGGGAATGACGCTGAGAGGACTGGGGTTTATTGCTGAAGTTGTGAGCGCCTTGGGCGGAACGCCACGATCCATACCTATGCCGGAATCCTATGAGGCTGTTCAAAAGAGGGTCATTGATGGACTGATGATCCCTATGGAGACTCTCCGAGCTTTCCGGTTGGCCGAGGTCACGAAGTATGTGACGGAATGCTGGCCTATCGGACAAGTCTACACCTTCTATCTGGTAATGAACAGGGATGTCTGGAATAAGCTTCCCCCGGCTATCCAGAAGGTCTTTAATGAATATCCTTTCGAGGAAAAATTGGCCCTGATGTGGAACGATATAGATATCGACGGAAAACAATTGGGAATAGAAAAAGGGCTGAAGTTCATCGAGCTCCCGAATGATGAGATCAAGAAATGGAAAAATGCGGTTGAACCGGTTCTGGATAAGTATGTCAAATCAATGGTTTCGGCAGGCTTTCAGGAAAAAGAGACCAGGGAATTGATTAATTATGCCAAGATGCGAACCGAGTATTGGACAAAGAAGCAGAAGGAATCAGGCGTTAAATCGTCTACGGGTCCTGCAGAGGTTCGTATAAAGTAATGGTGATGCTTACAGCCGTTCTCTTCCTGATAGGGGGAGAACGGCTGATGCAAGGAGAACATGATGATGCAATTTGAAAAATGCTTAAGCCAATTGGAAAAGTTTAACAGGTCGTTCAGCCGTAACCTTGAGTGGATTGGGGTCATCGGCATCATCTTGATGTTTCTGGTCAATTTTATTGATGTCATCGGAGCAAAGCTTTTTCTATGGCCAGTTCCTGGGGCTGTTGAAGTCATCAGTTTTTCTCAGGTATTGGCCATCGCCCCTGCCGTTGCCTTTACGCTCCTTCTGGGTCGGCATATACGGGTGGAATTTATCATCATGAGGCTTCCCACCCGTATCAGGGAATCGATCTGTGGTTTCAGTTCTCTTCTGAGCTTGATCACTTTCGTCCTAATCCTCTGGCAAAGTTTTGTTTATGGCCAATCCCTCCAAAGGGCAGGAGAGATTGGTTCCACCTCGCGCATCCCCTTTTATCCCTTTGCCTATATCATCGCTTTCTGTTGTATTCCGGTCTGTCTGGCTTTTCTGGTGGAGGTCCTTAAATCCTTTTCCGAGGTGGCAAAACATGGATCCCGTTAATGTAGGTATTATTGGCATTATCCTGCTTGTCCTTCTCTTCCTCCTCCGGATGCCGGTTGCCTTTGCAATGGCTTTTGTTGGATTTCTCGGATTTTCCTACCTGGGCTCTTTTAAAGCGGGATACAAACTTTTAGCGCGTGATATCTTCGAACAGTTTTCCAACTTCCCCTTGAGCGCCATTCCTATGTTTATCCTCATGGGCGCTTTTGCCTTTGCCTCGGGCATTGGAAAAAGGCTTTATGATGCTGCTTATACGGTCCTCGGGAGTCTTCGAGGAGGGTTGACCATGGCTACAGTCGTGGCCTGTGGCTTTTTCGCCGCCATCTGCGGATCTACTTCTGCAACAGCCGCCACCATCGGAAAGATCGCCCTTCCGGAGATGAAACGGTATAAATATGATGACACCCTGGCTACTGGCACTCTTGCCAGCGCTGGCACGCTTGGTATTCTCATTCCTCCGAGCACGATCTTCCTCGTCTACGGGATTATGACCGAGCAGTCCATCGGAAAACTTTTTGTAGCAGGCATTATCCCGGGAATCATCCTCACTTTTCTATTTGTCATCACCGTTGGCATCATCTGCTGGGTCAATCCAGTTGCTGGTCCGGCCGGAGCCCAAACCACCTTTAAAGAAAAAGTGAAAGCGATGACAGGAATCGGTGAGGCCCTGATTCTATTCGGCCTTGTGATAGGAGGGTTGTTCTTCGGTTGGTTTACTCCCACCCAGGCAGGAGGAATCGGAGCAGCAGGCGCTCTGGTCATCGGCCTGCTGAGGCGACAATTGAGCTGGAAGGTATTTATCGAATCAACAAAAGATGGATTACGGACCTCCTGCATGGTTCTCTGCGTCATCGCCTGTGCGACCGTATTTGGTCACTTCATGGCGGTCTCTACCATTCCTTTCATCCTGGCCGATTGGCTCGGAGGGCTTCCCATACATCCGATGTGGGTCATGGCAGTGATCGTTTTTATCTATCTGATTGGCGGCTGTTTCATGGATTCCATGGCTCTGGTCGTTCTCACCGTCCCTGTGATTTACCCGGTTGTTGTGCGCCTTGGATTTGATCCAATCTGGTTTGGCGTCATCATCGTTTTAGTGGCTGAGATGGGCGTGATTACCCCACCGGTGGGAGTCAATGTTTACGTCATCAAGGGAATAGCTCCTGAGATCCCTCTCGAAACAATCTTTAAAGGGATTTTCCCATTCCTTCTTGCCATCTTCGTAATTACCGGCATCCTGATAGCCTTCCCCAAGATCGCTCTTATCTTACCAGGTTTGATTAGATGATCATAAAGGTTATCAGATGACCAGGTTATCAGGAAGTGGATATCAGGTAATCAGAACATCAGGACGAATCAATAGGCTTTTATTACTAACCTGAGACCTTGATATCCTGGTCCCCCGCACCCTGATCCCCTGATGACCTGATACTCGTATTTAGAACTTACCGGAGGAGGGTTGATAATATTTCTTCTGTGTTTAGCCGCTTAAGTGTTTCCCTGTGATGTTCTATAAAAGACTCCATACCTGCCTTTAATTTCAGAGAGAGCATCCTCTCTTTTGGCACGGCCTCTTCAAAATAGCTCAGGGCGGAACGGAAACATACTGTGATCCCCCTTGCAAACTCTTCCTTCCCAGCTTTCCCTGTGAATTCAATCTTTCCGTTATTATATTCAAATTCTCCGGCAAAGGGGTCCAGGAATCCAAACTCATCCGCTTTCTCAATCAGGGCTTTTCTGAATGCTTTCTTGAAAGTTCCTCTGGACGAAAGGGTGTCCACCATTCTCTCAGCGTTGGAAAGAAACTCATGAAACAGAAGAAGAGTCTCCTCAAAACCCTCTTCTCTTTCTGCTGGCGCTCCTCCTTCTTCGACGGAACCGCCCTCTTCCTTTTCGGTCACGATGTCCTCAACCTGAGTTGAAATTCCCTTTTTTCCATAAACATTAAAAAAGGCTCCATATTGGGCGGCGTTCTGGATAAAAATGGGAATGGACATGCGACCGAAGACAGAAGGTCCTGTCTTTGGGGTCGTAAACATCTCGATCGGCTCTCCTCCTTCAATGAAGAGAACACCCATGGGATGATGATCTTTGCCCATGACTTCGATAAAGCCGGTATGTTTTTCTTCTTCCAATTTCAGGAGAAATTCCTCGAGACGGACAAATTGAGTTGAAAGGTCTTTAAAGAGCAATTCATGGCTGAGACTGTTGGCAATCAGGATGACCTGCTCGGGAAGTAACCGATACAGGCTGATCACGCCATCCTTCTGCTCTGAAAAATCGAGAAGGATCTGGACCGCGGCCTGCCCGATCACCCTTTCTGAATCCTCTTCCATTCGGATCTCCCCATTGATCACCTCTCCGTGGTCAACGAAGAGAAATCCTCTCGCCTTAGGAAAATCGACCTCAATCGCCCCATAGAACCCCTCCAATTCCAGGGTGTCGAGCAATGCGGAAAGATCGGTATAGGCCGTTGACAGATTCTTATGAACAACCTCTCCCCGCGGAAAGATGATCATGCCCTTCCTTCCTTCCTTTTCTGTAACCGCTCTATGGCGGCTTTGACGCTCATCTGCATTCTCTCGATAGATTCAGCCAGGATCGCCACCTCTCCCTTTGCCTTCACCTGAATTGGCGTATCCAGCTCACCCATACTGATCTTATCCGCCACTTCCGCGAGATAGAGAATGGGCTTGATCACCGAACGGGCATAAAAGATAATCCTGACCAGTAGGATGAGGAGGACACCGAGAACGACAATATAAAAGATCCGGATCTTACTCTCATATTCTTCCACATACCTTCTCTCGATATCTTTCATCTTCGACTCAATGACTTTAGAGGGCCTTGAGAATTCGTCAATATAAGTGGTGGCTGCCACGATCAAGTCTGTCCCTTTGACCGACGCCAGATACATATATTTGGGCCGGATCTTTCCATCTGCATCCTTCCAATCATAATAGCCAGAGGCCGGACCTTTTAAGCTTGCCTCCAGGATCTTCCAGAAAGCGGGGAACTTTTCGGAGAGCTGATGCAGGTCCGTCCCCACGATCTGTGGATTAACATGAAAGTGGTTGATCGCATTCGTATCATGGACTGCGGTATAACCTGTCTCTCCCACCTTCTGGACAGCGATCTCTTGGAGCCTTGGATCTCTTAGGACATCCTCTCTCTTCATTTTGGAGGGGCGGGATTGGATGAAAATCTCCATCTGGGCTGCCACATCCATCGCTTTCTCCCGTATGGTCTTTTCTCCAGCTCGATCCAGAGAAGACTTCGATTCCTTGGTGGACGTGATGCTTAACTCCTTTAAACTTTCCGATCCGATATCTTTGATACTGGTGAACCGATATTCTCCAATATCCCAGCTATAGAAGACCAGGCTTCCGATAATTGCAAATGCAACCAGAATCGGGATAATGACTCCAAGCACCAGTTTTGGTAACAGGCCAAATCCAACGTTCTTCTTATCTGCCATAAGCACCTCCTTCAAAAAGGGCGAGAGGTTGGGTCACCCTTTCATCCGATCTTCTTACTCAGAGTAAGAAGTTTCATAGTGATTCTTAAAAAGTCACTTCTCTTCTGTGGATTGGGGATTTCCTCACTCAATGCTTCCAAAAAAGGTAATGCCCGGTCCGCAGGGAAAACCTCTCTCTTCTCTTCGAACTCAGCAAGTTTATCGTCGATGACAAAAGGAGCGACCGGCCCCATCACCCTTTTCAATTCTGTAACGAGAATGTCAAAAAAATTCTCCTTGACCAACTTTTTCTTCACAGGACTCTGGACATCGACCTTCTCCAGTAATCCCACTTGAAAAAGCTGATAAGCCATCTTTAACGCTTTATACTCGTCCCATTCAAGGGATGTTGCAATCTCCGATATGCTCTTCACCCCGTTGGACAGAGCCAGCATATTCCATTGATCAGCGCTGATTTTCTTCTCTTTTCCGTCCTTCTGAAGAGAAAGGCGGAAAACACTCTGGGTGGTGGGAATCACTTCTTTGATCTTTTCAAATTCCTGTTTTCGGGATGACCAGTTCAGTAGTAGTTGTTCGGTTGTAATCGGGATTGTTTTTTCCTTTAGAAGCACCTCCGGATCAAATGAGACTTTTCCGGACCTCATACCCATCATGATAAAAAATGCGTTCTCGCCAATAAAATGATCCGTTCTTGCGTGGAGGATATCTCCCCTATCCAGATAGATCTCTCCTTCCTCTTTACCCTTAACGTAAACCCTTCCAGTTTTTTTGTCCGTCATCAGGGGTTTGAGGATATCAAAAAGTTTTACATGGGCAAGGTCCCCAATATATGAATCTTGCATAAAAAAGGAGGGCTGCAAAATAAATGCCATAACCTGGTGTGGGTCGTTTTTGTCTTCTGAACTTTAACTTATTGAAATTTAAATTGTTTTAAATTCTTTTCAAGGCGGGGGAAGAAGTGAATTTAAGGTTAATATTACGGTTGGCAAAAAATTAACCAATTCATTGAACTCTTTATGCCATTTGATGATCAAGGGTTTTTGATTGTAATGGAATTGACCATTTCCATAAAGCTTTTCTGGAAGGTATCATAAACTTTCTTCTCATTCCTAGAAATATCGCCCTTATCCCAATCCTTTCCCTCCGCTGAGACGTTCAACCCGAAGGAGTTCACATCTTTTGAATACCGAACGAAGACACCGTGCTCTCCCAGATAGATGAACTGAAACTGCCCCTGAAGGGCCCAGTGTGGAGGGATGGCTATTCCTTTTTTGATAATGGGTTGGAGAGAGCTTGCATTTGGGTTCCATGCCATTAACTGGCATAGATGCTCTATTTCAAGATCCCCTTTCTTCATTTTCGCCTTCGAATACATTCTTTTCTCTGTGTACGGTTTGAGCGGTGGGGCGGTCATAGGCAAGGCCTGCGGATTTGTCTTATCCGAGATCTGAACGATGAACATCTCCTCCGTCTTTTTCTCTCTCTCTTTGATAAAAAAATAGACCCGTGTCAGGGAACTCTCCGCCGGGTTGTCATGAGAAAAGGAATGGATGAAACGATATTCCGAAGGCAATGACATCGTGAAGGGTGGTTTTTGGGAAACCAATTGCTTTCCTTTGATCTCCAAATCCTTTGCCGTAGCAATCGATATCATCCCGAGGATAAGGATGAAGTTAATCCATATGATAACGCTTCTCTTCATGCTTCCTCTCCTAATGAGATAACCGTATCTGGAGGCCATAATCATCTACAAAACTCCTTGCTGCGATTTTCCCTCATTTCATAAGACTGGGCAGGAAAGTCACTATTTTCGGAAAAATGGTTAGAATGGTAGCCAAGATGATCTTTGCAATCCAAAAGGGAACAGCTCCCTTAAAGATCGTCCCTAATGGGACGTCTTTGGCAACCCCAGCAGTGACATAGACGCAGATCCCGACCGGAGGGGTAATCGTCCCAATACTGACCATGATGATCACAATGATGCCAAACCAGACCCCATCGAACCCCAAACTGGTGACCAGAGGGTAGAGGACGGGTACGGTTAAGGCAAGGACAGCCAGTCCTTCCACAAAACAACCGAGGAGGATATAGAAGAGATAGATAAATACCAAAATCACATAGGGAGAGACGTCCAGTCCGGAAACGAATGCCGCCAGTTGCATGGGTATCTTGCTGATCGTTATGAAGCGGCCGAAAATACCGGCTCCGATGAGAATGAGAAAGAGCATCCCTGTGACGCTGGCGGCCTCTGAAAGAGCATTTTTGAATCCCTCTCGAGTCAATTGCCTCGTCACCAGGGAGAAGATCAGGGCGCCAAAGGCACCCACAGCGGCCGCTTCTGTCGGAGTGAACACACCTAAATAGATTCCTCCCATAGCGATCAGGAATAAAACAGCGACCGGATAAAGTTTTGCAGATAACTTAAATTTTTCAAAAATGGTTATCCTTTCTCTGGGCTGAAGAGGGGCCAGACTCGGATTAATTCTGACCCAAACATAAATGGTGCCTATAAATAGAAAAGCCAGAAGGATCCCTGGCACAATGCCACCGATCAGAAGTTTACCGATGGACTCATACGTAAGGATTCCGTAAAGGACAAGAACGGTGCTCGGTGGGATGAGAATATCCACGCCGCCTCCTGCCGCAATACAAGCGGTGCTAAAAATGTCTTTGTATTTATAGCGCCTCATCTCAGGGAGGGCAACCGCTGTGAAAGTAGCTACCGTGGCGATAATGGAGCCTGAAAGGGCCCCAAAGACCCCGCAGGCGCCGATGGTCGCCATCCCCAATCCTCCCCTCACCCGCCCGATCCAGGCATAGAGGGCCTTATAAATCTCATGCCCCAATCCCGCGTGGAACAAAAATAACCCCATCAACACAAAAAGTGGAATGACGCTCAAGGCATGAACACTCGCGCTGGCAAAGGCATCCATCCCTAACTTGGCCAACATCGCCTTTGGGCTCGACAGATAAGCAAAACCTAAAAGACCGACGAAGAGCATGGATAGACCGATCTGCATCTTAAATGCAAGGACCACAAAAAAAAGACCAATCCCCACAATACCCGTCAACTCAGGACTCATTTTTGCCTCACTTTCTCCAAAGAGTAAAAAAAGTCCACCAGGAGCGCAAAACAGAAGAGCAAACTACCCAAGGCAGCCGCTATCAAGAAAGGGTGGACGGGAAGATGGAGAACACCCGTTACATTTTCCCCTAACCATAACCGTTTCGCCTGGGCGGCCAACTGCCAGGTCATCAATGAAGCTAATCCCAGGCTGACCAAATAGACAACGCTTTCAATGTAGGCTTGAGCTCTCGGTGAGAACCGGGAAACTAATACATCAGTAGCAATGTGACCTTTTTGAATCTGTGTATAACCGATCGCCGTGAAGATAAGCAGGGCAAGCAGAAACTCGGTTAGCTCATAAGAACCTGTGATCGGAGCTGCAAAGAATTTGCGTCCGGTGACATCTACAATGGTGAGAAACATCATCACCAGAAGAATTCCCAACCCGATCTGATACACCCCCCGGATGACCGGATAAAATATTTTTTCTAACAGACGAGCGATTTTCCCAAAGATCATGACGACTCCCCTTTCCTCATTTGATAGCCCTCTCTGCTTGACCCAACCAAGACCTAGGGGGTTGCTCCTCACGGAAAGCCTCCCTCCTCTCTTCATATCTTTACGAGAGGAGGGAGTCAACAAGGAGTTTGTTTTCCTCACGGCTGCATCACAAGGCCTGTTATCATCTGGATGCAGGATGAAGGTTATTTGGGGGCATATGTCCTGCTAAGCTTGACCATCTCTTCAAAAAATGCTTTTCCTGGAAGCCCTTTACCATCCATCTTTGCGGACCATGCCTTATATTGGGGCTCTGTTGCCGATCTCCACTTTTCCATTTCCGCTGAGGGGAGATCATAGACCTGCATGCCGGCTTTCTTATGAACGTCAATCGATTTTAATGCAAGATCATCATAAATCCCTGCCCCTTTCAATGCCACTTTTTTCCCGATCATCTCATCAACAATTTTTTGGTCTTTGGGTGACAGTTTGCTAAAGGTCTCCTTACTCATCACGGTGACCATAATGGGGACATATGCATTGACAATGGTTGCATGTGAGGTCACCTCATGGAGACGAAAATGGAAACTGGCCGACCAAGGGGTAAAGACACCATCAATCACTCCCCTTTTCAGCATTTCATACTGCTCGCCGACCGGCGAAGTAATCGGTGAAGCTCCGAAGGCCGAGGCTAAGTCTTTTGTCGCCGGACCGTGGACTCTTATCTTCATTCCCTTGAGGTCTGCCATGGTTCGGACGGGTTTCCTGGTAAACAACTGGCCTGGATCTCCAGCCCATATCCAACACATTTTGACTTCAGCAAATTCTTTCCTGAATTCCGGAAACTTTTCCCAAAGTCCATACAGGGTTTCGGTGACGTGTTTCGAAGAACTGAACAGGAATGGAAGTTCCGGACCTTCTGAAAGTGGCAGTCGCCCGGGAGAGTATGCGGGAAGTGTGTAAACGAAATCGGCAATCCCGGTTACCACCGAATCATAAAGGTCCGCCGGCTTGGCTAAAGTTGACCCCGGGTAAATGGTTATTTTCACCCTGCCTTCTGTTGCCTTCTCAATCTCTTTCGTCAATGGGTCAATCACCTCGGCATGCATGGCATGCGAGGTAGGCACAAAGTGCCCCCATTTTAACTCAACGGGTTTCGTTTGAGCATGTAAAGCGGTTAAAGAGACTGCCACGAAAAATACCGACATCATGCATACACAAACAGCCATCATCTTTTTCTTTTCCATAATTTCCTCCTTAATCCAACGAAATGGTTAATTTTACCTCATGTTCTCTTAGGTCTACAATGGTTGATTCATCTCCCCTTCAAGCCTCACCTCCTCTGGGATGATATCCTCTTTTACAAGAATGCGAAAGACAACCAAAATGCAATGTCTGCCCTTCCATACGCCCTAAAATGGACAGGGCCATCATCATTTTTTTGAGGCAAAACGGCTTGCCTTCTGTTTTAACCTCTCCCACTCCTCATCCACATCCATCTGAACCTGACGTATCTGTTCTTCATTCAGGTGTTTAAATCTTCCCTGTTTCAGGAGATATTCCTGCACAGGAAGGCTCCGTGGCTCATGATTCAGGGTATATCGTCTTCCATCCTCCACCTCGTAAAGAGGGAAAACATTCGTTTCAACGGCAAGAATGGACAATTCCGGCGCGAGATCAGAAGGGGTCCTCCAGCCGGTCGGGCAGGGAACGAGAAGGTGAATAAATTTTGTTCCACGGATGCTCTTTGCTTTGACGATCTTTTGTTGAAGATCACGGGGAAAACCAATCGTGGCCGTTGCCGAATACGGATTGTAATGCGCCGCCATGATCTCCATGATGTTCTTCTTGCGCCGGGGGTTCCCCTCGGGAGTGGTTCCTGTCCAGGCATAGGAAGGCGTTGCGGAGCTTACCTGGATGCCCGTGTTCATATAGGCTTCATTATCGAGGCAGACGTAGATAATATCATCGTTGTTCTTGGTCACGCCTGAAAGAGCGGCCAACCCAATATCGTAAGTCCCTCCATCTCCCGCAAAGGCCACCACTTGAATCTCGTCCTTACCCTGAATTTTAAGGGCATTGGCAATTCCTGCCGCTGTCGGGGCCGCAATTTCAAAAGCCGAATGGAAGGTCGGAACGCCGTAAGCCGTGTTCGGATAGACGCCACCGATCGATCCTTCACAGGAAGGAACGATCACAGCAATGGTTTTGGGCCCCATCGCTTGAAAAACCAGCTTCATGCCAGCGGCCAGCCCACAGCCCGCACATGCAGCATGGCCGGTTCTTAAAAAATTGGGTTGTTGTTCCTGAAAAACCATTCCCGTTCTCCCCTTAAACATTTGTGTTATCTTTGAAATTCCAAATATCAAATCCAAATGACTGAATGATTTGTTTTAGAATTCGAATTTTGGTCATTAAAGTTTATTTGGAGCTTGGTGTTTGAAATTTGGTATTTCCCCTTTTGGGGCTATTCTTCCATAATCCACACCGGTTGATCCAGGGGTTCCGTTCGTTCCATCGCATCCAAAGCAATCCTCTGGATCAACTCCGGATTCACATCCGTCCCTCCTACTCCGGCAATATAGTTATAAATGTATGGACGGTCCTCGGAATGTACCAGGGCCGCTTTCAATTCCTGACAGAAGATCCCTCCGCTTCCCATTGAATTGTTCCGGTCAATGACCGCGATCTTCTTCTTTCCGGCCAGTACCTGTTGAAGAGCCTCGTTTGGGAATGGTCTGAAAAGGCGTATTTTTAACAATCCTACAGAATGTCCTTGCTCTCTAAGGAAACGGATCGCCAGCCTGGCAGTGGATGTGATGGAGCCAGCCGTTACAATCACCACCTCTGCATCTTCCATGGCAACAGACTCAACGATGCCATAGCCTCTTCCGAAGACTTCCTTGAATTCCTTATCCACACGCACCGCAACTTCTTTTACGGAATCCATCGAGACCTGAGCCATATGCCTATATTTCCGATATAATTCCGAGGTAACCACGGTCATGAGAAACCCAGGTTTTTCAACATCGAATCGATGAGGAAGATCCAACGGTGGAAGGAAGTGATCCACGGCATCCTGATCTGGGATCTCCACAGGCTCCATGAAGTGAGAAACCAAAAAGGCCTCGAGGTTAACCATTGCAGGCAAAAAAACCTGTTCTGAGATCTTATAGGCCTGAATCACGCTATCAAGCGCCTCCTGGCCATTTTCGCAATAGAACTGAATCCATCCGGTATCTCTCTGAGAGAGACTATCCAACTGGTCCGCCCAGAACCCCCAGGGAGCTGCGATGATGCGATTCACATTGGCCATGACCACCGGTGTTCGACATCCGGCGGCAAAATGGAGCATTTCGTGCATGAGCGCAAGCCCCTGGGACGACGTGGCCGTAAAGGTCCTCACCCCGGTTAAGGAAGCCGCAATACATGAGGCCATGGCCGAATGCTCAGACTCGGTTCGCATCATGATCCCTTTCAGCACACCGGTTGCTTCCCATTCGGAAAGCTTCTCGTAGATGGGCGTCTGAGGTGTAATCGGATAGGCCGCAATTAAGGGAGTGCGACTGAGCTTAACCGCTTGGGCCACGGCATGGTTTCCGGTCATGAATTCTTTCATAAGGTTATTCTCATCTCCACCACTGCCCTTGGGCAGGCTTTGGCACAAGTTCCACATCCTTTGCAGTGGCTGAAATCCACGGTTCTCGTCCTGGAGAATGGGTCCAGTGAAACCACCCCCTCAGGACAGAAGAAGTAACAGTTATAGCAATAATTACAGGTGCCACAGGAAAAACATCTCGACGCTGAAAAACGGGCTTCATCCGCTCGCAACCCCATATTCACCTCTGAAAAATTCTTGAGCGTTTTTGCCCGACTCCGTTTTCGAATCTTCACTCTCTGGCTCGGCTTAAAATAGAGAGGGTTCATCTGTTGATAGGTGGCCACGCCTTTTGGTTCAGCCCGGGTTTCTCCCTCTCTAACCGAAAGATAGGAGGCCATCGAGAGGGAGCCACGGTTTCCGACCTTAATCCTTGAAAGGATGGCTTCGTCTGAGTCGCCTCGAAGAAAAAGATCAATAGAGATGGCCGCTCTTTTCCCTGAAGCGATGGCCGTTGCAATGGTTCGGGGTTGATCCACAGCGTCTCCTCCTGCAAACACTTTCGGGGAGGGATTGAAACCAACGAGGCCATCTCTAACAAAACCTTTTGGAATCCAGGAGAGGTCCACCTGCTCACCCACAGCGGTGATCACATCATCCGTCTCAAGCGTCAGAAACTTCCCCTTGATAGGAATGGCCCTGGGCCGTCCTCCCTCGTCCAAGCCGCCAAGCTTCATGCGTTGAAAAGTAACGGCCAATCTCCTCTTCTGCCCCTGCTTGATCTTTACGGGTTGAACGAGGAATTCAAATCGCATACCTTCTCCTTCTGCTTCATGAATTTCGTCCTTGATCGCAGGCATCTCGTTTCGGGTCCTCCGATAGGCAATCGTCACCTTCGAACCAAGGCGCAGGGCCGATCGAGCCACATCCATAGCCGTATTGCCACCACCAATCACAAGGGTCTCTTTCCCTAAACGGATCTTCTCTTTCGAATTGATTCGCTCTAAAAATTCCCCTCCCTTCCAAACCCTCTTCATCGCTTCGCCTTCGATCTTAAGGGAGACGTTCAACCCCGCTCCTGGAGAGAGATAGATCGCATCAAATCGGTCCAGATCCTCAACGGGCACATCCCTGCCAATAGCTACGCCTGTTTTCAACTCGATGGGAAGGCTCAAGATTCTACGTATCTCTTTCTTCAGGATCGATTTGGGAACGCGATATTCCGGAATTCCCCATCGCAATACTCCCCCGAGTTCTTTCTTGGATTCAAATAGGGTGACGCGATGGCCGAGGATCGAAAGAAAATAAGCGCAGGAAAGGCCTGAAGGGCCTCCTCCCACGACGGCGATGCTCTTTACGGATTCCCCACAGGGAATGGGCTGGATCTGATCAATCTCGATGGAAGCTCGATCCGAGACATACCTTTCCAATGCCTGGATGGATACCGATTCATCATATTGAGACCGATTGCAGTTGGCTTCGCAGGGATGGAAGCATGCCCTTCCGCAAACACCCGGCAACGGATTTTCCCTCAAGACAGAAAAAAAGGCTTCCTCTTCCCTTCCTTCGCTCATCAAATAGAGAAATTCAGGGATATTGATCCCCGCAGGGCATGCCTCCTGGCATGGAGCAATCATGAAATTCGTATAAGGCTTTTGAAAACCCCATTTCCCTGTTTCAATGACAGCCGTACTCCCGTAAGAGATGGGGATGAGTAACTCATTTAACCGATCCGGATGGATGTTCATTGTGGGTTTGGTTCCTTTGCTCCGTAGATTTTCGTCTGTTTGTAAGCTTCCACGGCAGCTTCAATATTCTTTTCGACCTTGGAGGGAGCCATGCTCCGGATGGCTTCTGTCAAGGCCTCCATCCTGATCAAGTTCGTCAAACGGACATAGGCTCCCAACATCGCCGTATTAAACGTGTCTCCTAACCCGACCTCCCTGGCAATGGCGCTGGCATGGATCAAACCAATCTTAAATTTTCTCCATCCCTCAAAGAATCCTATCTCCCGGCTCGTATTGACCAGAAGGATCCCATCGGGTTTCAGTTCTTGAGAGATCTCGTTCTCATCGGCTAATGAGAGATCGAACAGGACAACCTGGTCCGGGTGCTTGATTTGGCATTTGAGTAGAATCGGTTGATCATCCACACGCAAAAACCCAAACACTGGAGCGCCCCTCCGTTCTGATCCAAAGAGAGAAAAAGACTGAGGGTATTTCCCCTCCAGAAAAAAAGCTCTTCCCAATATCTCCGAAGCGACAACCGCTCCCTGCCCTCCACGGCCTCTAAACTTAATCTCGATCATAAAATCAACTCGTTTCCTCTTCGGTCTCTACAAAGTGTCGTAATATCAACAATCCATTTCTTTCAATTATTAACAGTCTCATAATAGAATGGATGCCACCAACGATCTTATAGCTGCAATCTATAACCCCAATTGAGTGAAAAATAATTACCTCTTTCAGATATTTCTCTGATGGATAGGCTACTTCAGAGAGGTTTAAGCTTCATTTTAAAATCCCCCTAAATCCCCCTTTTACAAAGGGGGATAATAATGGGTTCTCCCCTTTAGCAAAGGGGAGTTAGAGGGGATTTTCCAAAAATTATGGCTCAATTGGGGTATAACAATAACTCCCCCTCCCCCCTCTTAACCTAAGAGGGGAATATATTCATTCCTCCCCTTGAGATAAGGGGAGGTTAGGTGGGGTTATGTATAGACTATTTTTAAGACTCTTATTATGACACAGTTTCCTCTTTAAACGCATATTTCAGGATATCTTTTTTCGATTGTTGGAGGTGAAACTGGATCGCCCGATTCACCTCTGCCAAATCCTTTTTTTTGATCGCCTCAAGGATTCCTCTGTGCCCCTCAATGGCCCTCACGACATTGTCAACTAAATAAATGGATTCGACTCGATACCTTAACATATGACGTCTCAACGTCTGGGATAATTCAAGGAGACGCTGGCTTCCGCTATGTTTGGCAATGATCTCATGAAAACGGGCATCCAGATCGATAAATGCCTTTGGCCTTTTGCTTGTGACCTCCTTTTCGGAGAGACGAATATTCTCCCCCAGTTCCTCGATCAGTTTCAGACGTGCTTTGGCTATAGCCCACTGGGTTCCTAACATTTCGATGACAGCCCGGATTTCACAGATCTCCTCAACCTCCTGCTCACTGATGGGCTTGACCACATACCCTACCCTTGGGATCGATTTGATCAGGCCTTCCATTTCAAGATTATGAAGCGCTTCCCTGACAGGTGTCCGGGATGTACCGATCTCCTGTGCGATCTTGGCCTCAATCAGATGTTCATGAGGAGGGATCTCTCCCCCTAAGAGTCTCTCACGTAAATAGTCATAAACCTTTTTCCGGATAGTCTTGGGGTTCTTTATAACCAGCCTTCTCACGAGGTGTACTGTACCCCAGTTTATTTTAATTTGTCAATACCTTTAAAAATTGACAACCGCTCAATTTTACTCTATCATTTTATATATTATCAATGATCTGATAGCTATTAAGAGTCTCAAAATAGTACATACATGGCAGCCAGGGCCCAAAAGACTCATAACCCCACCTAACCCCCCCTTATTTTTCCGCCCAGAGCGGATCCGCCTCTGGCGGAAAGGGGAGGAACAAACCCCCCTCTTAAAATAAGTCGTTGCGACTCGAAACCGAGAGGGGGAAAGGGGGAGTTATTTTATCTATTGGAAGGCTTAAGTTCATTTAAATAATGTCTATTCTATTATGAGACTGTTAATAATTTAAAGGAGTCAACAGAATGGGCAACTATCTCAACTATGACGGGAAGAAAATAACCTTTACCCTTCCAACGGGATGGAATGTGATCACCAGCGAGGACAAACCTCCTGTTCCCGGTGTAAAAGATCCGATCCAGGAGATCCGGCGGGCACTTGATCACCCCATTGGATCCCCTAAGGTAGAAGACCTGGCCCGGCCTGGCATGGAGGTTGTTCTTTTATTCGATGACCTTCAGCGCCCCACACCTGCCTATTTGGCCCTGCCTGAAATTCTCAATCGCCTTAACCGGGCTGGCATCCCGGATTCCCGTATCAATGGGATCTGCGCCCTCGGCACCCACCCTATTCCAACGCTTACCCAGTTGAAAGAAAAAGTCGGAGAAGAGGCGTTCACCCGTCTGACAAACCGTCTCTTCATACATGACCCTCATGCGTCGGATAATGTGATTATCGGCAAGACCCATCGCGGCACACTGGTCGAGATCAACCGTCGCGTTGCCTTCGCTGACTTGATTATCGGCGTCGGAGAATGCATGCCTCACCCCATCGCAGGATATGGAGGAGGATGCAAGATCATCATGCCCGGTGTCTGTTCCTACCGGTCCGTAGCAGATCACCACTTTACATGGATGCGACACCGGAACAGCAGAGTCAACTTACTGGAGGGAAATCATTTCTTCGAGGATATTTCAGATGCGGGTCGGTTATCGAGACTGGCTTTTAAACTCGACTTCATCATCAATGAGAAAAGGGAGGTCATCCGCGCCTTTGCAGGAAATCCCTGGGAAGAACACCGGGAAGCCTCTCAATATGCCGCCTCCCTCTATTTGGTTCCTCTTCCAAAGCTTGCGGATATAACCATTGCATCGGCTGCTCCATTGGAAATCGGGGTGCAGGCAACCAAAGCCTTGGTCATGGCTTGTTTTAGCACGCGATCAGGAGGAGCGATCATCTGGGCGGCTCCACAGAAACAGGCAGGCCCCATCATGCCTCTGATTAAGGAAATGGCAAGCCCTGAAAGTGCCGAAGATTTTCATCGGCGTCTGATCGTTGGAGATGTCCCTGAACATCTCCGGTCATTCGGGATCTCTTACATCATGCAGGTCGTCTATTTCAAAGAGATAGCCGATAAGTTCAATATCGTCCACGTCACCGAGGGGCTTTCAGAGGAACAGGTGAAGATGATGAAATTCTCATACTCTTCTAACATACAGGAGGCGATCGAACAGGTTCATAAAAAGATGGCTCAGGCGGATGTCGCCATCTTCCCCTCCGGCGGCAACATCATCCCCCAGATCCGTTAAGCTTGAATGAGAGATACCAAACCCGAAGGGCAGGTGGTCAGCAAAGTAAGATTTAGGCCTGCCTGCGCGAAGCCCCGCCCTGCGGGACGAAGGCAGCGCGGGACCGTTAAAGGTAGATCTCCGACGTTCCAAGCCCAAATAAAACATCATTTTTATTAACAACGAAAGTTTCCCTTAAACTATGATTCATCCGGCTTTTTTATGGGTGCTTTTCCCCCTCTTAAGTATAAGAGGGGGTGAGGGGGAGTTATGAAATACCTTCAGAATGACCCGGCATTAAAGCAACGACGAAGGGAATTGAGGCGTAATCAGACGGATGCGGAAAAGGCCCTTTGGGCATACCTCCGAAACAAGCAGTTCTATGGAATGAAATTTTTCCGCCAATACAGCATTGGGCCTTATATTTTAGACTTTTATTGTCCAAACATGAAACTCGCAGTAGAATTAGACGGGAACAGCACAACCGATGCAAGGCTAAGAAATATGATGCCGTTCGTTCAGAATACCTGAAAGTCAAGGGGATTGAGGTTATGCGGTTTTTGGACAATGAGGTATTGCTTGATATGGAAAGCATCCTATCTGAGCTGGGACGAAAAGTAACCCCTCCCCACCTCCCCTTAACCTAAGGGGAGGTTACCCACTCAATTCCCGGATGAACCTAAACTATCAATAATCCGCAATCCTAAAGATTTCGAAGCCTGGCCACCTGCCCTTCGGGTTTTATTCCACCATCAAGGGTTCAAAATTGGTTCCACAGAGAATCAATCTAAGGAGTTAAGAACAACCCCTGAGTTACTTCTTCGCCGGGTGCTATGATAATAAAATCCTTACTCCACCATCCCCGGAGCATCTTTTCGAAAAATGCCAACGACCCCGCCATCTCTTCATACCTGAGATGAAGAAATCGTGCATTCTCTCTGGCATGCTCCCGATGGTCTTCTGATAAGTTTGCCCCCATATTCACCAGGGCAATTCTTGTATAGTTCTTCAATTCTTCCTTGATCGCCCATTCAGCAGTTTCCTGACCATAGCGTTTGCAGTATTCCTGGTAGATTCCAAGCGGAGATTTTCCTTCCTCGATCCATCCCTTGGTAAGATAATAGGTCCCCGGCTCTTTTGTCTGCTCTTCCATATATTTGTCCCAGGACCCTAAGAAAAGAGCGATGCAATCATGAACCTTCGGAATGACAATGGGATGCCGGTTGGCCTTTACACCTAAAATCCCGTTACTGCAAAGTCCATAACTCAAGACAACGTAATCCAATTCCTGCTCCGCAGCCCTGTCAATCTCCTCTTGAATGACCGGCTTCATCTTCTGAGGGGTTCGGTGGAGCGACTGCTCAAGAAAAATGAAGGAGATTCCCTCGGTCTGAAACCGCAGAAGCTCTTCCTTCATAATATTACAACCAATGACAAGATAGTTCATAGAACCTTTACCATGTATTAAATCCGAAAAAGGTCTTGCGGTTATCAGAATATCAGGTGATCAGGTAGTGGATATCAGGACATCCGGGCATCAGGTTAAAAATTCTTTTCTTTGGCTTTCCTGATATCCTGATACCCTGATATACTGCTTCCTGATTTCCTGGTAACCTGATATCCTTTAAACCCTGTTTTGAACCTCTACCCCCAGATTATGAAATAAGGGAAGGTCGGTAAAGGGAGAGGGGTTACTCTATCTTTCCTTCTCTGAATCCTGAAATGTATTGCATGCAGAATTCATCTTTACCGGAGATGGTGAGGGCTGCCTTGAGCGCTCCAAAGAGTTGCTTGTCCGTAGGATCCATAATAACAGAATCCAAACCACGGCCAATAGCGGATACGAGGAAAGTGCGGTTCACAAGCTTCCGGTTAGGCAAACCATAGGACACATTGGTGAGGCCACAGGTCGTATGAACACCCGGAAACTCTTTCATGATTTTTTCAATCGCATTCAGTGTCGCTAAGGCGGACTGGTCATTGGTCGCAAGGGGGTAAACAAGAGGATCGATATACAGGCGATCCAGAAGAATACCTGAACCCTCCACTTTTTCTACAAGTTGCCCGGCCATCTTCACCTTTGCCTCAGCTGTATCTGCGATAGCGTCCCCGGATTGACAGAGGCCGATGACTTTTGCCTGGTGCTCAGCTACGATCGGGAGAATGCTTTCCAGTCTTGAAGTTTCCAAAGTGATCGAATTGATCATGGGAATTTTCTTCACCAGGGGCATCATCGCTTTGATCACCGCAGGATCCGGGCTGTCGATACAGAGAGGGAGATCGATCGCCTCCTGAACCGTCTCAATCACCCATTGGAGATGTTCTGCTTCTTCCCCGACAAACGTCCCCGCATTAACGTCAATATAACCGGCGCCAGCACCCGCCTGTATTTCTGCTTCATTCCGAATAAAAGCGGCATTCCTTTCAGAAATCGCTTTAGCAATAGATTCCCGGGATGCATTGATCCGTTCACCGATAATCAGCATGGTATTTCCTTCTAATACGTTCGATGGTAAGAGGTGTAAGAACCATCCTCATTAAGCAGAAATCGAGGACGGAGATCGTCTCGAGCAGGGAATGTTATTTTAATCTACAATGAATGGGCCTTTTTGTTTTTCTAAAAAACCCACCGGACTAAGAGGGCCCCATCGCCTCCAACACAACTTCGGTAATATCCCTTACCTTCAATTTGATCTTCTGCTTTCTGGCATTACCCGAGATCGTCCGGATGCACTGCTGGCAGGAGCTCACGACTTCTTCAGCCCCTGTTCTCTGAATCTCTTCAATCTTTCTCTGTGCAATCGCAGCAGAAAGAGCCGGATCGATCATCTCAAGGTCTCCACCACCGCCGCAGCAGATGCTCAACTGCCGGTTTCCTTCTAATTCCACCAGGTTGAGTCCGGGAATTTTCTTTAAAACATTTCTGGGAGCATCGAACACCTTGCTGTTCCTCCCCAGATCGCAGGGGTCATGATAGGTGACGGTTCTGTCCGCCCCATTCTGGAATAGGATCTTGCCTTCTCCGACCAGTCTTTCGATAAATTGGGTCGAATGGAGCAATTCGGCGCCCGTTTGATACTTCTCCTTCCAGGTATGATAGCAGGAGGGGCAGGAAAAGACGACGGCCTCAGCGCCCACGGCCTTGACCTTCTCCTGATTGTGTTCAATCAACGTCTCCATCTTCTTTTTCATTCCAGCCTGGATCAGAGGAAAACCGCAGCACCACTCCTCCCCTCCCAGCACGGTGAAGTCCACATTGGCCTTATGCAGAATCTGGACAAAGGTCTGTGGAATCTTTTGGGCCATCGGATAGAACGCTGCCACACATCCTACAAAATAGATGACCTTTGCTTTTTCTTTCTGGAATTTATGATCCGGAAGGTTTTCCAGTTTCTCCATCCACAGGGTGCGGTTAACATTCGGCTCGCTCAAGATATTGTAATGGGTCTCCAGCGCCTCGACCACTCGGTCGATCACTTTCGGATACTGTTTTTTATCGACCAGGCATTCCCGTCCCGCCAGAACCCCCTGATTCGTCTCCACCGCCGGGAAACAGGTCTGGGTGCAAAGCCTGCAGCCCGTGCACCGGAAGAGCGTCTCTTCAATTTCCGGCGTCCAGTCGATTTTGCCTTGGATAATTGCCTTCACTAGCGCATTCTTGCCGCGGGGGGTCGCCCACTCTCTCCCCGTGATGGTATAAACCGGGCAGTGAGCCAGACAGAACCCGCAATGGTTGCACTTAGCCACTTCATCATAAAATTGCACTTTCAGCTCTTCTTTATTCATGTTTTGCTCCTTAAACAATACTGCTTGAATTAATCGAATGGCAAAAAAATTCGAAATCCGAATTTCGGGCGAAGCGTCCGTTTCGGACCAATCCGAAACAAATCCAAATTTTCAAAATTCAAATTTCTTAAACGACAATCCGTTTCGAACATTATTAATTTGGTAATTTGAAATTGTTTCGAAATTCGTGCTTCGAATTTCGGATTTTTATTTTCAAATGCCTCCAACAAACCGTCCGGGGTTGAAGATTCCCTTGGGGTCGATCTCTTGTTTCAGACGCCGCATGATCTCGTAGTCGCTTTTTGGTTCTCCCCAGACATCGATCCTCTTTTTAATGTCAGAAGAGGATGTTTCCACAACAAGGTCGCCTTCGTTTTTAGCCGCCACGGAAGAGAATTCTTTGATGAGGCCGAGCAGGGACTCTTTTTTCGATCGCAGGTTTTTGCCCGTCAGGATATAGGAGTAGAGCACTCCGTTTCCAGAATGGCAGACAAGGGCGCAGTCCAGGCCTGAATCTTTTGCGATTTTTTCGTATTGGCCCATCACCTCTCCACATCTTGAGATCAACATATTTGACTTAAATGAGATGAACTGGAACCCTTCATCAACCAGTCCCTTTGGAAAGTCCCTGACGGTTTTCCAGAAAGAGGAATGGGCTTCGGACTGGAGAACCGTTGTCCCAAGAGCGGCTTTCTTCCCTGCCCTTTCTCCCATCTCGGAGACCTGCCGATCGATGCTTTCAGCTACGCCCTCTAATCCGATGGCAACCAGATAATCTCCCTGTTGTCCTGCCAGAGACCTTATCCTCCTGACAGCACTTCCATTGAGGATTTCGATAGATGATGGAAGGTATTGGGAGCGGAGGATGTCCTGCCCGAATTGAACCGCTCCTTCCAGGGTGGTATAAGAAAAAAGCAGAGTGGCCGACTTCTCCGGAAGAGGAAGGAGCTTAAACGTTATTTCACAGAGAATCCCTAGTGTCCCGTAAGAACCAATCAGAAGTTTACACATGTCATATCCGGAGACATTCTTCACTGTCTTCCCGCCTGACACTACGAGATCTCCATTGGGAAAAACAGCTTTTGTGCCGATAATCAAATCTCTTGCTGTGCCGTAAAGCAGCCTCTTGGGTCCGCTCGAATTGGTCGCCACGATCCCGCCCAGCGTAGCCTTTTCCGTAAAGGAGGGATCCAGCGGTAGAAAATACCCTTTCCCTTCTTGTGCCAGTCTTTTCTGAACCTCGTCCAGGGTGATTCCACACTCTGCAGAGAGAGTGAGATTATCACAATCACAATCTGTGATCCGGTTCAGGCGAGTGGTATGAAGCAGAATATCCGCCTTCTTAGGAATACCGCCGATCCCCATCTTCGAACCATTTCCCATAGGAAAGATGGAAAGATTTTGTTCGCCGGCATAGGAAACGATTTTTGAAACCTCAGCGATCGTCCCCGGAGACGCAACCACTTTCGGCTTCTTCCCGTCAATGGCAAAGGGTTTGAGTTTGTCGGGATCTTTGACGATATTCTCTTCCCCGACGATCTCTTTTAACCTAAGAATTAATTTCTCAATTTTGGGCATATCCATCTCCTCAAATAATGCAATTCGGAAAATTAATCACCAATAACCCGATCCCAAAAAATAACTCCCCCTCTCCCCCTCTTAAATTAAGAGGGGGTTGGGGGGCGTTATTATAGTGTTTATTGGTGATTCCATTTGTATCATTTTCTTTTATTCTTTTTACGCCTGAACCTCCGGGAAGATCTTCCCGGGGTTAAAAATCTCTTCCGGATCGAAAGCCTTCTTCACCTTTTTCATGGCGCCGATATCCTGAGGGGAGAAGATGAAAAGCATCTCCTTCATCTTCTCTGTGCCAATGCCATGCTCCCCGCTGATGGTTCCGCCTGCATCGGCGCACAATTTCATGATCTCGGATCCAGCCAGATGAACTTTCTCCAGTTCTTCTTTATCCCTTTCATCAAAGAGGATGAGAGGATGGAGGTTTCCGTCTCCCGCGTGAAAGACATTGGCAATGGCAAGGCCATACTTTTTGCTCACCTCCATCACCTTGACCAATACCTCCGGCAGTTTGGTCCTCGGCACGGTTCCGTCACAGACCAGATAGTTGGGACGAAGCCTTGAAATGGCGCCAAATGCCCCCTTCCGGCCTGCCCACAGTTGCATTCTCTCTGCTTCTGTCTTCGCCGATTTTACTTCACGGGCATTATTCTTTCTGCAGATATCCATGATCCGTTCTGCCAGTCTCTCCATTCCATCTTTAAGCCCATCTAATTCAATGAGAAGAACAGCCTCTGCGTCGAGCGGAAACCCGGCATGCACTGATTCCTCAACCGCCTTGATCGTCAATTTATCAAGGATCTCGAGGGTAGCTGGGATAATACCATCAGCGATGATAGAAGACACGGTTCTGCCGGCATCCTCTAATGAATTGTAGATAGCCAGCATCGTCTTGACTGCTTCGGATTTGGGCATGATCCGGAGGACCAGTTTGGTGGCGATTCCCAGCGTCCCTTCTGAACCCACTAGGAGTCCTGTCAGATCATATCCGGGATGGTCGAGCGCCTTGCCGCCAACTTGAATCACCTCTCCATCCGGCAGAACAACTTCAGCGCCCAGGATATGGTTGGTCGTCACACCATATTTAAGGCAGTGTGGGCCTCCTGAATTTTCGGCAAAATTTCCTCCGAAGGTGGAAACTTTCTCGCTCGCAGGGTCAGGTTGATAGACAAATCCGTAACGCGCCAACTGATTTTTCAGCGCAAGGGTAAAAAGACCCACCTCTACGACAGCCCTTTGGTTTTCGATATCGATCTCAAGTACTTTGTTCATCCTGGAGAAGTGAAGGATGATCCCACCCCGTGTGGGAATCGTTCCGCCGCTCAGATTCGTTCCCGACCCTCTTGCAATGACAGGGATGCGCTCTCGGTAACAAAACTTGACGATCTGAGAAACCTCCTGGGTTGAACCCGGAAAGACAATGCAATCGGGTTTACCTAAAAAAAGGGATGCATCGTAACCATAGAGCAACAGGTCAGTCTCCGAAAAAAGCACATTCTCCTTCCCAACAATCTTTGTCAGTTCGTCTATCATCTGCTCACGTTGCATAGATCCTCCTTATTGAAGCAGTTCGGAGTTATGAGTTCGGAGTTCGGAGTTTTAAATCAAACTTTGAATTTTAGGATTCTTTATTCCGCATTCCGAATTCCGCAATCCGCAATTTATTTACTATCCCAACCGCTCTCCAACCTTGATTCCAACCGACTGTGCGAATTCCAGCGGTCCGATTTTATCTCCTTTATCCACTCGCAACTTGCCAACGACGATGACCCCGCCTTGGACAGCGATTTGAAGGCCACCCTCTTCAATCGCAACAACCTCTCCGGGTTGTCTTTCAATGTTTGAGGAAGATATTTTCGCCTCATAAAATCTCACTTTTTTCCCCTCACCCTTCCCCTCTCCCCTCAGGGGAGAGGGATAGGGTGAGGGGTGGTAAGTCGTATAGGCGCCTGGCTGGGGATCGCATCCTCTAATTAAATTGTAAATCTCATCGAGTGGTTTTTCAAAATTGATGGAGGCAACCCGGTCATCGCAGGGAGGCTCATAGGTTGCCCTTGATTCATCCTGAGGAATTC
>Ga0194127_10001681_pt1 | contig 32029 bp, 31 predicted proteins | sample TA2KigC100mmetaG_FD_148624 | JGI IMG/M metagenome (GOLD analysis project Ga0194127, IMG submission 148624) | Freshwater microbial communities from Lake Tanganyika, Tanzania - TA2015036 Kigoma Deep Cast 100m | ecosystem: Environmental > Aquatic > Freshwater > Lake | place: Tanzania: Lake...
TCAACCTGCGGTAGTAATCCTTTGAGATGGCCAGCGCTGTTAAGGCATCCTCAGGTTCCGTGAAGATAGGATAGTCGAGAGCCCTCTTGATGTAAGCCAGCTCTTCCTCATCGGTATTGTATTGAAGGGCAACCGGTTTCTGATACCGCAAGGAGAGCTCCTTGACAGCCTGGACAAATTTTCTGGAAGGTTCTTTCTCCTCAGCCGTTGCCCCGTGCTGAAAGAGGATTCCATGAACCGCCGGGAATCGAAGAGCCTGTTCGAGGATATTCGTATAAAGGTCGAAGTTGAAGAGGTCTCCGAGATCGAGCGGATTGGTGGGCTGGATCACCTTTGCCCGGAAAAGGCTGTGAAACTGTTCCTGGAGTTTTGGGTCCGGAGGAAGAAGACGGAATCCGTGCCGTTCTGCCGAGTCCGCAGCCACCACGCCGATTCCTCCGGAGCGAGAGATAATCACCAGGTTTTTCCCTTTGCAGGGCGGCAGAGAGAGGATCTTCACGGCATTCACAAAAGATCGGAAGTCTTTGGTGCGGATGATATCAGCCTGTTTCAGGGCGGCTTCAACGACCCTGTCGTCGTTGGCCAGGGCCGCTGTATGAAATTTTGCAATCTGACGGCTTCCCTCACCGGTGTTCGCCTTGTGGATGATAATGGGTTTGGAAGTGGAACGGGCAATCTCCATCAACTCTCTTCCCCGCTCGAGGCTCTCGAGGTAGAGGCCGATGATCTCGGTCTGAGGATCCTCGATCAGATACTTGAGATAATCGATCTCATTGAGATCCATCTTATTTCCCATGCTCACCATTTTTGACAGGCCCACATTGGCGCTGATCATATGGTTCGCATAGGAGAGAAGGACTCCTCCGCTCTGGGCCAGGATGGAAATTTTGCCTTTGCTCACCGGTCCCCTCTTCAGTTTGACAAAGGGAACGACAAAACCGTTATCGACATTGGTCACTCCGATCCCATTCGGTCCCACGATCCGGATTCCCCATTTCCTTGCCGTCTTAAGGACGGTTTTCTCAAGCCCTGCCCCTTCTTCCGAATATTCTCTGAAGCCTCCCGTTTCGATGATGGCCCAAAGAATCTTCTTCCGTCCGCAGGCCTCGATGAAGTCAGGCACGGTTTGGGCTGGAGTGAGGATGACAGCCACATCAATGCCATCAGGGAGCTGATCCATAGAAGTAAGAATCCTTCTCCCATAGAGAATCCCATCCTTTCTGCCCACCAGGTGGATTTCACCGTTAAATTGAAACTCGAAGAGGTTTTCGACGATGTTTCTCGCCAGGTTATCAGGGCGTTCTGAGACACCGATCACGACAACCGATTTTGGATAGAAGAGCTGTTCCACTTTGCACCTCCTTTGGGAGAAATCATATCCTCAAAAGAGAAGGTTTTCAACAAAAAGGAATGGATTTTTTTAAAGGTTCATCCGGGAATTGAGTGGGTAACCTCCCATTAGGATAAGGGGAGTAGGGAGGGGTTACTTTTCGTCCCAGTTCAGACAGGATACTTTCCATATCAAGCAATACCTCATTGTCCCAAAACCGCATGATCTCAATCCCCAGAGGCCAAAACTGGAAAAAAGTCAAATTAAAAAGCCCTAATTCCCCAAAATAAGGATTCCGTCTATTGATAGAAATAAAATCAAAATTTTTGTAGACGAAAAAAGAAAAAACTGGTAATCAAGTAGTCATAGAATGACTGTTGGGTAATTATTAAGAACTTCGTCTATTAAATGTTGGCGGCCCGCTGCGCGTGCCGCCAACGTGGAGTTGAGCGAAAGGTTCCAACGACCTCCGATCAGGTATTGATGGATTCCTCCTTGCACGCGCTGATTCGCGTGCCTCCAACAAGGTCGTTGGAGCAAAATCCCAAAAGCAGGATTTCGCTCAACCCCGCGTTGCCATGCACATTACAATTTGTAGAGACAATCAATGACCAAGAAAACTAGTTTTATCGCTACCTTGCTGATACTAACGATGTTCCTTCCAACAAGTGTTTATGCACATGGCGGCTGGGATATGGCTATTGGACTTTTAATGATACCCACAGCAACTATCTTTTTTGGAGCATTGCTAAAGAAATTTCTCATTATTCGAATTGTTGGGACATCTGCCCATACAAAAATCGGGAGACTCATTCTCTTGGCATTTGTTGAAGTCATCCTCATTTTTATGGTTTTGGCTTCTACGAGTTCAATTCTTCCTTATCCCGTTCGACCAATTATATTTTTTCCAATTATATTGTTTCCTTTGGCTACCTTTATATGTTCGATTCCAAATTACTTTTTTCTGTTAAAAACAACAGACTCAAGCCTATGGGGTCGTGTTTGTTTTTCTTTTTTCGCTGGGCTGGTAACTTCGTTATTATTTGTAACTATCGCGTTTGTAGTTGATTGGCTTATGTGAATAAAGCCGTAAAGGGGACGGTTTCTATTTATTTTGTACCCAAAAACAGATAACCAGTCATTCCACCTGACCACGACCAGCGAGCACTTTTTTGAGTAGAGCTTTTACTATCAAAAGTTTTATACTTTTTCAAACATCTAATTCCTTTCTGGTCGTGGCAGATGAACTCCGCCGTTAAGCCACAAAAAAGCCACAAAAAAACATATTGACAAAAGGCACACAATGTCGTAATTTCATCATATGAAGGTCTTTCAATGGGATAACGCAAAGAATGAATGGTTGAAGGAAAACAGAGCAGTATGTTTTGAAGAAGTCGTTATCTTGCTGGAACGGGAAGACGTTCTCGAAATAGTTAACCACCCAAATCAAGATAAGTATCCAGGGCAAAAAATCGCAACGGTGAAGATTGGTGATTATGCCTATCTCGTTCCTTATATGCAAGAAGGGGATGAGATGTTTTTGAAGACTATCATCCCAAGTAGAAAAGCCACAAACAAATATGTGAGGACAAAAAAATGAAAAAGACAATGTTAGATGAGGAAGAAAAAGATATATTAGAGTCATACGAGCGTGGGGAATGGAAACCTATTAAGAATCCAAGGGCAGAAATTAGAAAACTTGGAGAGTATGCAAGGAATACACTGAAAAAAGACAAGAGAATAAATATTCGAATGGCATCAAGAGATTTGGATCAAGTACAGGTTATTGCTGCTCAAGAGGGGATTCCTTACCAGACGCTGATATCGAGCATCATTCATAAATATGTGTCGGGGTATTTAATAGAGAAAAAGAGGGCTTAACCCGTCAATCAAGGCGACGGGTGATAGCCCCGGCGCCTTTTAGCGGAGGTCAGTTCCCCCGCGCCTTATTTCTATCGTTGAGTCTGTAGGAAAAGTCATTTTTCGAAAATTTGCTATCAATAAAATCAAATACTTACGATTCCGAAAATAGCCGAAATCAGGCTTTTTATAGACTCGTAGGGCGTAACAGGAGAAATCATATAAAAGTACTCAACGTTCATGAGCGTGAGCTTGAAGCGGACCCGATACAAATTGGTGCGCTCATTGATTCACTTGCGTCTAAGGAAGATCGGCTGTGGCCAAAAGACGTATGGCCTCGTATGGAGTTTGGCCGCTCACTTGGCGTTAGTGCAAAGAGTGGACATGGCCCAATAAGGTACTTTATCGATGAGTACACACAGGGAAAATCGATCAAATTTCGTTTCACTGGCCCGAAAGGCTTCGATGGTTTTCATGGTTATGAGATCGTGAGCGGCCCTAATCAACCAGTTGTCCTGAGGCATACGCTGAAAATGAATACTTATGGCCCCGCGATATTGTCGTGGATTTTGATTTATCGACCAATGCATGACGTCTTGATAGAGGACTCTCTTGCTACCGCGCAGGTATCGCTCGGGCTAACTCCAAAAATCCAAGCATGGTCGCTGTGGGTAAAGATTCTTCGTTGGGTTATTTCAGGTGGTAAAGCGCATACCTACAAAAGGAATCTTGGTGCCAGGCAACGGTAATTCGATATTAAAAATAATCGGTACGGTTTTTTCTACCGAGATCTGAATTCGGCAATATCTTAAATCCTTCTTTCCCTTAAAATCCGCTGGTGCAATTCTTTGAAATCCTTGGGAGGGATGGCCTCAGACTTTCTGACCAGTTTAACGGCTCCGAAGGAGCAGGGGACGGCGCAGACCCCGCAGCCGATACACCACTGTTTATCCACGACAGGGAAATCGCCTTCCATCCGGATCACATTGACAGGGCAAATGTCAACGCACGCTCCGCATCCTGTGCACAGTTCCTGATCCGTCTCTCTGAGAAAGTAGGTGGCCATAAGGACATCCCTCGGGATTTTCTTTCTCCGGATCGTCCCGACGGACCAGCAGCAACAGCCACAGCAGTTGCAGGTGTGTTTGATGCCTTCACGGGCATTGTCAACCATATGAACCAGTCCGGCTTCTTCTGATTTCCGGATAATATCAAGGGCCTCCTGCTTTGTGATCTCTTTTCCTATCCCTTTCTCAATCAGATATTCTGCCAGCTCGTCATACTTAATACAATTCTCAAGGGAGTGATTACATCGTTTCTTCCCGATCAGCTGAGCCGTTGCTCTGCAAGGGCAATGGACAAGGGCGATCTTTCGGACTTTTTTGATCAGTTCTTCCATCATTTCAAATGGGAATACCGCATGACTCTCCGGTTCGAAAGATGGAGTGGCGGGGGCATAACGAAATGCCTTTGTCTTGGTTTCTCCATAAGCCTTCCGGAGTTCCTCATTCTTGGCATACTTACTGATCAGTTCGGCCATTTTTTTTGCATTTGGAGTGTCAACACCCTGCCAGAAGAAGGTTTGTGGAAAGCCATAGCCGAACTGCTGGAGGGCATATCCCATCTCGCCATTGCTCATCCGCTTAGAATAGAGAAAGCCCCGCTGGGCCAAATTGGACAGGATCTGTTCCAATTGGTCCTGCGGGATGTTCAGATGGGGTGCGATCTTTGACACGGGAGCAGGCTCAAAAGGGATGGTCTTTGTAGGGATGGCCAATGCCACCTCTGCCTCCTGTGGGGTGAAGTTCTCTCTGAGGATTTCAAGGAGTTCCTCTTTCTCAGGATAACCCATACCCAATGATGCAAGATGTTTTGCAAGTTTATGAAAGATGGTTTCGCTCATAACATCGCTTTCTTCTGATAAAGACCCATTATAAAAAAAGAGCAGGCGCATTGACCTGCTCTTTATGTATATAAGAGGAAAAAGAAGATTGTCAACCAGGAATCAAGATGTTTTACCCCGTTAGAAAACCCCGCAGCTCTGCTGCGGGGATGGTGGTTGTTTCCTTTACTCCTGGCTGTATTTCTTTAAGTGTCTAACAAGGATGATTAGCATTAAAGGAATGATCGCTCCGACAACGGCCACCGCTCCTCCTACGACATAGATACTCGGGCCAATATCCTCGACCGTCCGCACGACCTGCATCACGGCAATGGAAACCATGGCTGCCAGGATGCACATCAGGATAATGATACTCACGATATTAGCGGCGCTTAATTTGATATTCATGGCTCCCTCCTTTTATCGGATGATGACAGAAATGAAAGATTCATTTGCGTCTAATCTCATGGTCAGCCAGTCCACCAAAACTCAGAATTTTTCTTAACCTTATTTCTTCACAACCACTGGCTCAAGCCCTGGAACCGTGGCCTCTTCTTGGGTTGCTTTTTCCTTCTTTAAGGCCATGGTGACCGTGGTTCCGATGAAGCTGAAGAAGAGGATTGCGGCTGGAACCAGCTGGAGAAGAATGATCACCGCACCAATGGCCACAAAGACCCAGAGCGCGGCTCCAGCCTCTTTCAGCTCAACAGACCGGGCAAACGCTGGAGTGGCAAGAAGCGCCATTACTGCTCCCATCATCCCTGCTTTTAACATTTCTCTTTTTCTCATGATTTGTTCCTCCCTTTTTTTGGTTTTATTAACTTCACCCTCTTTATTGCATACTCAATGCCAACGTTAACATTTTTGACTTATATTTTTTAACAAATTGATTTTATTAAGTTTTTTACTAAAGAAATGAAAGACAAAAAATTGGTCCCACCCATATCTGTATTTTTTAACTATACATAAAGCAGGGTTGGCTGCGGGATATTTTATATAACCAATTGAAACATAAATGAATTTAATGAATAAAATTAATATTCGCCCTTATTCTTTTTATATTCATTTGATATTTCTTCCCGGTATGAGACTTTAAGGTTAGCTTGAAAGGGGTTGCCAAAAGAGTCTGATTTAAATTTCTGAAAAGGGTTGACGGTTTGAAAGGATTGAATTTATAATTAAAGAAATTTCTGAAAGGTCGCATCAATTTCTGATTACACCGATTAGGATCTGATTACACAGATTAGAGTCTATTGAAATTAAATAAAAACCTGTGAAATCTGGTTTTGAAATCTGCGTAATCAGGGAGCGAAAGTTAGTTTTTCAGAGTTCTCTAAAAAAATCTTGGGGGATTTCTATGTGGGACTATACGGAGAAGGTTAAAGATCACTTCTTGAATCCAAGAAATGTAGGAGAGATTGAGAATCCGGATGGAACGGGGGAAGTGGGTTCGCTTGCCTGCGGGGATGCCCTGAGGCTCAGTTTCAAACTAGATGAACAGAAAAGAATCAAGGATGCAAAGTTTAAGACTTTTGGTTGCGCCAGCGCTATTGCATCATCGTCTGCCCTGACGGAGATCATTAAAGGGATGACGCTCGAAGAAGCAGAAAAGATCACCAATCAGGACATTGCCAACTATTTAGGAGGACTACCTGAGGAGAAGATGCACTGCTCCGTGATGGGAAGGGAAGCCCTTCAGTCGGCTATTGCTAATTTTCGGGGTCAGGAGGTCACGAAAGAGGACTATGAGATTGTCTGTAAGTGTTTTGGCGTCACGGATAAGGACATCGAAAGGGCAATCAAGGAGAATGATCTGAGGACGGTGGAGCAGGTGACCTACTACACGAAGGCCGGAGGAGGATGCGCCCAGTGTCATCCGAAGATTGAGGCCATCATCGAAAAGGTGAGGAAGGAGATGGAGAAAGGAAGTCCTCCTCCTAAACCCGACAAGAGGAAGTTGACCAACATTCAGAAGATCAAATTGATTGAAGAGACACTGGGAAGGGAGATCGTCCCGGCATTGAAGGCGGATGGAGGGGATATCGATCTGATCGATGTGGATGGGAGCAAGGTTTATGTCGCATTGAGGGGAAAATGTTCTTTTTGCCCCAGCTCGGAATTTACATTAAAACAGTATGTCGAATCGAAACTGAAGGAGTTCGTGAGCGATGATCTTGTGGTGGAGGAGGTTAAACCGTGAAGACTGTTTATGTGGACAATAATGCGACAACCCGGGTGGCTCCTGAAGTGGTGGAGGCGATGCTGCCATACTTCTCGGAGTTTTATGGGAATCCCTCCAGTATGCATTTCTTCGGAGGACAGGTTCAGAAGAAGGTGAATGAAGCGAGAGAGAGGGTGGCAGATTTTTTGGGAGCGGAGCCTTCTGAGATCGTCTTCACGAGTTGCGGGACCGAGAGCGATAATACGGCCATATTGGGAACGCTCGACTCCTATCCCGAAAAGCGCCATTTCATCACCTCCCGTGTGGAACATCCTGCCGTAATGAATGTTGCTTCCCATTTAAGCCGGAAAGGATACCGGACAACAGGGATTTCAGTGGATCGTGAGGGGAGGTTGGACCTCGATGAGCTGAAGGAATCGATTGCCGACGAGACCGCTCTCGTCTCCATCATGTATGCCAACAATGAGACCGGTGTGCTCTTTCCCATTGAAGAGGTTGGTGAGATTGTGAAATCGAGTGGAATTCCTTTTCATACCGATGGGGTTCAGGCCGCCGGCAAGATTCCTCTCAACATGAAAAAATCGACGGTGGATCTGTTCTCCCTCTCAGGCCATAAACTCCATGCACCCAAAGGGGTTGGAGTCCTTTATGTGCGGAAAGGAACCAAATTTTCTCCCTTCATGATCGGCGGCCATCAGGAAAAGGGACGCAGAGGTGGAACGGAGAATGTCCCCTATATCATCGGTCTCGGGAAAGCATGCGAACTGGCGAAGAAGCATCTCGAAGACGAAAATACAAGGGTTAAATCCTTGAGGGATTATCTTGAGGTAAAAATTTTTGAGAAGATCCCGAATACATTGGTCAATGGAGACCGAAAGAGTCGCCTTCCCAATACGCTGAGCGTCAGTTTTGAATATGTGGAGGGTGAATCGATCCTTCTGTTGCTTTCCGATTTGGGGATCTGCGCTTCATCAGGGTCCGCTTGTACTTCGGGCTCACTCGAACCTTCTCATGTACTCAGGGCGATGGGCGTTCCCTTTACGGCGGCCCACGGGTCCATCCGCTTCAGCCTCTCCATCTATAATACCAAAGAAGAGATGGACTACATCATCGAACATCTACCGCCCATCATTCAGAGGCTGAGGGATATCTCCCCCTTCTGGAAAGATTATCTGAAAAGCCAGGGGAAAAGATAAATTTAAAATAATCGATTCTTCCAGTTTTAGGAGAGGGTGCATTCCTTTTTAACCCCTCCACACCTCCCATTAATGTAAGGAGAGGCTGGGTGGGGTTAATATAGACTTGTAAAAGAGGGATACAAGGGGAGGTTACCCACTCAATACCCAAATAATAATATCATTATAATTTACCTGGAGAAAAGAACAATGGAGATTCGGGGACTTACTGCGCTGGTGACGGGTGGCTCTGGTTTCATTGGGGGCCGTTTGGCAGAGCGGCTGGCAACTGGAGAGGGTGTGCGCGTCCGCGCGATGGTTCGAAATCTGAAGAAAGCGGGGCGACTGCAAAAACTTCCACTTGAGATTGTTCAAGCCGACCTGCTCGATCCCGACTCGTTAAAGGAGGCTGTCCGTGGATGCGATCTTGTATTTCATTGTGCCGCCCTGGTCCGTGAGACCGGAGACCGGAATGAATTCTTTGGAGCCAATGTTAAGGGCACGGAGAACATCCTTAAGACTTCGAGCGAGGCCGGAGTCAAAAAATTCGTCCACTTTAGCAGTGTGGCTGTCTATGGGATGGATCCCCCAGTCTTTGTCGATGAAACAACGGCCTACCAACCCTGCGGGAATCTCTATTGCGACACAAAGATTGCCGCAGAGAAGGCAGTATGGGCCGCTCATCAGGAGGGAAGACTTCCCGTTGTCGTGATTCAACCTGCCAATGTGTATGGCCCACATTCCAATCCGTGGACCATTCGTCCCATTAAACTGACCCGTTCCGGCCAGATGATTCTCATCAACGGAGGTAGCGGCCTCTGCAACTATGTCTATATCGATAATCTCATCGATGCGACGCTGGCGGCAACGAAACGCGACCCATCCGTGGGGCAGGCCTATTTGATCAGCGATGGGAATGCCGTGATGTGGAAAGAATTCTTCGGATACTACGCCCGGATGGCCGGAACGCCTAACATCCGATCCGTGCCAGAAGGAATTGCAAAAGTTATCGCATTGGGCATGGAAGTCGCCTCGAAATTTACCGGCAAACCACCGAAAATCTCACGCGAAGCAGTCAGATACCTAACCCGCCAATCGCGGTTCAGCATTGAAAAAGCGAAACGAGAACTGGGATATCAACCCCGTTTTTCTCTGGAAGAAGGCATGAAGCTGACCGAGCATTGGCTCAGAGAAGCCGGCTACCTTTCTAAGGTTTAAAGGGGTTGCTTGAGTTGTTCCTACATGCAGGTTTTCAATAGGCAATCACTCCAAAGATATTTTACAAAACAGCTCTTGACAATGATACCATTAATGATACTATAATGAATATGGCTAATATAGATGACATCCTCGCACAAATGGAAGGGAATCCCAGAAATGTCCGGTTTAGCGATTTGTGCAAAGTGTGCAATCATTTTTTTGGAGAACCCCGCCAAAGCGGGAGCAGTCATCGAATATATAAAACTCCGTGGCAGGGTGATCCCCGCATCAATGTTCAAAACCATAAAGGGAAGGCCAAAGCATACCAGGTGAAGCAAGTGCTGCTGGCTATCGAGCGGTTGGAGGTAAATCATGGCCCTGAAAAATGATAAGTATACTTATCGGGTCACTTGGTCAGAAGACGATCATGAGTATGTTGGGTTGTGTGCTGAATTTCCGAGCCTGAGTTGGTTGGCCAAGAAACCAGAAGTCGCTCTCAAAGGAATCCGCAAGTTAGTCAATGATGTTGTAAACGATATGCAAAAAGGAAATGAAGCTATACCTGAACCAATCGCTTGCAGGCATTATAGTGGCAAATTCATTATTCGGATTCCCCCCCAAGTCCATCGAAAACTTGCAATTCAAGCAGCAGAATCGGGAGTCAGTCTAAACCGTCTTGCCAGTTCGAAGCTAAGTCAATAAAGTAAAACGGACCAATCAGTAATCTGACCCCAGGGAAGGCATCCTACCGAGTTCATCTATCTTTTTTAATGAATGTCCCCGTGGTAGCTCTGGAGGGAGCGGACGCCGCCCTTTCCCTGTAGGGATGCGGCAATGCCTTTGGCAGCCGCGATGGCTGCGGCCAAGGTGGTGATATAAGGTAATTTGTATCTGATCGCTGTCTTGCGTATGTAGGAGTCATCCTCCTTGCTGAGCTTATCGCTGGGCGTATTGATGACGAGGTGAATCTCTTTGTTTTTAATCGCATCGGCAATATTGGGACGCCCCTCGTGCATTTTAAGAATTTTTTCGGACTCAATGCCGTGTTCCGCCAGAAATCGGTGAGTCCCATTGGTTGCTTTTATTTTAAAACCGAGCCTGTAAAATTCCTGCGCGACTTCAAGGACCGCCGGCCTATCCTTAGTCGAGACCGTAATGAGAACCGTCCCTTCGGAGGGAAGGAATTGCTGGGCCGCCTCCTCAGCTTTAAAAAAAGCAAGCCCGAATGATCCAGCCATTCCCAATACTTCTCCTGTGGAGCGCATCTCCGGTCCCAGAAGGGGATCTACCTCCGGGAACATATTGAAAGGGAAGACTGACTCTTTGACGCCAAAGTGTCTGATGAATCTCGGTTTGAGATTGAGGGAATTTAATTTTTTACCAACCATCATCTGAGTGGCCAGACGTGCCATCGGAATGTTACAGACCTTCGAAACGATGGGGACCGTACGGGAAGCACGGGGGTTCGCTTCCAGGACGTAAACTCGATCGTTGACAATAGCATACTGAATATTCATCAAACCGACCACCTTGAGCTCTATGGCGATCTTTTTAGTATATTCGTAAATAGTATCCAAATGCTTCGGAGGGATGCTGATCGGTGGGATGACACAGGCAGAGTCTCCGGAATGGATGCCGGCCAGTTCAATATGTTCCATCACTGCCGGCACAAAAGCATCGCTTCCATCGGAGATGGCATCTGCCTCGGTTTCGATGGCGTTTTCTAAAAATTTGTCGATCAGGATTGGCCGTTCCGGCGTCACACCCACCGCAGCCACTACATATTGTGTGAGCATTTCCTCGTCGAGAACAATTTCCATGCCACGCCCGCCAAGGACATAGGAGGGTCTGACCATCAAGGGATAGCCAATTTTCTTAGCCACCCCGAGGGCTTCCTTTAAGTTGCTGGCCATTCCGGATTCAGGCATTGGAATATTCAGTTTAGCCATCATTTTGCGGAAGCGGTCCCTGTCCTCTGCGAGGTCAATCGTTTCCGGTGATGTCCCGATAATCTTTACTCCGGCCTGGGCTAATTCATTTGCAATATTGAGCGGGGTCTGACCTCCGAATTGGACAATGACCCCTTCGGGTTTCTCTTTCTCATAAATGCTCAAGACATCTTCCACTGTAAGAGGTTCGAAATAGAGTTTGTCGGATGTGTCATAATCGGTTGAAACCGTCTCGGGATTGCAGTTGACCATAATGGTTTCATATCCCTCATCGCGCAGGGCAAAGGCGGCATGGACACAGCAGTAATCGAATTCAATCCCCTGCCCAATTCGGTTTGGACCTCCACCCAAGACCATGATCTTTGGCTTTGCGCTGACCTTCACCTGATCCGGCGCATTGTAGGTGGAGAAATAGTAAGCGGCCTTCTTGACACCGCTCACAGGAACAGGCTCCCAGCCTTGAACCACACCCAAGGAAACACGCCTTTCCCTGATTTTCTTCTCAGCGATGCCGAGGAGTTGAGAAAGGTAGCGGTCCGAAAAGCCATCTTTTTTGGCCCTCATCAATAAATCATCGGGCAAAGCCTTCCCCTTATATTTGAGTATCTTCTCCTCTAATTCCACCAGTTCTCTCATCTGTTCGATAAACCAGGGTTTGATGTAGGTTTTTCTAAAAAGTTCCTCTACTCCTGCGCCTTTACGGAGAGCTTCATACATAATGAAGTGGCGCTCACTGGAGGGTTCGGTCAGAAGATCCATCAGCTCGCTGAGGGGTCTTTGGTGAAAATCCTTGGCAAAACCAAGTCCGTAGCGGCCATTTTCAAGGGATCGGATTGCTTTCTGCAAAGCCTCTTTATAGTTTTTGCCAATGCTCATCACCTCGCCCACGGCGCGCATTTGTGTGCCGAGTTTATCCTGGGCGTTCTTAAATTTTTCAAAAGCCCATCGGGCAAACTTAACCACCACATACTCTCCTGACGGGGTATATTTTTCCAGCGTCCCTTCTCTCCAGTAAGGGATTTCGTCCAATGTCATACCGGCAGCCAGCTTTGCCGAAATCAAGGCGATGGGGAAACCCGTGGCCTTGGATGCAAGCGCAGAAGACCGTGAAGTTCTGGGGTTAATCTCAATCACGACGACCCGGCTGGTTTCAGGGTCATGGGCGAACTGTATGTTGGTGCCTCCGATGACCTGAATGGCTTCCACGATATCGTAGGAATGTTTCTGAAGGCGTTTTTGTAATTCAGGAGAGATGGTGAGCATGGGAGCCGTACAATAGGAATCTCCCGTATGAACGCCCATGGCATCGACATTTTCGATAAAACAGACCGTGATCATCTGGTTTTTGGAATCGCGAACCACCTCCAGTTCCAATTCCTCCCATCCAAGAACCGATTCTTCCACCAGGATCTGGCCGACCAGGCTCGCTGAGATTCCCCGGCTTGCCACCGTGCGCAATTCCTCTATGTTATAGACCAATCCACCCCCTGTTCCTCCCATCGTATAGGCAGGGCGGATGACGACCGGGTAGCCAAGATCAGCAGCAATGGTTTCTGCCTCTTCCACACTGAAAGTAATTTGGCTTCTTGGCGTATCGATGCCGAGTCCTTTCATTGTTTCCTTGAAGATTAGTCGGTCCTCACCACGTTCAATGGCATCGATATCGACTCCGATGATCTTCACGCCGTATTGGTCCAGAATGCCTGCACGTTTTAATTCTGACGAAAGATTTAACCCTGTCTGGCCGCCGAGATTGGGAAGGAGGGCGTCCGGTCTTTCCTTTTCGATGATTTCCTTCATCCTCTGGAGATTGAGCGGTTCGATATAAGTGACATCCGCCATTCCCGGATCGGTCATAATCGTTGCGGGATTTGAATTGACCAGGACGATTGTATATCCGAGCTCGCGAAGGGCCTTGCAGGCCTGGGTTCCGGAATAGTCAAATTCACAAGCCTGACCTATGACAATAGGACCTGATCCGATGATCATCACTTTCTTGATGTCGTCACGTCTTGGCATAAAGGTTCTCCTCTGGATAACGGATATCGGATTAACCGATGGCGGGTCTTGAAGACGGATGAAAGTATAGTGTGTAAGATGAGATGTGTCAAGGCAAAAGAGAGGCAAAAGGCAATCCCTCAGAAGATGTGAAAAAATTGGTGCACTGTGCCTCGGTCTACAGGGTTAGGCGTCTTGTCCAAGCCTTAGAAGGCGGATCATTAGATGTTATGGGTAACCTTCGTTTTCAGTAAGACAGCGGTATGACCCAGGTTTAGGCAACATAGTTTAATGTTAGAGGTTCCGCCCTAAAGCTTCTCCAATCCCCCCAACCCTGTAGACCGGAACGAAAGTAATTGTGGAAATGTGATTTTTTCACACCTTCTTCTGAGGGGATGCGAGTTGATTTAAAGGAATCGAATCGAGAGAGCAACGGTTAGGACGGTGAAGCTTATTACGACTGCCATCCAATCCATCCATGTGAAGAGCGGTTCGTGGTGAAAACTGCGTCCGGATATTCCGAACCCGCGGGCCTCCATGGCTTCTGCAAGTTCATCCGCAAATTTGAATGCCTGAATCAACAGGGGGCCTGCAAATGCGGGCAGGTAAAAGATACTCCTTATACCTCCTTCAATGGGGATCCCTCTTGCGCGCTGGGCATCACGGATGTTTCGGGCGTGGCGGATGAGAACCGGAATAAATTGCATCGATGCGCTTAGCACAAAGGTGAAAGGATAAGGAAATCCCATCTTAAGCAGTCCATTGGACAGGAGTTCAGGCGGGGTAGTCTGGAAAAAGAGAAAGAAGACTGTTCCGATGTTGAGCAAGCGGAGTCCTGAGACAATTCCTGTCTGCAGGTCAAAAGCCAGCCAGGCGATGAGGAAGAAGGTGAGGACGGCAAAGCCTAAACCCTTTAAGAAATTGAACCAGAGCAGGCTGAGGCGAAGAAAGAGAACGAGGATGATCAATATTCCCAGTGAGGCGGCCAGAAAGATCGAATGGCTGAAAGCCATCAATAAAATCATAGCCACGAATGAGAGGACCAGTTTGGAACGGGGATCGAGGGTCGATCGTTTCAAGTCTAATTCTCCCTTAAGCGTTTGATGGCCTGGATCAGTTGAAATCGGTGGGTGGGCCGGAGCCCTGCTTTTGCCATAGCCGTTGATTCAGCCATCACAACGTCAGAAGGCCCGTCCGCAATAATCTTTCCGTCTGAGAGGATGAGCCAGCGGCTGGCATGCTCGGCGGCAAATTCGAGGTCATGGGTCACAAAGAGAATGGTTTGTCCTTCCTCCCTGAGCTTGCCGAGAATGGAGGTTAATTGACGACGGGAAGGTTCGTCCTGCCCAGCCGTAGGTTCATCCAGGACGATGAGGTCGGGCTTGACGGATAATGCGGCAGCAAAAGAGACCCTTTTCTTCTGCCCCTCGCTCAGCGAAAAGGGAGAACGATCGAGCAATGGAAGTAGGCCAAAGCGGTCAAAGAGCTGGTCGCACCAGAGCGGATCATAAGCATCAAATATCTTTGGACCTGTCAGGACTTCCTCCCGCACCGTGGGCCGGAAAATCTGGTCATTGGGATTCTGCCAGACCAGGCTGACATGCCTGGAGAGTTCTGAAACGGGTTTTTTGCGGGTGTCGCTACCAAAGATTCTTACGAGACCCCTCTGGGGTTTGAGCAAACCATTGAGATATTTTATCAGAGTGGTCTTTCCAGCCCCGTTTCGACCCAGGAGGGCAACACATTCTCCCTTACGGAGTGTGAGGTCAATTCCCTTAAGTACGGAATTGCCATCATAGTTAAACCAGAGATCCTCCAACTCAACCACTGGATGCATCAATGGCGCAAGAGCATTGGAGGGATTGTTCGACTGTCCTATGAGACGATCATAGAATGGAGTTAAGAGGTTCTGATCCTTTAGTTCCACGATTGCTTCGTCCACATCGAACACCGGGTTTTTGACGCCAAAATCCCTGAAGAGCCTTAACAGGGGTGGAAGGTTGAGGCCATAGTCAGAGATCTCTCCAGCAAGCACTTGATGGGGAGGACCTTCTGCAGCAGTTCTTCCCCTGTGAAAGACGATGATCCGATCCACATCCTGGATGATCCCGTGGAGCCTGTGTTCAATGATGATGGTTGTGATCCCCTCGGACTTCATCGATCGGAGGATCTTCCTGAGCGCTTCTGTTGCTTCGGGGTCAAGATGTGTGAAGGGTTCGTCCAGGAGAAGGAGTCGGGGCCGAAGGGTAAGGATCGCCCCCAAGGCTACCCTCTGTTTTTCACCGCCAGAGAGCGTATGCGGTGAACGATCCATGAGTAAGTCAAGGCCTGTCAGGCGACATGCCCAGGACAGTCTTTTTTCGATTTCAGAAGATTTTAGCCCCAGGCTTTCCAAGCCATAAACCAACTCTGCCTCAACCGTCTGGTTGAAGAGCTGGGCATCCGGGTTTTGAAAGACCAAGCCTGCATGGCGAAACAGTTCATAAACAGGATGGTGGGTGGTATCCAGTCCATCTATAAAGACCTTTCCGGTTAATTTCCCGTGATGAAAATGGGGGATGAGACCGATACAGGCACGGCAAAAAGTTGATTTTCCGCTTCCACTGGCACCCGCAACGAGTATGTTTTCTCCAGGTTGAACGGTCAGCTCAAGGCCATCGAGAGCCGGAGTATTGAGGCCGGGATAATAATAAGTCACTCCTTCGAAACGGAGAATCATGGGTAATCAATCTTTCTCTGGTTTTAATTTAACCAGGCCGGCCTGTTCGAGGAGTTTGAGGCCGAAGAGGCCGATGATGGCTCCGACGATGGTGCTTCCTGAAAACGCAATGATCAGAGTTCCGAGGGCCATGGTTTTTCCCATAAAAACGGGAGCAACAATAAGAGCGCTTGCGGTAGCTCCAAGAAGTCCCGTGCCAATGACTTCTCCAATGGCTCCGACATAGATATTCCGGCTATAGCGGTAAGCCATGCCTGCGAGGAAAGCGCCAATCATACCACCTGGAAAAGCAAGCAAAGTGCCTGTCCCTAAAGCATTGCGAAAGATACCAATGATGAGGGCAATGCCAGTCGCCCACCAAGGACCGAGGAGGATCGCAGCAATGACATTAACAAAGTGTTGTGTTGGGTTGATCTTTGCAATGCCCATCGGAATACTGGTGAAGGGAGAAACGGCAACACCAATAGCAACGAGGATCACTGCCCTTGCGATGATTCTTGTCTCCATCTCTTGTCTCCTTATAGTCTAATTTTGATACCTCTTTGCATCTGATCGGGTGTTAATGAGAAGAGGGTATCTAAAAAAACGGGCTTTAATGTCCCTGGTCCTTTCGCAAGAAGGGCGGCCTGTTCTCCGGCAAGCCCAAAGAAAGCTATTGCGCTTACGGTGGCAACCATAGGGTCGCGCTCCACGGCATTGAAGGCTCCGATAACGGCAGTGAGCATACAGCCCATACCCGTGATCTGACCCATGATCGGATGGCCATTCTCCACAATGACTTTCTCTTCTGAGGAGACGATCATATCCTGAGGACCACTGGCAACTACAATAGCCCCTGTTTTTTTTGAGAGATGTTCTGCGGCTCGATACAAATCCTTTGGACCCGTAACCGAATCCACTCCAGCTAAATAACCCTCCTGACCTGCAAGACTTCCGATTTCAGCCGGATTTCCTCTAATGGCCGTAACCCGAATTTTGGTTAAAATTCTTTCAGTTGACTCGATTCGAAATTTGGATGCGCTCACACCGACTGGATCAAAAATGACGGGATGATTCTCTTTATTTGCCCGACTCCCTGCCAGAAGCATGGCTTCGATGCGAGCCCGAGAGGGTGTTCCTAAATTAAGCACCAATGCATCGGTCCTTGAAGTGATCTCCTCGACCTCCTCTCGATCAATTGCCATAATGGGTCGGGCGCCGATCGCATGGAGTGAAGCGGCAACTTCATTAGCAGTGACCCAGTTGGTGATGGCGTGGACAACGGGTTTCTGTTCCCGAACTCTTGAAAGAACCTGTATGAGGCGCTCCGTTTGAAAAACCATGATTCTCTCTCCCTTAGAAATAAAAAAACCGACCCTGGAAGGTCGGCATCATTTTTCTGGTCCTCTGTCGATCCCTCCGCTGGTATTATCCAGGTCAGGTTCAGCGGGTCGGTGACTGTCCGGTCACCCTCTCAGCCAGGTCCATCCCAACTCCCCGCGACAATCTGTTGTCTTGTGGTAAAACAAGTATAGGACAGGCTCAAGGTGAAGTCAAGTTGAAGGACAAAACTACGGGAATTGAAAGCAGGATGAAGAGCAAAATGCAGATTGCGAAAAAGGCTCCGGTAAAGATACGCGGAGCCCCTTTCTTTGCTTAAGGAATTTTTGTTTTAGCTTACCACGACAACATTTGTTGCCTGCAGTCCTTTCGGACCCTGGGAAACCTCGAACTCGACCTCATCGCCTTCGTAAAGGGATTTGAACCCATCCCTCTTAATGGCGGAGAAGTGCACGAAGACATCATTTCCATCGTCTCTGGAAATAAACCCGAAGCCCTTCTTCTCATTAAACCATTTTACTTTACCTTTGGCCACTACAACTCACCTCCTTTCCACTTTAGACTAAAGTAAGTTGTAATAGCCTTTGGTCCCTAAAAAAAAAGCCACAAAAGTTTTCAGAAGCACTTTTGCGACCTTTCCTTGATCCAAAACTCATACTTCTTACAACCTACAGGAAAAATTATGGCACATTCATTCTTAAATGTCAAATGTTTTTTTAAAGGGTTTTATAAACGATAATCATTTGCAATATCATGCAGATACGTGTGCTTGAGCGTCTTTTTGGCATTCTCCATCTCAAAGGTGACGGCATGGAGTTTTTTTGAAATGAACTGCCCCGGATTGATGGAGAGCGTTTTTCCAATCCATTTAAAGTAGAAACCTGAAAGTTGTGGCGCCTCATGGATATGGCCGTGGAGTGTCAAGAGGGGCTGATGCGATTCAATGAAGGTTTTAAGTGGACGGCTTCCTGCTGATTTCCCTCCCTGAACCAGATCCAGCCCCGTTCCAAAAGGGGGGGAATGCATCATATAGATAGCTTTCTCCGGGAAGAGAGGTTTTGGGAGGCGATCCAAATCCTGTTGAATCGTTTCGCGACTTCTTAAGTAGGAAAAGGGGTCGATGGCGGTCAGCTCGTCATTTCGGTCAGAGGTTCTGATATAAGATGGATTCTTCTGTGGAGGCCAGGGCGATTGATCATCATCCATCTTCTCATAATCCTTGGGCCGAAATGGAGTGGGGGGAACAAACGGATAGCCGACGATTTGGTATCCATTTCTGAGTCGGTAGATTTTTCGGTCGAGATCGATTATCTCCTCGATGGTTTCTTTAAAGAGATGAGGATAAGCAAGATCCCAGTTTCCGGGAATGAGAAAGAGGTGTCTGACATCGGTCGTTTCTATCACTTTTTTAAAGAAAGGCAGGAGAAACTGGCCGATGAAGGCCTTCTGGTTTGGAATCATATCCTCGTAGCGTTTCGTCGGAGGAAAGGAGGGGAGGAGGTCCCCCCCTAAGGCGATGATCTCTGCGGAGGAGGATTGGGCGAGGTCAAAGAGTTGCTCATAGAGATAGGTCTCACCGTGGAGATCAGAAGCGTATACCCATTTCATCTCAATAACCAAATTTCCTGCCTACCGCAGGCAAACCCCAATCTCCCAATCATATCCAATTAACCAATCACCAAATGAAATGACGCGAAATAATATCGTAAAAAGGCTTCTCAATTAGTTTGGGAATTGACAATTGGAGCTTATTTGGATTTTGGAAATTGGTATTTGGACTTTCCATTCCACAGGAATGGATCTACAATTCATAGTCCTCAACGAGGGCCCAATTATCTTTCTTCCTGACCAGTTTGAAAGTCACCTTGCAGAAGGAACAGAGAACCAAATCGCCTGTCCTCTCATCACCATCCACAGGGATATCGGCATCACAGATGGGACATTCGAGATCAGCAGCCATAGGTTACCTCCATAAAATCTTGAATATTTAAAATTCTAAAAAAAGTCAAGTCCACTCACCCCACCCTCTCCCCCCGATGCTGTGCCGCAAGCCCGTTCATGGTTCGACAGGCTCACCACGAACGGACTACACGGCACATTAAAATCAATTAATTAGCCGCTCGTCCCGAGTATGTCGAAGGGCGAATGGCTAATTGTGACTCAGTTCCCAAGGGAGAGAATAAAAGTGAGAGGATATTGAATATTTTTCTTGCATCGGAGCCTAATATCATATAAATATAAAACATATAGGGAGGGATTCCCATGAGCAGGAGATTAGTCATTCTCTTTTTGTTGGTTGCCATCTGCGGGATGGCTATCTTCTTATGGGGTTGTCCGCCCCGTGCCATCCATGTCAGGCCACCCGAACCCAGGGTGGAAGTTTATGGCCCCCCTCCCCATTCTGACGTTGTCTGGCGGCCTGGATACTGGGAACATCGGAGAGGAGAATGGGTCTGGGTTCCAGGTCAATGGCATAAACGTCCGAAGCCTCATGCCGTTTGGGTTCCAGGACGCTGGGAGCCGAGGGGAAGGGGCTGGGTCTGGGTCCCGGGGCGTTGGGAGTATCGCTGATTAGTAATGAGTTCATAGTTCGGAGTAAAAAAAAAGAAAATTTGTTTCATTATTTTAATCTCCAAACTCCGAACTAAAAACTCCGAACTGGGGGTTTGTAGAATGTTCGGCCTGGGTTTGCCTGAAATACTGATTATTCTGGTCATCATCCTTCTCCTTTTTGGGGCAAAGAGGCTTCCTGAAATAGGGGAAGGTCTCGGTAAGACGATCAGAGAGCTGAGAAAAATAAAGGAAGAGAAAAAGCCGGAGAAGGAGAAAGAGAGAGACGATCAGAAAGGGAGTCTTCTCTCCGATTTGAAGAAGGAAGTTGAAGAAATCCCGGGCTTAAAAGAGGCTAAAGAGATTAAGGAGGTCGCCACTAAGGTAAAAAATATTACAAAACTTTTGAAATAGATTCCATTCCTTATTGTCTCGCTCGGGGAGGAAAACCCCCGCCTTCAGGCGAAGACTTTAGTATGCGCCTGTGTGAAGGTTTTTCGGGTTTTCCCTCGTGAGAATATCTGTGCTAATCGGTATTTTCTTTAGCCGACTTCAGTCGGTAGAGAATCCACCCGCTTGTAGTTGGTGGTAGTTCAATTAATCAGAGAGAAGTGCGCGGGTCTTAACCTTTACCTCTTGATTGACGACAGAATCCGGCCTCCTATTTGACAGTAAGCTCTGCTAACCCTCAATTTTGTTCGTTCACCCATCCCATTGATTCCCAATCAGCTTTGCCATTTATGGAATCTTATAAGCTTTTTTAGCGAGCCGATAGGCCAAGTCCAAGATCATCTCTTTTGCATCCTCTATATCCACAATTCCTCGCGCAACGAGTCCTGCAATCCAGTTGGCGCTCACACGGCGCCAGAGGTCGTGGCGCGCAGGAATGGAGGGGAACGCCCGGGTATCATCATTGAATCCCACTGTGTTATGGATCCCCGCCGTCTCCATCACTCGGTCAAAATAGCGTCTCATGCCGTTGATACTATCATAGAACCACCAGGGCGGACCAAGCTTGACAGCCGGGTAATGACCGGCCAGGGGTGCCAGTTCACGTGAATAGGTCGATTCGTCTAAGTTAAAAAGGATGAACGTTAGTCGGGAGTCGGCGCCATATTTATTCAAAAGCGGCCGGAGGTTTTGTGTAAACTCGCTTTGACTGGGAATGTCTGCTCCCATATTGGCTCCGAAACGGTGGTAGATGAGATCATTATGGTCGCGGATCGAACCCACATGAAACTGCATCACCAGTCCATCGTCAATGCTCATTCGAGCGAACTCCATGATCATGTGGGCATTAAAACGCTTCGCATCCTCGGCCTTTGCCTTGCCTTGCAGCGCCCGCTTGAAGATGGCCTCTGCCGCCGATGGGGTCAATTCTGCCGTGTAAGCCGTCTCTGAGGCATGATCGGTCGCTATCGTTCCCATCGATTTGAAGAAAGCCCTGCGGTCTTCAAGGGCTCGAATAAATTTTTTGTATGAAACGACGGTGATACCGCTCGCTTTGCTCAGGGCTTTGATGTTGTTGGTCCAGCCAGGAGTCAGCAGGTTAATGACCGCGTCTGGCCGGAAGGTGGGTCGAATCTTGTCCCCCCATCCAAACTCACGGATCGCCTGGTGGTGGATGAGCGGGTCAGTGACTGCGTCCGTTGTGCACATGACCTCGATGTTGAAGCGCTTAAACAGGGCGCGGGGCCGAAACTCGGATAATTTGAGCTTGGCCTCGATTTGGTCATAAATGGATTGTGCGTTTTGTCGGGTCAATTTCTCCTCAATGCCAAATACATTGCTTAATTCATCGGCCAACCAGACACCCGTGGGCGTGCCGCGGAAGAGGTAGAAGTGATCAGCAAAAATCTGCCAGACCTTGCGGTGGTCCTTCTCGGTAGGACCACCGTCTCTCCTCGAGATCCCTAAGTTTTCAAGGGGAATACCATGGGAATAGAGCATGCGAAAAACGTAGTGATCCGGAATGATCAGAAGGTCGGCAGGTGTTCCGAAAGAGATATTTTCATCAGCCAACAGCCGTGGGTCCACATGTCCATGGGGACCAATAATGGGCAGATGGGCTGCTGACTTGTACAATTCCATTGCAATGCGTCGCTGTGCCGGATCAGGATCGAAATAACGGTCTTCGGGGAGATTCCATTTTGAATAATCATTCATCTAATCCCTCCTGTTCTCATTCCCGAGGACAGAGTCCAGTATGTGTCAAAGGGTTTTCGCTTTGAGGCGGGCAAATAATGGATTCAGTTCACAGTGAGACTTGCCTGCTCCTGGGTTAGATTTTGTTGCTAAGATAAACTAACCAGACATAGGAACCCGAGCCTTACCCTTTACCTCTTGATTCACCACGGAACCTGGCCACTTTCCCGTCAGAACATCCGAAACATTTTTAGCCGTTCTTCGCTTCAATTCACTGATCGACTCCTCTGAATAGAAACCGACATGCGGAGAGAGAATAACGTTTTCCATTGCGAGCATGGGATTTACGGAATCGGGCGGCTCTTTCTCCAGCACATCGAGCCCCGCACCGGTGATGAGGCCTTCTTGCAGAGCATGAATCAGAGCCTTCTCATCGATAATGGGCCCTCTTGAAGTGTTGATTAGAAGAGGCTTCTTTTCCATCCTTTTGAATTCTTTTTCTCCGATCAGATGGCGGGTCGAATCATTTAAGGGGCAATGGATGGAGATGAAGTCTGATTCCTTTAAGACCGCATCGAAATCCTTCAATTCAATTCCCTGGGGGCCGGTTTTGAGGTAGGGATCAAAGGCAATCGCACGAACCCCAAAAGAGGATAGCTTCTTCGCGACTTCGAGGCCGATCTTTCCAGAACCAATAAGACCCAGCGTTTTTCCTTTGATCCGGCGGATAGGAATTCCCGAACGGAAATCCCACTGGCCGGTTTTTATCTTTGCATTGAAAAAGGCCGTTTTTCTCACCAGGGACAGGATTAAAGCAATGGCGTGATCCGAAACCTCATCAATGCAGTAATCCGGCACATTGGCAACGATGATTCCAAGATCGGTGGCAGCCTTGAGGTCAACGGAGTCCACCCCAACCCCATAACGTGCAACGACTTTGCATTTTGGAAGATGTTCCAGGACCTTTCGGGTCAGGAGCGCATATTGGTTCAATAGCCCGTCCGCATCTTTGCAGGCACGGATCACTTCATCTTCTTCCCTGACCTGTGCCAGGATCAGTTCCGCTCCGATCCGAGCGAATACCTCTTTTTCTTCTTCAATCGAGCCATGGTCACAATCGGTGATGACGACTTGATAGGAATGCTGTTTCATGCTCACCTCTCTTTTAAGGAATCAGGATGACTTTGGCAGCCTGGAGGTTTTCCAGGAGATGGAAGGCCTCCTCCCATTTTTCGATGGGAAATTGATGGGTGATGATTTTTCCAATCGGCAAAACCCCTTTTGAGATGAGGCCGATGGTTGTTTCCCAGGCCGTCCAACTGCTGGAGAAACAGAAATCGTATCGGAGGGCCTTGAAGATTCCACGATCATACGGGATGGGAACGGCTTCTTTCCCCGATATTCCTATGGCACACACTCTCCCCATTCTCCTGACCATTTCAAAGGCCTGAGAGATTGCCTTCCCGTTCCCTGAGGTTTCAATGAGGACATCTACGCCCAGCCCATTTGTCACCTCTGAAATTTTTTGAATGGGGTTCTCCTTATCCACAATGATCCTGAGATCTGCACCCAACTCTTTAGCCTTTTCAAAGCGAATCCCTTCATCCGAACTCGTTCCGGTGATTCCAACCCATCGCGCCCCAGCCGCCTTTACAACCGCAAGAGAGATCAATCCAATGGGGCCAGGCCCGGTGATAAGAACGGACTCTCCAGCCTGGAGCCTGCTTCGTTCGAGGATCGAAGTAACGCAGATGGCTGTGGGTTCAATCACTGCGCCCACTTCAAAGGGGATATTGTCCGGAAGATGATGGAGAAGACGGGCAGGCCCTACGACATACTTTGTGTAGGCACCGTCAATGCCAATGCCATAGGGTCTTTTCTGCTCACAGACCTGAGGAAATCCGCTCTGGCACATATAACAGATGCCACAGGAGCCTGTCCTTGTCTCGGTCACGATCCGGTCTCCGACCTTCCAGCCTTTTACTTCCTTTCCAACCTCCCTGATCACTCCGGAGAATTCGTGACCCAGAACGACCGGAGGCCAGTAGGGATGCGCATCGTGGTAGATGTGAAGATCGCTTCCGCAGACCGATACCGCCTTTACCTCAATTAAAACATCATCATCCTTCTGGATCTTCGGCTCAGGGATGTCCCGAATCTCCATCAATCCTTTTCCTTTGCCATACTTGACGACTGCTTTCATTTTTTTCTCTCCATTCAAGAATTATTTTATCAAGGCTGAAACCGTGAGTTACAGTTACCTACACTATGAACATGTCATTCAACCCTTCAGGGTTGATGTGATTTGAGGCAGGATCTCGCCGCCTCTTTGAAGAACGGCAATCTTTGCTTCTCTTCCCGTCAGGGAAAGAGCGATTTCCAATGCCTCTTGGGGATTCTTGGCATATCTCAAGCCAAGGCGTTCTGTCTCTTCCTTTGAGATGCCTGTTGTCACCATGATCCCCTTTGCTCGTTCTTTGATCACCCTGCCCACGTGAACAAGGTGGGCGGCGGCTGTCAATTTAAGGCTCTTTCCTTCGCGCAATAGCCGGTCCGCTTCAGCGAAAGTCTGATATCCAAACTCCAACACCTCCGGATGGCTTGGAGAGATCCCTTCCGGGCAGGGCGAGACCAGAATCACCACGCCATCCTGTTTGACTGCAAGTTCCGAAGCATAGATTCCCTTTGAGGCGAGCCAGAGTTCAGAGTCATAAGGATGGGAGTCAGCAATGACGATGTCCGCATCCTGCGGGATCTCAGCCTGACAGACCTGAATGGATCGCTCTGCACCCTTTCGGTAGGCCAGAATCGGATCCCCGGCAACCGCATCCACAGTTCTGCCTGAACCGTCCTGAATGGTATTGACGATCCACTTCAATCCTGCTTTCAGGGCAACCTCTTCGATCTCATCTTTAACCGGGTTTTGAATCTTTCCAAGGATCTCCCTTCCTGTAAATTGGGCGCCGAGCCAGTGGGTTTTGCCTGTTGTTTCCTCTCCGCAGATCCCGGGCTGGATGATATTCCCTCCACCGCTGAACCCCGACACCCGGTGCGGAACGATCTGGCCGACACCGATGATAAAATCAACTTCCTGAACGATTCGATTGACGAGAATCGGTGTCCCTTTTTCAGTCTCTCCGAGATGGATGAGCTGGGAGAAATCCCACCAGGCATGATTCGAAATAGAGTACTGTCTGACCAAATCTTCCCCAAATTTATTGACCATCTCCTCTTGGGTCATAGGGCGGTGAGTTCCAAGGGCTACAAGAATCCGGATTCGGTCTTTTCTAACTCCAGCTCCTTTCAGTACTTCGATCAAGCAGGGGAGAATCTTCTGGACAGGGGTGCTTCGCGTATAATCATCCACCACGATGAGCACCTTCTCTTGCCCTTTGAGCAAGCGGGACAGAGGAAGAGACCCAATGGGATGAGAGAGCGCTTCTTCGATAATCTGTTCTTCGCTCTTCTCGACCCTTACAATGGAGGGAGAAAAGATTCCGAGAAGGTTTTTCTCTGGGATCTCAAGGGATTTAAATTCGGAATATGGAAAAGTGATCTGCATAAATTACCCGATGGTAAGCTATTTTCCTCGAGCTTCTTTTATCGCTTTCAGAAAAGCCCTTGTGTTCTCAGTGATAACATGAAACTTCTTTTCCTGAATTGCCTTTTTGTCCACCAGCTCTCCTCCTGCACCCAGGGCAGTGGCGCCTGCCTTGATGAAGGCCCCTGCATTCTGAAGATTGACTCCGCCTGTCGGAACAAGAAGGATCTGAGGCAGGGGGCCCCGGATGGCTTTGAGATATTCCGGACCTCCCAATTGGGCTGCAGGAAAGACCTTGACCATATCTGCGCCTGCGTTCCAGGCTGTGAGGATTTCCGTAGGTGTCATTGCCCCTGGAATGACGACAGCGCTGTAACGGTGGGCCAAAGAGATGAGATCAAGGTTCAGGGTTGGGCTGACAATGAACTGGGCACCAGCCAGGAGTGCCGCCCTTCCGGTTTCGGTATCCAGAACCGTTCCTGCTCCCATCACGATTCCATCTTTGTATTTCTTAGTCAGTTCTTTAATCACATCAATTGCACCCTGAACGCTCATCGTGATCTCGATAAAGCTCACCCCGCCCTCTTTAATGGCATCAGCCACATCCATGGCCTCCTGGGCAGAAGTGACACGAACCACTGGGATTAAGCCCTCTTCGATCATTCGGTTGAAGATGTCTCGTTTTTCCATATTTGCCTCCTATGATGAACTTCTAATATCCGATTCCCTCATTGCTTATTACCTTGATATTCTAAGACCCGTACCTTTCAATTGGGCTTCTACTTCGTCGAGCGTAGCCCAATTGAAATCCCCCGGGGTGGTGTGCTTCAGAGCGGCAAAAGCGTTTCCGTACTGGACGCCTTTCTCGACATCCTTTAACTTAAGCCAGCCGTAGAGGAAACCAGCAGTAAAAGAATCACCCGCACCCACCCGATCAACAATCTCCACTTCATACTTTCTGTCCCGGATGATCTTCCCGTCGTGATAGGCAATGGCTGTCCAGTTGTTCCTCCAGACCGAAAGGTCTTCCCTCAGCGTGATGGCAACCACCTTGAACTTGAAGGTCTGTGCCAGTTTCTCTGCAACAGTTTCATAATCCTTTTCTTTAATTCCGAAAACGACATTGGTGTCCTCTTCTGTCGTGATGAGGATGTCCACATTCTCCATCAAAGGCTCCTGGATCTTTTTGGCATCTGCCGGCGTCCAGAGCTTCTTCCGGTAATTGAGGTCATAAGAAACGGTGCATCCCGCCTTCTTTGCGGCCTTCAGGGCTTCGGCTGTCGCCTCTGAAGCAGAACCGCTCAGCGCAGGTGTGATCCCACTCGTATGAAAATGTTTCGATCCAGTAAATATCTTTCCCCAATCAATCTCACCCGGCTGGACCATGCTGATGGCAGAACCCGCCCGGTCATAGAGGACGCTCGATGCCCTTGGAGAGGACCCGAACTCAACAAAATAGATTCCTGCCCGGCCTTTATCAGACCAGACAATATGAGAACAGTCCACTCCAAGCTCCCGAGCCCGATTGCGAATAAGGTAACCCATGCCGTTTTTCGGAAGTCTGGACACCCAGCCGCTTTTTAACCCCAGACGGGTTACTCCAACAGCCACGTTCAATTCCGCTCCGCCGGGTTGGGCATCAAAACTCTGCGCCTGCTCGAGCCTTAGAAAATGCGGCGGGGAAAGCCTCACCATTGCCTCTCCAAAAGTCACAACATCATACATAGAATCATCCCCCTTTCTTCTTTTAAATTGATTACCGATGACGAATGACTAATCACTGGTCACTGATTATTTAATTAGGCTTCTTTTCTTGCCTGTCGTAACACTTCCTTGTAATATTCGTTATAAACCGTACAGCCGACCTCCTTCTGAGAACGGAGGAGAACGCTGCATCCTCCGCAGGCAACACAGAAATGGATTTGATCCATATTTCCCGAAAGAATCTTTTTGGCGAAGTGGGGATCCGCAAGAGACTGCCTTCCGATTCCTGCAAGATCCACATAACCATTCCTGAGATTCTTTTCGGCCCAGCAGAGAAAACTCTTTTTCGTTGGATCAGGTTCCTTCAAATCGTTTTTCCCGTCCCTCAGGTAGCTGTAACCCGAGCCGATCACCGGAAGCCCAACCAGTTTCTTCACAACCTTTGTCCAGCCGAAATGTCTGTAAACTCCTTCCGGATAATTTTTGGTCGGTCTCACAATTTCAGGAGTGACCGCAGGGATTCCTGCCGAGACGTTGATATAGTCCATTCCCATCTCTTCAATCATTCTGGCAAAGCGAAGGGGTTCAAAAAGGTCTTCTTCAACCTCTTCCGGGCCAGATGTGCCAAAGCCTCCCGGGATTCCTTCATAAAATGAATATCTCACGCCGACGAGAAAATTCCCTTTGCCCACCGCCTTCCTGATCTTTTCCGACGTCTCTCTGAAAAATCTCGTCCGATTTTCAAAACTTCCGCCATAAGGCCCCGGTCTCGTGTTGGCAGGCCGGATCATCTCGCCACAGAGGTATCCATGGCAATGTTTGAAATCAATACCATCTGCTCCGACCTGTTTCGAAATCAGACTGGCTTTGACGAAACTTTCTCCGACCTCTTCAATTTCTTTGTCTGTCAGGATATGGACATCCGGATCCCCAGTAGGATAGAGGGAGACGACTTTTGAAAAGGCGGCGCCGCTAATCCTCCCCGAATGGTTGATCTGAAAGAGGATGAGGGGTTTTGGATTGACTTCTCTCATCTCCTTTACCAGTCTTTCAAACCCCCTGGCGGTTTCTTCGGAGATCTTTAACTGATTCTTTCTTGCCCGACTCTCGTAGGAGAGGGTGAGCGATTCAACGATGATAATTCCTGCTCCCCCTTCGGCAAGGTTTCGGTAACGTTTAAAGGTCAGTTCGGTCGGATTTCCTCCGGAATCTCCGTCATTACATTCCATTGGTTGAATCACAATACGGTTGGCGGCTGTCTTATTTCCGATTTGGATGGGGGAGGAAAGGATTTCTAAATTCATCAGTGACTCCAATCTCAAATGCCGTAACTTTAAACTTACAAGACCCTGAAACAAGTTCAGGGTGACAAAACTATGATTACGACACAGCCTCCAAGGGAGGGGAATTTGTATCGGCCCAATAACTTAAATGTCGTGGTAATTTAATTTCACCGGTGTCTTCTTCCTAAGCACCATCTTCCCCGAACGATTCCGGATCACAATATATTTTCTCCAGACCGGGTCTTGTGAGGGAAGGGGATGAAGATCATCAAAACCGTTAAAGAAGAGATGGGGGCCTCTCGATTCCTTCCGTGCGAGGCATCCCCTCAAGACCATTTCGCCTACATCGAGGAAATTCTCCGTCTCCAGGGCATAGACGAGTCCCTTCTCATCAATGGAGAGCCCTTCTTTTCTCAATGCCTCTAAACTTTTCAACCCCTTTCTGATCCCCTCGGGTGTCCGGACTACACTTGCATATAATGAGGTGATGGACTGGAGTGACTTTCTCACCCGGGACGCTGTTTCCCCGGTTTTCATGCGATTCAATTTGGATAAAAACTGATCCAAGCGGCGTGATGGGATCCGCGGTTTTTGATCAAGATTCATCGCTTCTATCGCTGCCTCACGGCCTGCAATCTTCCCAAAAACTTGGCCATCCAGCAGGGCATTTCCTCCCGGGCGATTGGCACCGTGCTGGCCGCCTGCGCATTCACCGGCGGCGTAAAGCCCTTTAAGGGACGTATTCCCTTTCTCTCGGATCTTCACTCCTCCCTGAAAGTGCTGGATGCAGGGTGCGATCTCGATCTGCTCACCTGCTTGAAGGTTGATCCCATGTTCCATAAGCCATTCAATCGTTTCAGGATTGATCTCCCTCAGACGATCCAGAGGTGATCTCCCCCTCTGTTCAAAAGGTATGGGTACTTTAATTTCCCTCGCATATCTCTGTTGCCACTTCGGGTCCAGCCCTTCGAACCGGAATCCTTCGGGATTGACTCCATAATCGAGAAACACCCTGTGGCCCTGTGCCATCTCCTTGAACATGGCGACATCAATGAGATGCGTTCTCTTATCGAGAGAGACAGGCCAGCTTGCCCCTTTTTCAAAGATGAGATTGCCAATCTCCTCCGAAGAGATTCCTCTGGGAAGATATTTATTTAAAAACGCTTCGCCTGTTTCATTCAGTAATCTGGGAACAGCCCTCATCAAACTTCCGGAACAATTCAGTTTGGTCTTGACTGAGGCTGGACCGATCTGAATGAACTCCATATTGACCAGTTCTGCGCCTGCCCTGTAAGCCAGTCCATAACCATCTCCTGTCATCCCTTCAGGGAAGACGTGGGTTTCGAAGACCTCCCCTGCGCCACCTGTGGCCAGGATGATGACCTTACTGGAAAAGACCTGCAGGCGATCTTTGACCCTCGCTTCTTCTCTTTCGTCAATTCCGAAAGCTCCGATCACCCGGCCCCGGTATTTAATGAGATCTGCAATCATGCAGTGTTCGATGACCCGAATCTCCATTGAAGCCACTTTATTTAACAGAGCTTCTTCGATATGGTTAGCTGTTTTCGGGCCGGTGTAACAAGCCCGGGGATATTCAGAGCCGTCGGTGATGAACTGGTCTATTCGACCGTCCTCCTTCCTGACAAACGGAACCCCAAGCCGATCGAGATATTCCAGGGCGGTTTCGGATTCTTTTGCCAGGATCCTTGCGAGGTCTCCATCCGAGACGTATCCACCGATCCGGTAGATATCCTCTGCATGATATCTCCAGTTGTCTGCACCGCCGGGTTCTGTATAGGGAAGGGTGGCATGGAAAGCCATCCGGTCAGAACAGGCTGTGGCAGTAACCCCCGATTTTCCAAAAGAGCCTTTGGTCACGACGACAATCTTTCCTTTTCGAAAAGTCTCCTTGGCCTCAATTGCCGCCCTGATGCCTGCGCCTCCTGCACCGATGATGAGGACATCACAATGGATGAGTTTCAACGTCATTGCCTCAGATAGCCTAATTTTCCAACTAAATCTTAAAAAGTTTAGTGGTTATCAGAATATCAGGTGATCAGGTAGTAGAAATCAGGACATCCGGGCATCAGGTGAAAAATTTCTCCTCTTTTTTCCTAATAGCCTGATACCCTGGTATCCTGCTTCCTGGTTCCCTGGTAACCTGATTCCCTATAAAGGGACATTCCGGGCTTGGTGCCTCACATTCCTTACACTTATCCATGTGGCAACAATACTGCCTTCACCGCTTCCTTATTTTTCATCACCCGGATGGCCTCATTGGCCTGGTCCAGAGAAAAGCGATGGGTGACCAGTTTTTGAAAATCATCCAATCGGCTCAGAATCAACTGAAGCGCCATATGCGTATGTTTGACATCGCTGGTCCATATTCCCTGGAGACGCAAGTTTTTTCGATTGAGATCATGAAAACAGTCAAGATCAACGGAACCATGGGGTTCCCCGAATCCTGCTGTCACACAAGAACCGCCGGGCCGAGCGAGAGAGATGCATTCCTTAAGAGCGTCCGGTTCTCCAGCCATTTCAAAGGCGACATCCACTCCCCTGCCATGAGTCAGTTCCATCACCGCCTCGCTCCGCTCTTTTAAAGAGAGTGGATGGCGACTAAAACAGTGGGTTGCGCCGAAGTATCCCGCCATCTTCAACCTTTCTTCTGTGCCTCCTATGGCAATGATGCTGGAGGCTCCCTGCGATCGGGCAAATGCTACGGCAAATATGCCAAGAGGGCCCACTCCCTGGACGAGAACAGAGTCTCCGTATTCCATCCCGGAAAGATCGAAGGCGTGAGCGGCTGTGGCGCCGGAGCAGGAAGCTGGAACAAAAGTTTCAAGGTTCCTCCCTGTTTCGATTTTAAACAGATCTGTCTCTTTAACCAGCAAAAGGTATTCCGCATAATTCCCGGTCAGATAGGGAGGCTCTGAACAGGTTGTATGGATGCCATAAACCCACCGGTTCGGGCAGAGAAAGGGTTGTCTCTTTACCTTGCAATAATAGCATTGGCCACAGGTGATGCTTCTGTTCCAAAGAATCTTATCTCCAATTTTGAGGGATGTTCCGTAAATATCCTTTTTTTCTCCCCTTAACTCCACAATCTTCCCGACTCCTTCGTGGCCGAGAATCATGGGAAGTCGGGTCCGGGGATCCCTTCCTTCCCACATATGGACATCCGAGCCGCA
>Ga0194127_10001684_pt1 | contig 31995 bp, 26 predicted proteins | sample TA2KigC100mmetaG_FD_148624 | JGI IMG/M metagenome (GOLD analysis project Ga0194127, IMG submission 148624) | Freshwater microbial communities from Lake Tanganyika, Tanzania - TA2015036 Kigoma Deep Cast 100m | ecosystem: Environmental > Aquatic > Freshwater > Lake | place: Tanzania: Lake...
GATGTCTCGGTCATCCTCGAGAATGGGTTGGTCGAAGGGCGCTTCTGGCTCCCGCGGCGGCAGGAGATCGAGATCCGGCGCACGGCGACCTGGATGGATTTCCCCGCGCGCGGGATCATCCGCGGTCGATGGGAGATCACCGACGTCGAACCGAACATCACGCCGGCGCCAGACCGCTTCATGGGACCCGAGATCACCGAGGTGCCTCGCCAGCTCCAGCGCACCTACCCGTTCGAGGGCGAGATCCTCCGCGCGCTCCCTGAGGCGATCCGCACGTTGGATGACGCCGAGGTGCGCGAGGTACAGGAGGCCGCGCGCCAGCTGGTGCGCGCGGGGGCACTCGCCCGGGTCGGACTCGCGCGGCCTGCGGCGCGCCGCGTCTCCGATCTCCTGCGAGTCAATCGGGTCGAGGGCTTCGCCGCCGGCGCCGGCCTCTCGCAGACCCTCGGCAGTGGCTTCACGGTCTCCATGCTCGGTCGGTTCGGTACCGCGGACCATCGCTGGAAGGGCAGTGGGGCACTCACTTGGCGATCGCCACGTGAGGCCCAGTGGAACCTGGAGTGGTCCGATGATTTCGGTGAGGCTGGGGGGCTCGCGGAGGCACGTGAGGCCCAGTGGAACCTGGAGTGGTCCGATGATTTCGGTGAGGCTGGGGGGCTCGCGGAGGTGAGTGGGCTCCGGAACTCCCTCGCCGCGCAGGAATTCGGGAGCGATTGGACCGATCCGTACGGTCTCGAGCGCGGACGGATCCGATACACCTCGGCGCCGCGCGAGCGGGATCGCTGGTCGATCGAGCTCGCCCGTGAGCGGCATCGACCCCTCGCGGTCGCTGCGACCCCCGCGACGGGACGCTACGAACCGACGCTCGCGGCGGACCAAAGCATCCTCACGGCGACGACCCTCGGGTGGATCCGCGCGCCGGCCGCGGAACCCTCGGCACCACAACTGTCGGGGAACGTGCATCTCACCCTGGCGCGTACCGATGCTGGCGCGACGCCTGCCACGGCCCTCGTACGACTCTCGGCTGAGCTGGAGGCGCGCCATCCTGCCGGAGCGGGGCTCGTGGTCGCTCGGACCCTCCTCCACGGGATCACGGGCGGGGCCGGGGTCCCGGTGCAGTGGGGCGCGTTCGCCGGGGGGCCGCTCTCGGCGCCGGGCTACGCCTTTCACGCGCTCCGTGGCGACGCGATGGTGGCCCAGCGGGTCGAGTGGCATCGACGCGCCGGATCGGTCCCGGTTCGCTTCGGGCGGTTCGGCGCGGTGCCGACGACGGTGACCGTCGCCCCCTATGTCCATCAGACCATGATCCATGCGAGGGACGGTGCCGGTTGGACCTCGGCGCCGAGCGTCGGGCTGGGGGTCATCGGTCTCTTCGACCTCCTGCGGTTCGATGTGGCGAGGCCGTTGCGGGGGCGTGGATGGCTCGTCACCCTCGACGTGGCGCGGGCCTTCTGGCCGGCGCTCTGACCCATCGGGGTGCGCTACATTTCGGATGAGCCTCTTGCCCCCTCCCGAATGAACCGACCTCAGCGCGCGAAGGACGAATGGTTGCGAGCGACCATCGAGGGGTTGCTTTCGGCGGATGAGCTGTCGCAGCTCGCGTCGGTGCCGGTGGAGAGTCTCTGGAGTGCGGCAGTGGACCGAGGCTTCGTCACCGACGACGAATTAGCGGCGGCGGTGGGGGTGCGTTTCCGTCTCAAGGTCGCGAATCTCGACCAGGTCTCCGCGCAGGCGGTCGAGGCGATGCCCGAGGCGCTGGCGCGTCGCTACGGGGTGATCCCCCTGGCCGTCACCGAGACCTCGATCGACGTGGCCACCGCCGACCCCCTCGATCTCGACTGCGAGCAGACCCTCGCCTTCGCCCTCGGCCGCACGGTGCGCATGGCGGTGGCTCCGCCTGCGGTCATCGCGCGGAAACTCGAGGAACTCTATCGGCCGCGCGAGGTGATCCAGCAGCTCGTCGACACCATGCGGGGGACGATCGAGATCGAGGCGATCGACGAGTCGGCCGAGGAGGACAGCATCGATGTCATCGCCAATCAGGCGGGCGACCGACCGGTCATCCGGCTGGTCGATCGGGTGATCGCGGAGGCGGTGGCCTCCCGTGCGTCGGACATCCATCTCGAGCCTGAGGAGACGGGGGTCGCGGTGCGGTATCGCATCGATGGGGTGCTTCGGCAGGTCATGGTGCTGCCGAAGGCGGTCAAGGTGCCGATCGTCTCGCGCGTGAAGATCATGGCGCAGCTTGACATCGCCGTTCGTCTCCGGCCGCAGGATGGTCGCGCTCGCGTCGCGGTCAGAGGCCATCGGGTGGACCTTCGCGTCTCGACCCTTCCGGCCTCTCAAGGCGAGAAGGTCGTCATCCGAATCCTCGACCAGAGCAATACCATCCTCAACCTCGAAGTGCTCGGGCTCCTCGAGACGGAGCTCCGAGAGCTCACGGCGTTGATGGATGCGCGGGAAGGGATGGTCCTCGTCACCGGTCCCACCGGCTCCGGCAAGACGACGACCCTCTACTCGATGCTGCAGACGATCAAGGAGCGCGGGGTCAACATCAACACGGTGGAGGACCCGGTCGAGTACCGACTGCCCGGGATCGTACAGGTGCAGGTGAATGAGAAGGCGGGCCTCACCTTCCCAGCGGCGTTGCGCTCGATCCTCCGACAGGACCCCGACGTGATCCTCGTGGGTGAGATCCGTGACCGGGAGACGGCCCAGATCGCGGTGCAGGCCGCGCTCACCGGCCACGTGGTCCTCTCGACGCTTCATACGAACGATGTCGCCGCGTGCGTCACGCGACTCACCGATATCGGGGTGGAGGCCTATAAGATCTCCGCCGCGCTGAAAGGGATCGTGGCACAGCGCCTCCTGCGGCGCCTCTGCACGCTCTGTAAGGAACCCGCGCGCCCCGATGAGATCCCGGAGCGCCTCCAGGGCTACTTCCCGCCAGAGGTCCAGCTCTATCGGGCGGTAGGATGTCCCGAGTGCACGATGACCGGGTATCGCGGGCGCCATGCGGTCCATGAGATGCTCACGGTGAACGAGGATCTCCAGGCGCGGATCGCGGCCGGGGAGCCGGTCGATCAACTCATCGAGGCCGCCCGGGCCGCCGGGATGCGCTCGCTCTGGGATTCTGGGGTGGAGCATGCCAAGCGTGGCGATACGACGATCGCCGAGCTCCTCCGGGTCCTCGAAGCCCCGTCTGAGGAGCGCGCCAAGGCGCGCACCACGACGGCGCAGCCCCCTCTGCGCGAGACAGGGCACGTGGCTATCCCGGTCGCTCCTCTCCCGCCCGCCATCGCCGGTCGCTCCGCTCCCGCCCGCCATCGACCGAGGCCTCCCCGCCGCGATCCATCAGGAGCCAGCTCCGCCCACCGGGAAGGCGCCGCCTCCGCGACGCACCCTCCGGATGCCGCCGGAGAAGGTCTCCCTCAACCGGCCTACCACGACGCAGACGGCGACCGGTTCGTTCGTCACACCGGTGACGGCACCTGTGGCCATCGAGCATGTCTGGGATCGCGCCATGGACCCCCCATCGGCCTCTGGACCGACCGGCGCTCGGCGCAACGGTGCGCTGCACGACCCCCCCTCGGCCAAACCGCGGACGTCGCGATTCGAGGGCCCGCCCCCGCGGATCCTCCTGGTGGAGGACGAGGAGCCACTCCGTCGCGTCATGAAGGATCTCCTCGAACGTGACGGCTTCGTCATCTTCGAGGCAGGGGACGGGATCCAGGCCGTCGATCAGGTCGATCGGCTCAAGCCCGATGCCCTCGTGCCCGATCTCAACCTGCCACGGCTGGATGGCTTCGGGGTGCTGAAGCATCTGCGCGCTCGGGCGGAGACCCAGCGGCTCCCGGTGATCGTCCTCACCGCCAAGGGCGACGAGGACAGTGAGGTCCACGTCTTTGAAGCGGGGGCCTCTGACTATCTCACCAAACCTTTCCGCGCGCGCCCTCTCGACTCGCCTCCAGGCGGTCCTTGGTCGCAAAGCGATCGCGCTGACCTGACCCGTCGTGGGCCCTGCGAAGCCTGAGGAGACTCCACACCAGATGACCGGAGCCGTATCGGTCGGCGTTGTCGACGTGCTCGTGATGCGGGCGGTCACCAAAGGGTGGCAGGTGCTCGTCCTCCAACGCGCCGCGAACACACGGTGCCCTGGTTCGTGGGAGATGGTCCACGGGAAGGTCCTCCCGGGCGAGACGCTCGAGGCGGCCGCCCGTCGCGAGCTCCACGAGGAGACGGGGTGCACCCCGAACCGGCTGATCTCCGTGACGATGCATCCCTTCTATCTGCTCCCCACGCAGACGGTGCAACTCGCCGCGGTCTTCTGCGCGGTCGTCCCGTCCGACGCGTCCATCCTCCTCGGCGACGAACACACCCGGCACGTCTGGCTCACGCCGTCTCAGGCGCGGCGGCGCTTCAGCTGGCCCCATGAGAAGCGCTTCGTCGATGAGGCACGGATCCTCCTCGCGACCCCCGCCATCCACGATGTGATCGAAGTGCGCTAGCCCTCGCGCTCACGGCTCGTCCGGAGGCGGTCGTCCCCGTCGCGTGGGGCATTGGGCTTCACGCGCACGCTCTTCGCCGGGATCCCCACGTTCACGTGATAGGGGCGCACATCCTTGGTAGCCACCGCCACCGCCCCCACCATCCCGTTCTCCCCCACATGCACGCCGGCGAGCACCGTGGCGTGATAGGTCACCCGCACGTCGTCGGCCAAAATCGTCATGGCGTTGGTGACATCCACCTGCTCGACGATGCTGTGCGTGTGTGAGTAGATATTCGCGTAGTCGCTGATCGATACGCGGTTCCCGAGGCGGATCCCGCCGCGATCATCGAGCAAGACATGGCGGTGCACGACCACATCGTCCCCCACCTCCATGTTGTAGCCGAACGAGAACTCCACCTGCTGGAAGCATTTGAAGTTCTTGCCCACGCGTTTGAAGATGTGCGGCGCCAACAGGCGGCGGAGCTGCACGCCGAGGGCCACGGCCTGCCCCCCGATCGGGAGGCGATCGAACGAGTACCAGAGCCAAAGCAGGGGCTTCACCCGCTGGAAGCGCGCCTGGTCGCAGTCGCCGTAGTACTCGGGTTCGAGGGTGATCTGCCGCGGGTCGAGCGCGGCGATCGCGAGCCGTGTCCCCAGCGGTTCGCGCTCATCGTGCACCGTCTCCTCCCACCGGTCGCGATACATCGGGTACGCGAGCTCGAGCAGGGTCTCGCGGCAGAGCAGGGCGCGATCGGTGGCGGGGTCGGACAGACGTTCGGCGAGCTGGCCGAGCCAGCGCCCGGCCAAGGCGTCAGTCGAGGTCGGCGGGAGGGGCTGCAGCGGGATCCGTGGCATGCTCGGAAGATACCGCGAGCAGGGCCACCAGCGCCTCGGCCAACGCATCCCGACCTTCCCCCGTCGCCGCGCTGAAGGGGATGACCTGCTCGGGGTCGAGCTGCAGGGTCCGCGCGATCGTCTCCAGCTGCGCCGCGGCGGCCTGCGTGGAGAGCTTGTCGACCTTCGTCACGCAGATCACCGTCGGGACCCCGATATCCGCAAGGAGATCGAGCATCAGGCGATCGTCGTCGGTCGGTTCGCGCCGGACGTCGAGGAGCTGCACGACACCGCGTAGATTGGGCGATCGCCGCAGATACCCTTCGATGAGCGGGCGCCACTCTGCCTGGCGCGCCTTCGAGATCCGCGCGTAGCCATAGCCAGGGAGATCACTGAGGACGAAGGTCCCGTTCACCGCGAAGAAGTTGATCTCACGGGTCCGGCCTGGGGTGCGACTCACGCGCGCGAACGCCTTCCGGCGCACGAGGCGGTTGAGGAGTGACGACTTCCCGACGTTGGAGCGGCCCGCGAAGGCGATCTCAGGGAGCGTCGAGGTCGGCCGCCACCCATCGACGGTGGCCATCGGCCCGATGAACTCGAGCGAGCGGATGACGAGCGGGTCGGGCGACGCGCGATGGGCGGCGTCGTCCGTCGGGGCGGCGCTCACGCCTCCTTCTTGGCGCGCTTGGCGGAGAGCGTGAGGAGTGGCGCCTGTCGCTGCGTCACTGTCGCTTCGGTGACCCGGGCCTCGACCACATCGTCGCGGCTCGGGAGTTCGAACATCGTCTCGAGGAGGGTCTCCTCGACGATGGCGCGCAGCCCGCGGGCCCCGGTGCCCCGCTGGATCGCCTTGCGCGCGATCGCCTTGAGTGCACCGTCATCGAAGGTGAGTTGCACCTCCTCGAGCTCGAAGAGCTTGGCGTACTGCTTGGTGATCGCGTTCCGGGGTTCCTTGAGGATCTGCACGAGTGCCTCCTCGTCGAGCCCGTGCAGGGGCACCGAGACGGGCAGGCGCCCCACCAGTTCGGGGATCAACCCGAACCGGAGGAGGTCCTCCGGTTCCACATCGCCGAAGAGATTCGTATCGCCAGCCTTCGCCGGCTCTCGCGTCGCGGCCGCCGACCCGAACCCGATCTGCCGCTTCCCGAGCCGCGCCTCGATGATCTTCTCGAGCCCGTCGAAGGCGCCGCCGCAGATGAAGAGGATGTCCTTGGTGTTGAGCTGGATGTACTCCTGCTGCGGATGCTTTCGCCCGCCCTGCGGCGGGACCGAGGCCACCGTCCCCTCGGGGGAGGATCTTGAGGAGGGCCTGCTGCACGCCCTCCCCGGAGACGTCACGCGTGATGCTCGGGTTCTCCGACTTCCGCGCGATCTTGTCGATCTCGTCGATGTAGATGATCCCGCGCTCGCAGTCGGCGACGTTGTAGTCCCCGGCCTGGAGCAGTCGCACGAGGATGTTCTCGACGTCCTCGCCCACGTAGCCGGCCTCCGTGAGCGTCGTGGCGTCCGCGATCGTGAAGGGAACGTCGAGCATCCGCGCGAGGGTCTGCGCGAGTAACGTCTTGCCGACCCCAGTGGGACCGAGCAGGAGGATGTTCGACTTGTCGAGTTCGACCTCGCCCTCGCGCTTCGCCCCCGCGTTCACCCGCTTGTAATGGTTGTAGACCGCGACCGCGAGCGCCTTCTTGGCCGCCTCTTGTCCGATCACGTACTCGTCGAGGGTCGACTTGATCTCGTGCGGGGCGGGGACCCGGGCGATCGCCTCAGGGACGACCTCGCGCTCCTCATCCTCCGCGAGGATCTCATTGCAGAGCGTGATGCACTCGTTGCAGATGTAGACCGAGGGGCCCGAGATGAACTTCCGGACCGCGTCCTTGGACTTGCCGCAGAAGGAACAGCGGAGGTGGCGGTCGTGGGACATGGTCTCGGGAAGCTCAGGCGTTACTTGGTGGCCGTCAAGGTCGGGGCGGTCTCCTCACGGTTCACGACCACCTGGTCGATCATCCCGTAGGTCTTCGCCTCCTCCGCGCTCATGAACCGGTCACGGTCCACATCGCGCTCGATCTCCTCGAGGGGACGTCCGGTGTGCTTCGCCATCAGCTCGTTCATCTTCGCGCGGAGATAGATGATCTCACGCGCCTGGATCTCGATGTCGGCGGCGGTCCCCTGCGCGCCTCCCGAGGGCTGGTGGATCATGATCCGCGAGTGCGGGAGCGCCGAGCGCTTCCCGGGACGCCCCGCCGCAAGGAGGAACGCCCCCATCGAGGCGGCGAGCCCCATGCAGATCGTGTTCACCGGCGACTTGAGGAACTGCATCGTGTCATAGATCGCGAGCCCCGCCGAGACGCTGCCGCCCGGCGAGTTGATGTACAGATGGATGTCGCGCCCCGGGTTGTCCGCCTCGAGGAAGAGCATCTGCGCGATGATCATGTTCGCCACGTCGTCGTTGATCGGCGTGCCGAGGAAGATGATCCGGTCCATGAGGAGCCGGCTGTACACGTCGTAGCTGCGCTCACCGCGGCTTGAGCGCTCGATGACGTACGGATTCGGGATGATTGCCATGGGAATGATCCTTAGGGTCAGGCCTGTTCGATGGTGTTCTTGCCGAGGAGCCAGGTGAAGACCCGCTCCTCGGTGATGCTCCGTTCAAGCTCGCGGAGCCGTCCCGCCTTCTGCAAGGAGGCGTAGAGCGGACCCGGCTCGGTCCCGCGCTTCTCGGCGAGCTCGGCGACCTTGTCGTCCACGTCCTTCTCCGTGGCGACCAGCCCCTCGCGCTCAGCGATGGTGTCGATGATCAGGTCGCGGCGCACCTGCCGCTCTGCCATCCCCTGGATCTCATCACCGAACTTCACCAGCTCGGCCTCTGGGATCCGGTACGCCTCGGCGTAGGCGCGGATCATCTGCTTCACCCAGCTCGGCGGCAGGTCGAATGGGTTCGCCTGCACGATCTCGTCGAGGAGCTGCGTACGGGCCGCCGCATCGGCGTCGCGCACCGCGGCCGCCGCCATGTCCGCGCGCACGACCTGCTCGAACGCCGCGAGGGAATCGAAGTCCCCCATCTCGCGCGCGAAGGCATCGTCGAGCGCCGGCAGTGCCTTCCGCTTCACCTCGGTGAGGGCGACGCGCACCTGCCGCGTCTTCCCGCGCTGCGCCTCATCGGGGAAATCCTCGGGCCAGGTCACCGACCGTTCGACGGTCTCCCCGGGGTTCATCGTCATGACGATCTCCTCGATCGCCGGGATCACCTGACCGGCCCCCATCACGAGGCGGTACTCACGCCCCTCGGGGATCGTCCCGTCCTCTTCGGTCGCCAGCATGACGGTGACGAGGTCTCCCTCGGGGGGTCTCCCTCGTTCGCCTTCCCCTCCGCCGGGGTCCAGGTCGCACGCTGGTCGCGGAGCCGCTCGATCTGCTCCTGCACCTGCTCATCGGTGACGACGTCCGTGGGACGCATCACGCGGAACCCCTCGAGCTTGTCGAGGGTGAGGGTCGGGCGCACCTCGCAGTGGAGCTCGAAGCTCAGACTCTGGTCCTCGCCGAACTTCACGTCAAGGGCGTGCGGCTGCGTCACGAGCTCGAGCTTCTGCTCGGTGACGACCATCTCGAACGCCTCGCGGAGGAGCGCCTCGACCGCTTCCTGGTCGATGGCGGCGCCGTACTGCTTGCGCACCATCCCGACGGGGGCCTTGCCTGGCCGGAAGCCAGGCACACGGACCTGTTTGGCGACGCGGGTCGCAGCCTTGGTGCGGGCCTCGACCACGCGGGTCGCGGCGACGGCGATCTGCAGCCGACGCTCGGCCCCCTCGCTCTTGGTGGCGGTGATCTGGATGTCCATATCGTTCAACGGGATAGCTGAGATTCGGAGGGACACGAACCCCCGCCACCGGGCTCCGGTAGCGGGGGGCTCAGGAACAGAGGGAAGTTAAGCGGCTGGACGACGCCGGGCCAGCCAGAGCGGGAGCCCCATCGCCACGATCCCGCCGATGACCGCCAGCCAATACCCATGCCGGGCGGTGACCGCGATCGGCATCACCCCGTTCATCCCGTAGATCAGGAACGGGAAGGCCGCCGTCGCCACGCTCCCCTTCCAGGTGGTCGGGGGGACGATGGCGAGCATGATCCGGCTCACGACCACTCCGGTCACGTACCACCCGATCCAGTTGGAGATCGGCATCCCGTAGAACACCGGCTCCACCAGCCACCCCGGGACCCAGGCCGGGACGCGATCGAGCTCCCAGACCCAGTGCGGCGGGGTCACGTTGGTCATGTGGACCTCCATCGGCAAATCCCACGCCGTGAGGACCGCCCCCGCCACCAGAGCCCAGCGCCACCGTGTGGCGGAGGAGTCGTCAGTCACGAGGAGCCGCCCGCAGATCGCGAGCGACCCGTAGAGCATGTAGTACCAGGAGATCGGGATGGGGTAGGGCACATCCCCCATGATCCGGTAGCCGAGCATCTCGGTGTAGCGATAGGGGCCGAAGGGGAGGCCGACGTTCGTGCCGCCCAGCTCGGACAGCAGCGCGACCCCACTCGCGACGACCATCACCGCCACCGCGCGGCCCCACCCGAAGCGCGGGCCCGAGTGCAGGAGCACCGCGATCGTCCCGAGCAGGATGTACACTTGCCCCGAGTACTTCCACCCGAGGGTGTAGACCGTCTGCGTGTACGGGCCCTGCATCCAGATGGGGAACTCCCCAGCGAGGATCGTCACCATCGCGAACGTCGCGAAGACGATCATCGCGAGGTGGCCATACATCAATCCATGCGCCGCGCGATCGAGGGGCGTCATGGGCTCCGGGCCAGCATTCAGGCGCATAGCATCATCTCCTCAGGGCGAGTCAGGGCGCGTTCACCCCATTCGATCACCGGTCCGCCCTCGGGAGGCTGCGCATCCTCGGCGCCGCGCCAGACCGACCAGAGCAAGCCAGCCCGGGCGAAGGTGCCGACGCGGGCGCGCACGGTGATCGAGTCGTAGCCATTCCGCTCGATGGCGCCGAGGATCGCGGCGTAGCCATCGGCACAGGCGCGGGCGCAGCGGCGTGCATCGGGTTCGAGGAGGAGGATGCCGGGAGCCGCCGCGCGATAGAGTGCGCGCGCCCGCGCGATCTCGTGGCGCATCAGGCGGGCCCAGCGCGGGTCATGCCGGAGCGTGGGATCGTGCAACACGCGCTCGGAGTCGAGGCCGAAGGCGCCGAGCACATCGTCGGGGAGGTAGCAGCGCCCCCGCGTGGCATCCTCGCCGACATCCCGCAGGATGTTCGTGAGCTGCATCGCGACACCCAGGGTCCGGGCGTACCGGACGGCCCGCGTGCGTGTCTCATCATCGTGACCGAGCACCCCGAAGATGTAGGTGCACATCGAACCGACGGAGGAGGCGACCCCCTCGCAGTAGCTCGTCAGTTGGCTCCACGAGTCGTAGTGCGCCGGGTGCAGGTCGCAGGCCACGCCATTGAGCAGCTCCTCGAGCACCTCGCTCGGCACGCCGTATTCGGAGACCGCGCGCCAGAGCTCGCGGAAGACCGGCCCATCGGGGCGACCACTCAAGGCTTCGGCCACGCCGATCCGGTACTGCGTCAGCTCCTGCGCGACCGACGCGGGGTCGCGTGCCTCCGCCATCCGGTCGACGATGTCGTCGGCGAGTCGGCAGAAGGCGTACACGGCGAAGGCCCCGCGCCGCTTCCGCGGCGGGAGGAAGCGGCTGGCGAGGGCGAAGGTGCGCGCGTAGGTGCGCGTGATCGACTCGCAATGGTGCGCGTCGGCACGCGCGAGGTCGGCGTCCGTCTCCTTCAGGATGCCGGGCAACATCGTCACGCAGCCGACTCGATCAGGTCGGCGACGATCTTCCCCGAACTGATCACCCCGGGAAGCCCCGCCCCCGGATGTGTCCCCGCGCCGGCGAAGTAGAGGTTCGGGATATCCTCGCTCTTGTTGTGCGGACGGAACCAAGCCGATTGCAAGAGCGTCGGCTGCACCGAGAAGGCGCTCCCGAGGTGACTCGACAACGTGTCACGGAAGTGCAGCGGATCGATCCGGTGCTCGGTGACGAGGTGCTTCGAGAGCCCCGGGAGATACCGATCCTCGAGGTATTGCATGATCCGGTCCCGATACGCCTGCGAGGTGAGGCGCCAGTCGGTGGGGCCGCCGAGGTGTGGGACCGGCGAGAGCACATACCAGGCATCGCACCCTGGGGGCGCGAGCGAGGGATCGGTCGCCGTCGGGCGGTGCAGGTAGAGCGAGAAGTCCTTGGCGAGGGTCTTGGTGCCGAAGACCTCGTCGAGCAATCCCCGATAGCGGGGGCCCATGATGATCTCGTGGTGCGCGATATCCTCGTACTGCTTGCTCGTCCCGAAGTAGATCACCATGAGCGACATCGAGTAGTCGAGCCCATCGATGCGCGCATCGGTGTTCTTCTTCCGCCACTTGGGCGCGACGAGATGCTTGTAGGTGAAGGCGACGTCGCCATTGCTCACCACCGCATCGGCCGGGAGGACCTCGCCCGAGGCGAGGCACACCCCATTCGCCTTCCCGGTGCGCTCATCGACCGTGATCTCCTGGACCTGCGTCGAGAGCCGCAGCTCGCCGCCGATGTCCTGCAGGCAGCGGACGAAGGCCTCGACGAGCTTCCCCGTCCCCCCCATCGCGAACCAGACCCCCCACGTCTTCTCGAGGTGGTGGATCAGGGTGTAGATCGACGTCGTCTCGAAGGGATTTCCCCCGACGAGCAAGGGGTGGAAGGAGAAGACCTGCCGCAACCGCTCATCGCGGATGTGCCGATTGGTGAGCCCCGCCACCGAGCGATCGGCACCCCCCCCGACGAGCAAGGGGTGGAAGGAGAAGACCTGCCGCAACCGCTCATCGCGGATGTGCCGATTGGTGAGCCCCGCCACCGAGCGATCGGCACGGAGCCGGATGAGATCGGGGAGGACCTTCACCATATCCATCAGCGTCGTGAAGGGCTTGTCGATGAGCGACATCCCCGCGCCGAAGACCCGCTCACTCTGCTTGAGGAAGGCGCGATACCCGCGCACATCGTCGGGGTTGAGCTTCTGGATCTGCTCGATGATCGCGTTGGTATCGCCGTTGTAGCGGAAGACCGTCCCGTCCTCGAACCGGATCTGGTAGAACGGATCGATCGGCACGATCTGCACATAGTCCGCGACCTGCTTTCCCGCCGCGGCGAAGAGCTCATCGAAGAGCCACGGGGCCGTGATGATCGTCGGCCCGCCATCGAAGGAGAAGCCGTCCTGTTGATACACATAGGCACGGCCGCCGGGCTTGTCCCGCTGCTCGACGACGGTGACCTCATGGCCCTGCGCCCGAAGACGGATGGCGGCGCTGAGCCCGCCGAACCCGCTGCCGATGACGATGATTCGCATCTGTCCTTAACGCTCTCCCTCACCCGAAAGGTTGCCGACCATGCGAGAGGTGGGACTCGAACCCACACGCCTTGCGGCACAGGATCCTAAGTCCTGCGCGTCTACCAATTTCGCCACTCCCGCCGCCGGACCACTCAAAGATACGACCCGGGACCCTCGAACGAGGACCCCGGGTCGTATCGACGGCTGTCGGACCCTTACTTCCCGTCGCGGACCCGGAGGTTCACCACGGTGGTGCTCCCCGTCCCACCGCGCACCGGGCGGTAGATCAGGAAGCTCACATACGCGCCCCCTTTGATCCCCTCCAGCGCCCGATAGACATCGCTCGGCGTGCTGATCTTCTTCTTCGCCGGCAGCACCTCGGCGATGACATCGCCGACCGCAAGGCGTCCCTCGGCGGGCCCCCCCGCTTCGATCTCCGAGACCCGCGCCCCGCGATATGCCTCGGGGATCCGCAGCCCCTGGACCATCTCGCTCGAGAGCGCTTCCACGCTCAAGCCAAGACGCGCGTTGCTCAAACTCGTCCCCGCGGCCGGCGCAGCCCCGGCATCGGCGACCACCCCATTGTCCTTCGGCGCGGCGCCGAGGCGGATCTGGAAGTTCTTCTTGGTTCCGTAGCGCATCACCTCGACGGGGACCACGTCCCCCGGCTTCTTCGCGCGGATCACGCGCTGGAGCGCGCTCACGCGGTCGACGGATTTGCCGTCCGCCTTGACGATCACGTCCCCAGGCTCGATCCCCGCCTTCATCGCTGGCGAGTCCTCACCGGAGAACCCGCCGACCTTCACCCCGGCGATCTCCGAGAGGCCGGCCACCGCCGCGTCCTCCGGCGTCACCTCATTGATTGCCACCCCGATCATCGCACGGCGCACCTCGCCATGCTGGATCAGGTCATCCATCACCTGCTTGGCGAGGGTGATCGGGATCGCGAAGCCGTACCCCGAGTAGAAACCGGTCTGGCTCGCGATCGCGGAGTTGATCCCCACCACCTCGCCGCGGGCATTCACGAGCGGTCCCCCCGAATTACCGGGATTGATCGCGGCATCGGTCTGAATCATGTCGCTGATGTCGTACTGTGTGCGCTGCAGCCCATTGAGCCCACGCCCCTTGGCGCTGACGATCCCGGCGGTCACGGTGAAGTCGAGGCCGAGCGGGTTCCCGATCGCGAGGACCCACTCCCCCACACGGAGGCCGGCGTCGTCCCCGAAGGTCACCGCGGTGAGATTCCTGCCCTCGATCTTGAGGACCGCCACATCGGTGGTCGGGTCGCGGCCGATGATCTTCGCGTCGAAGACGCGGCGATCCTGCATCGCGACCTTCACCTGATCGGCCCCCTCGACCACGTGATTGTTCGTGAGGATGTACCCGTCCTTCGAGACGAGAAAGCCGGAGCCGCTCGACTCCTGCGTCCGTGGCTGCGACGGCGGGGCCTCGAACTGGCGGAAGAACTCCTCGAAGCCCGGCGGGACGCCCGGGGGCATCTGGCGCCGCGCGTTCCCGCGGGTGATCCGCTCCGCTTGCACGGAGACGACCGCGGGCGTGAGGGCCTCGGAGATCGAGACGAAGGCATTGCTCGCATCCGCGAGGGTTTGGACCTGCTCCGCGCGCGGGCGAGCGCCCCCCTGTGCGAAGAGGCGCTCCGTCCATTCCATGGACGAGGCGAAGAAGATGCCGCCCGCGAAGGCGAGGACGGCGAGCGAGACGAGTTTCGTACGTGAGATCACGGAAGTTATCGGTCGGTGAATCGTTCGGTGAATGGACGCGGTCCCCCGAAGCATACTGCCTCGGGGGACCTGAGGTTCCCGGTCCTACTTCTTGTCGTCGACGATCTCGTAGTCCGCCTCGACGACGTCATCCTTGGGCGGGGTGGCGCCACCCTCAGCGCCTTCCGCCCCAGCCGCCGGCTGCGCGGCGTAGATCGCCTGACCCGCCGCCGAGAAGGCCTCGGAGAGTTCGGTCAGCGCGGCGTTCACCTCCGCCATGTCCTCACCGCGGTGCGCCTTCCGCGCCCGCTCCACCGCCGCCTCGAGGCGCGCCTTCACCTCGGCCGGGAGCTTGTCGGCCCAGTCCTTCGACTCCTTCTCCACCTGGAAGGCGAGCGAGTCGAGGCGGTTCCGGGTCTCGATCTCCTCCCGGCGCTTCTTGTCCTCGGTCGCGTTCGCCTCCGCGTCCTTCACCATCCGGTCGATCTCGGCGTCCGAGAGCCCACTCGAGGCCTCGATCCGGATCTTCTGCTCCTTCCCGGTGGTCTTGTCCTTCGCCGTCACGTGCAGGATGCCGTTGGCGTCGATGTCGAAGGTGACCTCGACCTGCGGCGTGCCGCGCGGGGCCGGCGGGATCCCCGTCAGCTGGAACTTGCCGATCGTCTTGTTGTGCAGCGCGAGCTCGCGCTCCCCCTGCAGCACATGGATCTCGACCGTCGTCTGGTTGTCGTCCGCGGTGGAGAAGGTCTCCGACTTCTTCGTCGGGATCGTCGTGTTCCGCGGGATGAGGACCGTCGAGACCCCGCCCAGCGTCTCGATGCCGAGCGAGAGCGGCGTCACGTCGAGGAGGAGGACGTCCTTCTGCTCGCCGGTGAGGACCGCGCCCTGGATCGCCGCGCCGACCGCCACGACCTCATCCGGGTTCACGCCCTTGTTCGGCTCCTTCTTGAAGAACTCCTTCACGATCTCCTGGATCCGCGGCATGCGCGTCGACCCACCGACGAGGATCACCTCATCGATGTCGGACGGGGAGAGCCCCGCATCCTTGAGCGCCTTCTGCATCGGCAGGATCGTGCGCTGCACGAGGTCGTCGACGAGCTGCTCGAACTTGGCCCGCGTGAGCGTGTAGTTGAGGTGCTTCGGCCCCGTTTGATCCGCCGTGATGAACGGCAGGTTGATGTCGGTCGAGGTCGTGCCGGAGAGCTCGATCTTCGCCTTCTCCGCGGCCTCCTTCAGGCGCTGGAGCGCCATCGGGTCCTTGGAGAGGTCGATCGCCTGATCCTTCTTGAACTCCGCGACGAGCCAGTCGATCACCTTCTGGTCGAAGTCATCACCACCGAGATGGGTGTCGCCGTTCGTCGACTTCACCTCGAACTGACGCGTCCCCTCGACCTCATAGAGCTCGAGGACCGAGATGTCGTAGGTGCCGCCGCCCAGGTCGAAGACCGCGACCTTCTCGTCCTTCGTCTTCACCTTGTCGAGGCCGTAGGCGAGCGCGGCCGCGGTGGGCTCGTTGACGATACGGAGCACCTCGAGGCCGGCGATCTTGCCGGCGTCCTTGGTGGCCTGGCGCTGCGAGTCATTGAAGTAGGCCGGCACCGTGATGACCGCCTTCGTCACCGCGTGACCGAGGTAGTCCTCGGCGGTCTGCTTCATCTTCTGCAGGATCATCGCCGAGACCTCGGGCGGGGTGTACGTCTTCCCCTGCACCTCGACGGCGGCGAGATCGTTCTGCCCCTTCACGACCTTGTACGGGACGCGCGAGGTCTCGGTCTGCACCTCGGACATCTTCCCGCCCATGAACCGCTTGATCGAGAAGACGGTGTTCTGCGGGTTGGTCACGGCCTGGCGCTTCGCGATCTGCCCGACGAGGCGCTCGCCGTCCTTGCTGAAGCCGACCACCGAGGGCGTGGTCCGACCCCCTTCGGCGTTGGGGATGACGACGGGGTCGCCCCCTTCCATGACGGCGACGACCGAGTTGGTCGTGCCGAGGTCGATACCGATCACCTTGTCTGCCATGTGGTCCTCAGTGGAATATTCGTGTGTGTGTGAGATGCTCGGGGCGGGGGCGGTCGCCTCCGCCGGCGTCTGGTCAGATGAATGGCAAAGGCGGGGCCAGCGAAATGCGCCGAAACGGCAGGATTCGACTGGGTTTCGGCGGCCAGCGTGGCATGGAGGTGCCATGATCCCACTGAGTGACGACAATCCGACCGGGTCAGATGAATGGCAAAGGCGGGGCCAGCGAAATGCGCCGAAACGGCAGGATTCGACTGGGTTTCGGCGGCCAGCGTGGCATGGAGGTGCCATGATCCCACTGAGTGACGACAATCCGACCGCGCATCCCCCGGTGATGACCGTCCTGATCCTGATCGCGCTCGGGGTGGTCTGGGTCGTGGTGCAGGGGGGCGGGTTCACCGACCAGTTGGTTCGGAGTGTCTGCAACCTGGGGATGGTGCCGGGGGAGCTTACGGGGCGGGCCCAGATAGGGTCGGGTGTCGCGATCACCTCGAACCTGGTGTGTACGGTCGACGCCGAACCGGTCAATCGACTGACCCCGCTTCTCTCGATGTTCCTCCACGGCGGGTGGGGGCACATCCTCGAAAATGCCCTCTTCCTCTGGGTCTTCGGGAACAACGTCGAGGACCTGATGGGGGCGGGGCGGTTCTTGGTTTTCTATCTCCTCTGTGGGCTCGCCGCCGCAGCGGCGCACGTCGCGGTCGATCCCGGCTCGATCCTCCCGACCGTCGGGGCCTCGGGGGCGATCTCTGGGGTCATGGGGGCGTATCTCGTCCTCTACCCGAAGGTCCCCGTTCGCATGCTCTTCTTCTTCGGGATCTTCATCCGCGTCATCCCACTCCCCGCCTGGGGGGTCCTCCTCTGGTGGTTCGCCTGGCAGGTGATCGCGGGGCTCCCGCAGCTGGTCGGGGTCGGGGATCTGGCCGGTGGGGTCGCGGTCTGGGCGCACGCGGGGGGATTCCTTGCGGGGGTGTTGCTGGTCCGGCTCTTCGTGCGCCCGGACCGTGAGCGGGAGCGGCGCGCCCTGCACGCGTAGGACGGGGGACGCACCGTGTAACAGTTCTGTTACAAAGAGGGGGCGTCGGTTTGGCGCCCTTTCCCGGTGACGGCTAACTTTCCTCCGCGTTACCGATGCGCCCGCGCTCAGGTGATGGCGAGCGCCGACAGTCGACCCCAGCCGAGCACCACGTGCGCTTCCTACCGAAGGATGAGGGGTTCTTCACCCTCTTCGATCAGCTCTCCGGCCATCTCAACGCCGCCGCCGAGCAGCTCCAAGCCCTCTTCGCCGACCCGACCCGCCGCGAGGAGCTCACCGCGCGGATCAAGACCGAGGAGCATGCCGCCGACGCTCTCACGTATGAGGTGCTGCAGCGCATCGACCGGAGCTTCGTGACCCCGCTCGACCGTGAGGACATCCATCTCCTCACGAATCGGCTCGACAACGTCGTCGATCTGATCGATGGCACGGCGCGCCGCGTCACGATGTATCAGATCACCGAGCCCCGCGCGGCGGCCAGCGAACTCACGCGCGTCCTCCGGGCCGCGGCGTCGACGATCACCGATGGGGTGAAGCACATCCGGAAGCCCGCCGAGGTCCACCGCGTGGCCCGCCGCGTGAAGGAGCTCGAGGAGGAGGCCGATACGATCTACTCGCAGGCGATCGCCGAGCTCTTCACGGGGCGTCCCGATCCCCTCGAGGTGATCAAGTGGAAGGAGATCCTCGACAACCTCGAGCACGCCGTCGATGAGTGCGAGGATGTCGCGAACGTGCTCGAGAGCATCTCCCTCAAGAACTCCTGACCGTGGTCTGGTACATCCTCGCGATCGTCCTGGTCGCGTTCATCTTCGACTACATCAACGGGTTCCACGACTCGGCGAACTCGATCGCCACGATCGTGGGGACGCGGGTGCTGAGCCCGTTCACCGCCGTCGTCTGGGCGGCGACCTTCAACTTCATCGCCCTCTTCCTCTTCGATACGAGCGTCGCGAAGACGATCGGGAAGGGGATGATCGACATCGCGATCGTGAACCCCGATGTGATCCTCGCCGGCCTGATCGGGGCGATCACCTGGAACCTGATCACCTGGTGGTACGGGATCCCCTCCAGCTCCTCGCACGCGCTCATCGGCGGGTACGCCGGGGCGGCCGTCACCAAGGCGGGGTTCAGCGCGATCATCGCCTCGGGGTGGACCAAGACGCTGATCTTCATCGTCGTCTCGCCGATGGTCGGGATGGCGGCGGGGTGGACGCTCATGGTCCTCTCCACCTGGGCGTTCAGAAAGGCGCGCCCCGCCACGGTTGACCCGCTCCTCCGCGGGATGCAGATCACGAGCTCCGCCCTCTTCTCCCTCTCGCACGGCGCCAACGATGCGCAGAAGACGATGGGGATCATCGTCTCCCTCTTGGTCGCAGGGCAGGCGCACTTCGCCAACGAGACGGGATTCCTCCGGCACTTCTATCTCACGTCGGGTGAGGAGATCCCCTTCTGGATCAAGTTCGGGGCGCACTTCGCGATCGCGATGGGCACCCTCATGGGCGGCTGGCGCATCGTCCACACCTTGGGCTCGCGCGTCACCAAGCTCCGCCCACTGGGTGGCTTCTGCGCCGAGACTGGTGGGGCGAGCGCGATCTTCCTCGCCACGGCGCTCGGGATCCCAGTGAGCACCACCCACACCATCTCCGGTGCGATCGTCGGCGTCGGCGCGACGACGCGGCTCTCCGCCGTCCGCTGGGGCGTCGCGAGCCAGATGATCTGGGCCTGGGTGATCACGATCCCCGCCTCGGCGCTCGTCGCCGCGCTCTCCTACCTGGTGGTCGCCGCGATCCGCGGCTGAGCGGCGTGACGATGTCCGCGGCGCCGGCGCGGCCCTCGCGGTACCTCAATCGGGAGCTCTCCTGGCTCGCGTTCAATGCGCGGGTCCTGCACGAGGCGGAGGACGTCAGGACCCCGCTCCTCGAGCGGGTGAAGTTCCTCGCGATCTTCGCGTCGAATCTCGATGAGTTCTACATGGTCCGCGTGGCGGGGCTCCGTCGGCAGCGCTCCGCGGGGGTCCAGCAGCTGGACGCCGAGGGGCGGAGCCCCGCCGAGCAGCTCGCCGCGATCGACGAGGCGGTCCGCCGGATGCTCGCGCGTGCGCGTCGGACCCTCCATGAGGAGTTGATCCCGCAGCTGCGGTCGATCGGGGTGACGATCGCCGAGGGGGAGGCGCTCGATGCGGGAGAGCGCGCCCGCGTCGATCAGTACTTCGACACGCAGGTCTATCCTGTCCTGACGCCGCTCGCCGTCGATCCTGGTCACCCCTTCCCGTATATCTCGAATCTCTCCCTCAGTCTCGCGGTGGAACTGCGCGATCCTGAGGATGGACAGATCCACTTCGCGCGTGTGAAGGTCCCGAAGACCCTTCCGCGCTGGGTACCGACGGGGAAGCCGAACACCTTCATCCCGCTCGAGGCGCTGATCCGAGCGCGGCTCGATGCGCTCTTCCCCGGGATGCAGGTCCTCGGCGCGCATGGGTTCCGGTTGACGCGCTACTCCGACCTCGAGATCTCGCCCGAGGAGGAGCCGGAGGATCTCCTCGCCTCGATCGAGGAGCAGCTCTTCCAGCGACGCTTTGGCGAGGTCGTTCGCGTGGAGGTCGAGCCCGCGATGCCGGTGCATCTGCGCGAGCGCCTCCTCGAGGAGTTGCAGGAGAGCGAGGAGCCGGCGATGGTCCCGCTCACCATGCAGGAGGTGCACGAGACGGGGCCCTTGCTCGACATGGCGGATCTGCACGCGATCGCCGCACTGGAGATCTCGGAGCATCGCGATCCGCCGTTCACGCCGCAGGTGCCATCGGCGTTGCGGGATCCCGCCCGGTCGATCTTCGAGGTGATCCGGGAGCACGACCTCCTCGTGCATCACCCGTATGAGTCCTTCACCGCCTCGGTGGTGGCCTTCATCGACGCGGCGGCACGGGACGAGCAGGTCCTCGCGATCAAGATGACGCTCTATCGCACCTCCGGTGACGGGACGATCGTGCGGGCGCTCACCGAGGCGGCGCAGCGCGGGAAGCAGGTCGTGGTGCTCGTCGAGCTGCAGGCACGGTTCGATGAGGTGAACAACATTGCCTGGGCGCGCACCCTTGAGTCGTTCGGCGTGCATGTGGTCTACGGCGTCCCGGGGCTCAAGACGCACAGCAAGACGACGCTCGTGGTCCGACGCGAGGCCGACGGGATCCGGCGGTTCGTGCATATCGGGACGGGGAATTACAACTCGCGCACCGCGCGGACCTATACCGATGTGGGGCTCTTCACCGCCGATGAGGCGATCGGCGCCGATGTGAGCGACCTCTTCAACCTGCTCACCGGGTACTCACGCTTCTCGTCCTATCGGCGCCTGCTCGTCGCCCCGCAGGGGCTCCGGTCTGGGATCCTCGCCCTCATCGCGCGTGAAACCACACATGCCCAGGCCGGCCGTCCCGCGCGCATCGTCGCCAAGATGAACGCGGTGGTGGACCAGGAGGTGATCGATGCGCTCTATGCGGCCTCGGCGGCAGGGGTCACCATCGACCTGATCGTGCGGGGCATCTGTTGTCTCAGGCCTGGGGTCCCCGAACTGTCGGAGCGGATCCGTGTCATCAGCGTGATCGGACGGTTCCTCGAGCATTCGCGGATCTGGATGTTCGAGAACGGTGGCGCGCCGGAGTTCTACATCGGGTCGGCGGATTGGATGCCGCGGAACCTCGATCGACGGGTGGAGGTGGTGACGCCGGTCCAGTCCGCCTCCCATCAGGCCCAGCTGCGTACCGTCCTCGAGATCTGCTTGGCGGACGATCGTTCCGCGTGGGAGCTCGCACCGTCCGGGGGTTACCTGCAGCGACGTCCGGATGGCCCGGGTGAGCGTGCGACCCATCAGACCCTGATGCGGTCCCCGTGGGGCCTAGGGGTGTCATCGCTCTCCGGAGGGTGATAACCTCCATGCGATGCGTTTCCGTCGGCCGTTCCTCGTCCTCGCGGCGGTCCTGACCGGGGGACCGGCCACCCTACTGGCGCAATCGTCACCTGACGGGCCGGTGGCCCCTAAGCCGCCCGCCGCTGCCTGGTACGAGAAGTTCCGTATCCGTGGGTATGGCCAGATCCGCTTCAATCGTCTGTTCGAGTCGAACCCCGCGCTCCAATGCGAGCAGTGTGATCGAAGCTGGGGGGACAACGGGGGATTCTTCATCCGTCGGGCGCGCGTGATCATTCAGGGGCAGATCCATCCTCGGGTCGCCATCTATCTCCAACCCGATTTCGCCAGCACCGCTGGTGCCACCGGTCACGTGGGTCAGCTGCGGGATTGGTACGCCGATGTCGGTATCGACGCGTCGAACGAGTTCCGCCTTCGCATCGGGCAGAGCAAGGTCCCGTACAGCTTTGAGAACTTGCAGAGCAGCTCGAATCGCCTACCACTCGACCGTGCCGATGCCACCAACAGCGCGAACGCCAACGAGCGTGACCTTGGCGTCTTCTTCATGTGGGCACCGAAGCCGATCCGCGACCGCTTCAACACGCTCGTGAACGACGGCCTCAAGGGAAGCGGGGACTACGGCGTCTTCGCCATCGGCGCCTTCAATGGCCAGACCGCCAATCGAGCCGAGGCGAACAACGATCTGCACGTGGTCGCGCGGCTCTCCTATCCCTTCGCTGTCGGGACCCAGATCATCGAGCCGTCGGTGGCCGCCTACAGTGGACGCTATGTGGTGACCGCCGATCAACGGACGACCGGCGTGAAAGGGCGCTCGGATTGGAACTATGCGGATCAGCGCGTGCTGGCGACTTTGGCCATCGCCCCGAAGCCCTTTGGACTCCTCGCCGAATACAATGTCGGCGTGGGGCCGGAGTACCATCCGCAGCGGGATAGCATCGAGACGCGGCGGCTGCATGGGGGCTTCGTGACCGCGGGTTATCTCATCCGTCGCAACGGCCAGGTCGTCATCCCCTTCTCGCGCTGGCAAGTATATGAAGGCGGGAAGAAGCATGAACGTGATGCGCGCAGCCACTCGGTGAACGACGTCGAAGTCGGTGTCGAATGGCAGCCGAATCCGGCATTCGAACTCGTCGCTGAGTGGTACCACGGCGATCGGCGTTTCGAAGACAAGCTCCGTCCGAGCAACCGACAGGCAGGGCAGCTCTTCCGCTTGCAGGCGCAGTTCAACTACTGACCATCAGGTCAGTCGTCGGCGCGGACCACCGCACCGTTCGGCGCCACCACCTCGATCGGCAGGCCAGCGACCTCCTCGAGGAGCCCCGCCTTCCTGGCACCCCCCCACGATTCGAGACGCAGGGGATCGCTCGCGCGCCGCGGCACGAGGGTGATGCGCACCGCTCGGTCGAGCCACCGCACCTTCACGCGCTCGATCGCACTCGAGTGCCCGCGGTCGAGGCCGTCGGCCAGCCGCAGCAACGCGGAGAGGCGCACCACGCGCTCACGGCTCGCGCGATCCAACGCGGACCAGGCCTCATGCTCTCGGCGTGGACGTTTCCCGCGGTGATAGCGCGCCACCTGGGCGATCACCACCTGATCGGTCGGCGTGATCCCGAGAAGATCGGCGTGGAGGATCAGGTGGTACGAGTGCTTGTGGTGCGCCACATAGTTGATGTGGTAGCCCACGTCATGCAGCAGGGCGGCATCGGCGAGGAGCTGCCGGTCCTCCGGCTCGTACCCGATCCGCGATCCGCGCGCCCATGGCATCGAACAGCTGGAGTGCGAGCCGCCGCACCTGCTCCGCATGCGGGGCCTCGTAGTGACACCGCTCGGCGAAGGCGATGATCGACCGCTCGCGCGCCTCGCCGGGGTCGGCGATCGTCGGCGTGATGCGCGCGCTTTCGAGCAGGAGCCCTTCACGGATCCCGTACGCCGAGGTGAGGAGCTCCCGCGGTTCGACGCGGGCGAGGACCTCGGCGGCCACGGCGAGTCCCGCGACGATCAGGTCGGCACGCCCCGCGTTCAGTCCCGGCACGGCCAGTCGCTCCTCGACCGACATCGTCGAGAGCTGTTCCAAGAGATGCTCCACCTCCTGCCGCGGGACACGTGTGCCATGCACGCTCCGCACCTTCACCCATTTGCGTGCCAGGTACATCCCCGCGAGGTTCGTGAAGGTCCCGCCTGCGCCGGGGGATCACCTCGGCGCCGCGCCAGTCGCGGAGCGGGAGCGCCTTCTTGATCTCCTTGCGCACCGCCTTTCGCAGCTTGCGGACCCCTTTGGGACCGGAATGGCCGGTGAGGTAGCGCTCCGTCAGTCGGATCGCGCCGAAGGGGAAGGAGACGAGCCGCTCCACCAAGCCCTCGGCGGCGAGGGCGAGTTCGAGCGACCCACCGCCGATGTCCATCACGACGCTGCGCCCGCGTCCGAGTTCGAAATGCGCGAGGGCCGAGCGGAAGGCCAGGTGCGCCTCCTCGTCGCCGCGCAGGATGCGGCAGCGGAGCCCCGTCTCCCGTCGCACGCGCGCGAGGAAGGCGGCGCCGTTGGATGCGTCACGCACCGCCGAGGTCGCGACGACCTCGATGCGTGAGGCATCAAGCTGCTTCGCGAGGGTCGCCATGCGGGTGAGGGTCGCGATCGCCTCATCCATGTTCGATTCGCCGAGCATCCCCGTGTGGCTCAGCCCATGGCCGAGCCGTGGGGCGGCCTTCAACTCGTCGACGACGCGGATCTCCCCGCGCGGCGTGACGTCAGCGATCAGCTGTCGGATCGAGTTCGAGCCGATGTCGATCGCAGCGATGCGCTGGCCGACCGCTGCGGGATCACGCGAGGCGTCCGAGGGGAGGCGAGTCGGGTGGCTCACAGCGCGTTGTCGAGCCCGAGCAGCTTGTAGCGCCCGTCGCGTCGGATGACGGTCGAGACGATCCAGAGGGTATCGATGCGCTGGTCTGGCCATCGCAGCACGACGGCGCAGGGGCCGCTGGTCTCACTCGTCCCCTCCGTGCGCCCGCCCGCGCGGCAGGTGACGTCGCGGAGCACCGCACGGCCGGCGGCGGCCTCACGCGCTCGACTCGACGCGGCGGTGAGGCCGCGCCCCGACTGGGCCTCATAGAGGGCCCAGGCGGGCACCGGCTGCATCCCGCTCGCGAAGGGCGCGCTCTCGGGGAAGTAGAGATAGGCGAACTCCGCCTTGGAGAGGACCAGAGTGCGGATCCGGGTGGTGTCGGTACCCTGCAAGGCGTCCCAGTACGCTCGGATCAACGCTGACCGGGAATCGGCGCCGCCGGTCAGACGCGTCGGGATGGGGTCCCCTCGGTGACCTCCTGCTGGAGACGACGGAGCGCTTCGTCTGGCGGGAGGATCGAATCGATGATGTAGCCCGGCGTCTTGCGGAGCGAATCTGGCGAAGGGATCAGGACCCCATCGGAGCGCCATTCGACCATCGCGGGATCGATGCCCGGCGGGATCGGCTCGCGTGCATCGGCCGTGCGGTCATCCCCACGGCCGCACGCGATGATAGAGAGAAAGAGAGCGGGAAGAAGGGAGCGCATGGTGACTCGAGGTCAATAATGTGGTGCGGGGGGCAGCGCCGCCATGCGACGCTGCCCCCCGCGGTCCGGCCGTTGATCAATCAGTTGCGGAAGTACGCCGTCCAGCCCGCGTACCACGGGGTGGCCGCATCGGGCGCGATCGCGCCGAGGAAAATCGTTCCCGCCAGCGAGCCACCGAAGAAGCTGCCGACGCGCGTCCCGGTCTTCCCGGGGAGCGTGGTCCCGGTGCCGCCGGAGCGGAGCGCCCCCCGACCCAGTGGCCGGGCGCCAGTCGAGGGTGGCGCCGTTGGCGATCGCCACCGAGGAGTCGGGGATGCTGGTGAAGAGGAGGTGGGCGGCGGCCGTCGAGGTCGTGAGGTTCGCCCCGGTGAACTTGTCCTCCGTGCCGAAGCGGTTCGTCGCGCCCGCGACGTCGAAGGCCCGGCTGTTGTTGGCGAGCAAGGTGTTGAACACGTCGAGCGAGTCGGCGGCGAAGCGCGCGAAGGTCGCGGTGGAGTCGAACATCGAGAGCCCCGACTCCGGCCAGCGCGCGACGACGCCGTTCATCCAGGTGCCACCGGTGCCGCGGCGGAGGAGCATCCCGACGCCACCGTCACCCCCCGAACGGACCGGCAGCACGCCGGCGCCAGGGCCTACGATCGTGAAGTTCGCCACGACCGGCATCGTGTACGGCTCGGAGCTGAAGCCGATGGCGCAGGTGCCGGACGCCGAGCCGCAGCCGTCGATCTCGAAGCCGTTCTGCTCAGCGGAGAGCGCGCCCGGGTTCCCGGCGCGCGGCGAGACGCGCGGACCAGTCTGAAGCGCGATCAGGTACTGCAGGCGGCCGCGGTACCCCTCGGCCATGTCGAAGTGGTCATCGCCCGACTCGTACGAGACAAGGTAGCGCCCGTCGACGGTCCCGCCGAACCACTCGAACATGTCATCGAGGCCGCGGATCGCCTGGTTGTACTCGAAGCGGGTGTTGCTCCCCACGGCGTACATGGAATAGGAGTTGAGCTCCACATTGAGGATCGCGGCGGCGCCGGCGAACTCCACGCGGGTGTAGACGATCTCGCCCGAGTTGTCGTTGTCGAGATTGCCGCCGTTCCAGCTGACGGTGTCGGCCGGGGCCGGCCCCTCGACCACGGTGCGGCCGGTGCGGTTCGAGCGGGCGTTGCCGACAAGGATCAGACCGCCCCAGTCACCCGGCGCGCGCGCGCCTGCGGCCGCCGACGAGGTGAAGACGATCGGCTGCGACGCGGTACCGACGGCGTTGAGACGTGAGCCGCGGAGTACCATCAGCGCGGTGACCGGCGGGGCCTGCCCCGTCGTGATCGTCCCACCGATGATCTTGGTGCCGGCCTGGATGGTCAGCGTCGCGCCATTCGCGACCGAGATGATCTTGGTGAGCTGATAGACGTTGGTGTTCGTCCAGGTGGTGTTGGATGTGATGTCCGCGGTGACCTGCACGACCGGGCGGTCCCCGGTCAGCGCGGTGGCCTCGGTGCTGTACGGGCCCTGCTCCGTGCCGCGCAGGGCGCGCACCCGGAACTTGTACGAGGTCTCCGGGGCGAGTGTGCTGTCTCGGAAGGTCGCCGTGGTCGCGGTGCCGACGGTGGCGAAGGTCCCGGACGCCGTCGCGCGATCCACTTCGTAGCGATCGGCGCCGCTCACCGCGGCCCAACTGAGCTGCACGCTGGTCGGACCCTGGGTCGTGGCGGTGACGGTCGCGGGGGCGGCGAGGGGATCGGGGGCGGTCACGCCGTCCGAGCACGCGCCCACGAGGGCGAGGAGCGCCGGCGCGAGGACGCGCAACGAGAGAAAAGGACGAAGCAGAGGCATGACGAGAGCTCCCAAACGTGAAGGGGTCCGAGTGGATCTCGGACCCCTTCACGTTCATCACCGTCTGTCATCCTTCGGCGACGCTTCTGTCACGAAGCAGTCACGTCGTGCTGGTGGAATCTCATCGCCACCGCATCCCGATCGTGATCCCGCGTCCGGTGCGATACCCTTCGCGCACCACCGGCCCCTGTGTCAGACGGAACGGCGCATCCAGGAGGTTGCGCGCATCGAGCGAGATCTCCGCCCGATCGGTGATCGGGAGTCGCACCGAAAGATCGATCAGATGACGCGTCGCCTCCAGCACATCCGGATAGGGGACGGTGCCCGCACTGAAGATGCGCGGCCCCACGGCGGAGTAGAGCAGGGTGGCAGACCCGCCGCGATCGCCCGAACGCGTGAGCCCCAGATTCGCTACCCATGGCGCCTGTCCCATCATCGGCCGATCGGCATTGGTATTGGCCGAGGCCCCCTCACCCAAGGTGATGCGACTCTCCATGAGCGTCACGTTGCTGAAGAGGGCGTAGCGCTCGAGTGCGCCGATCCACCCACCGAGGTTCTTGCGCGCCTCGAGCTCGACGCCAAGGTTCTGCGCCTCGTCCGCGTTGAAGAAGGAGACAAAGGGCTGGCCCCCGGTCGAGATATCGATCCGCTCGATCGGGCGGTCGAAGCGCTTGGCGAAGAGGCCGACGCTCACCACCTCACCGGGCGCGGGGAAGAGCTCCCACTTGAGATCGGCGTTCTGGATCAGCGTCCGCACCAGATCGCCGTTGCCACGGGTGATCTGCCCACCCACGACCTCGAGGTACTGCACCGGGGAGAGCTCGCGGTATTCGGGACGCGCCAGCGTCTGCGAGGCCGAGGCGCGAAGCTGGGCACGATCAGAGAGGCGCACGTTCAAGATGATCGCCGGGAGGACGTCGGTGTTGTTAAGCCGCGAGAGGAAGCGCCCTCCGTTGGCCAGGGCGGTGTTCACCTCGATGTCAGCCCGCTCGACGCGGGCGCCACCGATGAGACGGAAGCGCCCCGCGAAGGGGAGCTCCGTCATGAGATAGCCGGCGCTCAACCGTTCCCAGGCCTCGTACTCTCCATCCGCCGCGACGTTGTAGATCGAGAACACATCGGCGTCGCCCGTGGAGAAGCGTCCGTCGAAGAGCTCCTCGGCGCGGCGCGCTCGATCGGCGTCGGGCACACGCGAGGAGAGGATGCTGAACTGCCGGTTGAAGGCGTCGCGGGTGGTCTCACGATAGAGGCCCCCCACCTTGAGCGACGGGGCCTCGGCTCCCTCGCCGATGGTCCACTTGTAATTGAGGGCCGACGACCAGTTGGACTCGCGCAGGTCGCTGAAGGTGCGCCGCGCGACGTCCGGGTTACCATCTGACCAGGCATACGGACCATCGGGAGAGAACTGCGCGTAGACGAGATCGGAGCGATCCGGCTCCTGTCGGCGGACCGCCGCCGACGCGAGGCTCCAGGTGATCTGGTGCTGCGCGTTGAAGGTGTGATCCCCCGTCAGCTGCGAGCTGCGGACCGCCCGCTCCACATAGCGGAGCGTCATCCGCTCGATGCTCCCGCCGGAGAAGGAGAAGGCCGGCCCGACCGACTGGCGCGCCTCGTTGTCCGCGGAGCGCGTATAGCTGTTGTTGAAGCGGAGGAGCGTGTGCTTCCCGAGCATCGTGCTGGTGTTGAACAGCGCCCCGAGGGTGCTGCTCCGCGTCGCGGCCTGGCCGGACCACGACTCGAGGACCACCGGACGGCCTCCCTCCTGGATCGGGTTGGCCTGGGTGTACTCGCTCTGCACGTCCTGCGTGTTCGCGTAGGTGAGCGAGGCGAGGTACCCGAGGTCGAGGCCGAGGATCGGATCCTGTCCACCGACGGAGACGCCGAAGGCGCCGTTCGGGAGCCCATTCCGATTCTCCGGCGTCCAGACGTTCCGAAGCGAATTGACGGCCGCATTCACCTGCTGGCGCGTGGTGAGCTGGCCGACCGCCGCTGCCGAGCGAAGGGCGGTGGGCAGGGTGCGGCTGGCGGCACCGTTCCCGATCCACTCCCCGCTTGTCGTGGGGGCCGAGACGATCGACTGGCCGGTGGCGCGATCGTTCCCGCCGAGGGAGGCGGAGAAGGTCACCGTGCGACGTGACGGATACTCCTTGGTCCGGATGTCGACCGAGGCGCCAGAGAAATCACCGGAGAGATCCGGGGTGAATGACTTGCTGACGTCAATCGACTGGAGGAGCGAGGAGGGGAAGAGGTCGAGCGGGACGTAGCGCTTCTCTGGCTCGGGGCTCGGGAGGCGAGCGCCGTTCATGCTCGTGACCGTATAGCGCTCGCCCAACCCGCGGACGAAGACGCTCCGACCATCCTGGACCGTGACCCCGCTGACGCGCTGGATCGCCTTGGCCGCATCGCCGTCTGGGCTCTTCGCAATCTGCTCGGCGGTCACCGCGTTCACGATCCCGGTGGCGGTGCGCTGCTGGTCGAGTGCCTCGTTCACCGAGCCGCGCTCGACCGCCGCCGTCACCACGCTCGCGGTGAGCTGGACCGTGGCTTGGGCGAGGGAGACATCCTGCTGGAGGGCCTGTCCGGCGACGACCACGAGCCCCGTCACCGTCTTCGGGGCGTACCCGATGCGGCGCACGAGGATCGAGACGGTGCCCGGCGCCACGCCGACGAGAGTGTAGCGGCCGTCGACCCCGGAGAGGGTGCCCTGGGTGGTCCCGACGAGCTGGATCCCGGCATCGGTGATGGCCGCGCCATTAGCGGCGTCGAGGATCCGGCCCACGATGCGGCCGGTGGTCGCTGACTGGGCGGGAAGGATGGTGCTCACACAAAGGAGCGTGAGGCAGACGAGCAGGACACGGCGCATGGGCGTCTCGTGGAGAGGTTCGAAGCGTGAGTGTCGGACCCCTTCTCCGACCTCTGGAACCTCCTCTGGACCGGTACCGGACCGACGACATTTCGGTCACGGCTATGTAACGGCCCGTCGCATGATCGTGGCGGACGGACGGTTTGTGACGTCTACGCCGTCTCGTCCGGGAAGAGCACGGTGATCGTCGTCCCCACCCCCACGGTGCTCTCGGCGCGGACCCGCCCACCATGTGCCTCCACGAGATGCTTCACGATCGCGAGGCCGAGTCCCGTCCCGCCTTCCTCGCGCGAGCGCCCCGGGTCCACTCGATAGAAGCGCTCGAAGATCCGCGGGAGATGCTCGGTGGGGATCCCCGTCCCCGTATCGCGGACCCCGACCTCCACGCCCCGCCGGTGCCGACGGGAGAAGAGGACCACCTCGCCCGTGCTGGTATGTCGCACCGCGTTGTCGACGAGGTTGCCGAGCACCTGACGCAGGGCGGTGGGGTCGGCCTGTACCTCGCGGGCGTCCTCCCCGATCTCCGAGGTCAGTTGGAGCCCCTTCGCCTCGGCGGCCTCCTTCGCTGAGCCAAAGACCTCGGCCGCCACTCCGTGGACGGGGATCGGCCGCGGATTCGGCACCCATCCCCCCGACTCGATGCGCGAGAGATCGAGGAGATCATCGACGATGCGCTGCATCCGCTGCGTGTTGCTGAGAATGCGCGTCACGAACTGCTGGCGCATCTCCCGCGGGACATCCTCGCCGGCAAGAGTCTCAGCGAAGCCGCCGACGATCGTGAGGGGGGTGCGCAGCTCGTGGGAGACATTCGCGACGAAGTCCCGACGTACCGCCTCCAGTCGCCGCACGCGCGTGAGGTCGAAGAGCGCGAGCACGGCCCCGCCCTCAGCGAGGGGCCGCGCGGTGATGTTGAGCGTACGCCCGGTGATCACGACCTCGGTCCCCTCCGTCGTCTCGCCGTCGAATGCCGCGCCGAGGGCATCGCGTAGCGTGACGTCGCGCGGGAGGAGGTCGACGGGGAAGGGGAGGGGGGCGGTGACGCCGAGCAGCCGACGCCCCGTCTCATTGATGCGCACCACCTGTTGCCGCGTATCGACGGCGATCACCCCTTCATTAAGCGACTCGGTCAGCTGCGAGAGGAGCTGCTCATCGGCCTTGAGGGCGCGCAGTCGCGCCGAGAGCTGCTCAGCGAGGGAACGGAGGGCGCGGGCGAGCTCCCCCACCTCGCCGGGGGCATCGAGGGTGGGGCGTCGCGCGAGGTCGCCATCGGCGATCGCTTGCGCCACGTCACGAAGTTCCTCGACCGGTCGGGAGACGGATCGTGAGAAGAGCCAGGCGATGGTGAGTGCTCCGAGGAGGGCGAGGAGCGCGGCGCGGAGGATATCCGCGCGCGCGGACGTCACCACCGCATCGAGACTTGCCGTCGGGAGGGAGACGCGGGCCACGCCATGCCCGGATACGGCGACCGCGACATAGAGCTCGACGACACCGGTCGAGGGCGAGGGACGGCGGGCGATGCCCGTCCCCATACGCCGTGCGGCGGCGACTTCCGGCCGCTCGGCGTGATTCTGCAGGTTGCGGAGCGAGTCCCCGTCGAACTCGGAGTCCCCGATGACGACGCCATCCTCACGGACGAGGGTGACGCGCCGCCCGAGCGCGCGCCCCGTACGATCGGCGAGGGAGTCCGGGTGACTCGGTTCGCGGCTCCAGAGGTCGCCGACGAGTTGGGCCTCGCGCGCGAGGAAGGTCGTGGCATCGTCGCGAAGTCGCGCGCTGATCTGGCGGTCGACGACGGTGAGGATGAGTGCGACGAGGAACCCGACGAGGAGGAGCGCGCCGAGGAGGAGCCGCTGCGTCAGCCGCACGGCAGGCTCACTCGGCTCGGTCGGAGTCGGCGCGGAGCCGGTACCCGAAGCCGCGAACGGTCTCGATCAGGTCCCCGGCGGGGTGGAGCTTGGTGCGGAGGCGTTGCACATGCATGTCCACCGTCCGCGTCTGGATATCGGGCGCGGCCTCCCAGACCGTCTCGAGCAGGAGGGTACGCGCCTGCACGCGCCCGCGCCGTTCGGCGAGGGTGAGCAGGAGTTTGAACTCCGTCGGGGTGAGCTCGACCTCATGCCCCTCGACGGTCACGCGGTGGGCGGAGCGATCGATGACGATCGGGCCGATGCGGAGTTGGTCGCTCCCGGCGGCATTCGCGTTCGTGCGGCGAAGGATCGCGCCGACCCGCAAGACGAGCTCCTGCGGACTGAAGGGTTTGGTCAGGTAGTCGTCGGCGCCGAGCTCGAGGCCGCGGATGCGATCGGGCTCATCCTTGCGCGCTGTGAGCATCAGCACGGCGATCGACGCGGTATCGGGATCGGCGCGCAGTTGCTCGAGGACGTCGAATCCCGACAAAA